>OGXA01000726.1_pt1 | contig 28640 bp, 35 predicted proteins | sample 1576171 | NCBI WGS metagenome assembly OGXA01 (sample SAMEA3541587, study PRJEB24748) | human gut metagenome | biome: human gut; feature: human-associated habitat; material: faeces | place: China | collected 2012 | reverse complement strand
CTGAGTGTTGCGCCGCGTGATTCTGCTTTCTGAAACTTTTTTTGATCAAGGTCGAGCAGTTTCACCCTGCGGCGGATCGTTGTCTGAGAAAATCCAGATTTTTCAGCAATCTCGGATACGGAATCCCCCATATCAAGCATCATCTGGAACCCCTGCGCCTGTTCATAGACGGTAAGGTCGCTGCGCTGCATATTCTCGGCAAGCATGGTTTGCAGTTGCTCCCTTGCATCCATTTCCACTACGATACACGGGAGCTCGGTCAGCCCGGCCAACAGCGCAGCCGCATGGCGCCGGTGGCCGATAATGATCGTGTAGCCCTCCGCCACGGTGTGGCGATTGACGATGCGTTGGCCTTCCTCCGTCGGGTTGGCGCGGTATTCGGCACACGCCGTACGGTATTCATCATCAGTCATATCCCGCAGTCTGGGAACAACGGTAAGATTTTGTAGAACACCGCTGGCCTTGATGCTGTCGGCAAGCTCGGTCAGGTCGCCGAGATCCTTGCGCGGGTTATCAGGATGTGGAAAAAGCTGATCTATTGCGATATTCACGATTTGAGGCATGATTTATTCTCCTTTTCAAAACAGTGCGAGTTGCCCGGCCTTTGTTTCTTTCAGAGGCAGAGGCGACTGCGCCGCTTGCTCATCTTGCGTTTTTAACTTGCTGGTAACTTGCGTATCTTGCTTTTCGGGCAACGAAAACAACAGTTCCATTTGTGCAGCAAGACGGCGATATTGCCAGACATCTCGGAAATAAAAGGGTGTGTACCAAATATTCTCTCCCGGCCGGGGGATAAGCCCCCGGCGGTCGAGACAAGTTTGAGGATGTGTGAGCGTGTTCGCAATGGTTATATAGCCGGGGCAACCGAGAAGGCTGAGCTGCAGATAGCACATGAGGCCAACTGTGTAGTCAATATCCTGCGCGGTAAAAAGGACGGAGGTCTGATAATTGATGCCTTGTCTGCGGCAATCGTTCGCAAATGCTACCAGCAGCGCACCAGCTCCGCAAGCCGGATCATTGAAAGATACCCAGCCGTCACGCTCGATGCGGGCTTTGAGGTCGGTATCGGTAATTTCAGCCATGCACCGGCAGACATCGTAAGGAGTGAAGAACTGGCCGACGTGGTCGTTCCCCAATTCCAACGACATATACAGTTCGCCAAGGAAGTCCTGGTCCGGGTTATTATCCATGCCGGTTACGACTGCTGCCAGCATTTCGGCAAATCGTTCGAGTTCAGCAGACTTGTATTTGCTTGCGATTTTCTTATATGCTTCTTCCCGGACTTTGGCATTTGTATGGTCAACGGTGTTTGAAATAGCAATTGCGGACATGACCACAAAATCTGACCATATCTCCCACCGGCTAAACCGTCCGCACAGGCTATCAAATGTCCGGCAGAAATCCTTCTGCGCCGCATCGCGGACATTACGAGTCACGCTCTTCATGGGTTACTCAACAGCAGTGGGAGCAGACTTGCTGGCTTTCCGCTCCATTTCGCGGCCACGTTCGACGCCGCGCATGTAAACCCGGTAAAGGTAGGCGGTCATTGCAGCCTTGTCCATGTGCTTGATGGCCTTGTAGTTTTCTCTGGTAAGCGTCGGCGCGTTACTCATTATCGGTGGCCTCCTCGTCGGGGAGATCAGCCGGGAGCACCTCGCGCGGCTCGGAACCGGCGTATGGCCCGACAACTCCGGCATCCTCCAACGCTTCAATCAGCCGCGCGGCCTTGGCGTAACCGATGTTCATACGCCGTTGCAACAGCGCAGGAGAGGCTTTATTTTCCATCCGGACAATCCGGGTGGCTTCGGCCAATTCCTCGTCCTCGGCCATATCTGCGCTCTCGGCGACATCGTCCGCATCGTCGAGGACATCCCCCGGCATATCGTCAAGATCGTCCTCAACCTCCTCCGGGGCATCGGCCTCGCCGTAATCGTCGGCTTCATCCTCGTCGATAACCGGCATAAGGCCCGTCCGGAGAGCGTTTTTCTCGAGAACATCCCGGAAGAAGTACTGCTGCCAGTAATTGATCATCTTGGTCAGCACGGATTCGATCTTGGTACGGAGCGTCTTTCTGATGGTGAAGGTACCGCCGGTGACCTTGGTTTCCAGAACGCCGTCCCGGAAGATCCACGTCATGGAGGCCTCGGGGCTGATATAGCCGGTATCCTCAACGGCTTCCAGCATGGTAATCTGAGCATCCATGCCCTGAATGGGCTTGATGATCAGCTGGATGGGGTAGGCGTCCTTGATAAAGCGGTACGTCAGATCGTGCTCGTCGCAAAGCCCCTGCAGTTTCTTTTTCTGGGCTTCATACATGGAAATTTCGCTCATTTTTTTACTCCTTTCATTTTCAGTCCAGCAGTATCAACGTGCCGTTCCATGCTGTCTGGACTTGATACGGTTCTAAATCGGCCTCAGTCACATACTTTCGGCCGAAGCATTCCTTCATGCGGGACCAGATATCCCACGGGATACGGTAAACATAGCCGGAGCTGAATCCGGCAACTACGAAGCATCTTGCGCCAAGCGCCTGATGGCGCGCCATGTAGTCCTGCTGGGTCTGGAGAACGCGGCTCTGCTCCATTCGATCGGCGGCGGTGAATTTTGCCTCGAACATGACCGTGCGGCCGCCCTTGATCGTCCCTTTGTAATCTGGCTGGGCCTGCTTCTCATAGTAGGCGATGAACTTGCCGTTGCCGAGGCTTTTTGTGGGATGCATTGGTTCGGGCGTCTTCTCGATGATCGCATAACCCCGCTGCGCATAATAGGCGAAGGATTCGCCCAGACGCTGTTCGAACTGTGCCCCGCGTGCCTTGGCAATCTTGCCAAGCAGCTGGCGCCTTGGATCCTTGGCGGTGCTCATGGACCCTACCGCTGGCGGAATGCGGCGTGAATCGCAATCAGCGCCAATGCAGCGGGGAAGAACGCCAGCGGACGAAGGCCGGCATACCACACGCCAAAAGCGATGATGCCGCAGCAGGTAGCGGCGATCCCGAGGCAAAATACCTTGAAGTCTCGCAGCTGCGTCCGGCGCAGCCTCCGCTTTCTTGCTTCCTCGGCCTGCGCTGCCGCGCGCTCCCGCTCGCTGTATTCGCGGCGCTGCCGCTCGGACTTGTGGAAGATGGCCGCAATGTCGGCGTCTTCGGATGTGGTGCGGGAAATATGTGCAGGAAGCTGGATTGCATTTACGTTGTTCATTTTGTTTCTCCTTCCAATTCGGTTTCCATGGAGCCATCGCCCAGTGACAGGTGGTCGGCTACCCCGGAAATGACTTTTTTAATATCCTCCGGGAGCTTCATGTACTCCCGGTCGCTTGCGCTGCGGACACGATAGGCTCTCTGGAAATTGCTTGCAATTACCGAAGATACCGTATCTGCGTCCATTGTTGCCCACTCTCGGAGCTGAAGAGGCGATCCGACCAACCGCTGCACCGTAGGCGGCAGCCTGTCGAACTCAGCCTGCGCGTTGTACAGGCTGTTTCTGGTAGCCGCTGCCACCAGCCCCCACGCTTCGATAGCGGTCATTTCGTTTGGCGAACGCATTTTTGCGATTTCTTCTTTGATCTCGCCAATGTTCGGAGGGAAGGTGTTTGTCCGAGAGGCGATCATAGCCTTAACCGCAACGGCCACCACATCGGCAGGATCGTCTTTAAACATCTCATGCCAAAGGCTGACCGTACGCTCTGCCTCTTTGACGTCAATTCCACGATAAAACTGAGGGTAAGCGGTTTTCAGAACAGTCAGGATTGCGGAGGTTTCATTTCGATTCATAGCCATTGCCCTCCATGATGTCAGCAAAGATATTCCCGCTCCCACAGTCGCGAGGGGCATTGCCTCCCCGGTATCTGCCGCCCTTGTCCTGCTCCCCGGCAAGCCAGTTGTTGATGAAGCGCCGGATTCCGGATTTTGTCTTGCGCTTTTTGGGATTGTTATCACACCATCCAACCATCTTGCGCAGCTCCTGCATCACATCGACAGCCGGGTACAATGCCGCCCATTTGTTGAAATCGTCGGCAGAGACATGAAAATATGTACCGTCGTTCAGGATCATGGAGGCGACGGGCGGCGCGGAGCTGCTTTGCGGCTCTGCGCACTGGGCAGGCATATTCCCACTTGGCTTGTCTAAGCCTTTACTAGCCTTAGCTAAACCTTGACTATTCTCCTCTACTCTTACCTGTGGTTCCAAGTTGGTTCCAATCTGGTTCCAAGTTGGTTCCGGCAGTGAAGGAGGGAGCGCGGGTTCTGCTGCCCGCTCTGTGTACGCCTTATTAGGCTTGATGCAAAGCAAGGCCAGTTCGTCTTGGTAGTCTGTCGGATGATAGCGGTCGCTTTTTAAGGTGTTGTGCATACGCCAATGCTTGATAACAATAACGCCGGAGTCGAAGCGGATAATAAATCGCTTGGCAAGTAGTATCTTCAGGTCATCGGCCGAGGCACTGACATAGTCGGTAATGCGCTTCGGATTGTTTACAAATCCATCATCATCAGCTCGCATATTGAGATGAAAATATAGCGCCTGCGCCGAAAGCGGCATTTCAAGGAACGCATCGCTATCGATGATGGATTTTGTGAACATTCTCTTCTCTGCCATGGCTGCTCACCTCAGAACGGAAGATCGGAATCATCGTCTTCAATTTGGGCGAAATCCGAGGCATATGCTGAATCATAACCGGAGGCGTCCTGATAACTGGCCTGCGGGAACTGCTGCTGACCGGATTGCTGGCCGTTCCCGTCACGTTTGCTGTCGCCAAAATAGACGCTTTCCGCTACAATTTCGGCGCTGCGGCGCTTGTTGCCCTCTTTATCGGTCCACGATCTGATCTGAAGACGCCCAGAAACCACCGCCATGCGGCCCTTGGCGAAATACTTGCTGACGAATTCAGCCGTATGCCGCCAAGCAACGATGTCAACAAAATCGGTCTGCTTTTCGGCACCGCCTTTCCCGGAATAATCACGGTCACAGGCCAGCGAAAAAGATGCAACTGCAATGCCGGAATCGGTGCGGCGCAGCTCCGGATCGCGCGTCAACCGCCCCATCAGGACGATCTTATTCAGCATGGCCAGCCTCCGGGTGCGTGTCGGGCATAATGAGCGCACGCGGCACGCCGATGATAGGAGCAAGCATATCATGCAGTTTCCAGCTCTTCCTCGCACAGCTTTGAAACAGGGCCTCGCAAATACGCAACCGTTCTGATTCACGGATAAGAGTTTCCAGATCGACGCCCAGAACGATGCCGGATTCAGCGGTTCTTTCCTCGGCGCACAATACATGCGGATCATTGTTGTTGAGCATTTTCAAATCCTCCTTGGTGGATAATATCGATTACTTGCTGACACTGCCGTTCATCAAACATCCCGATATGGGTCTGCTTGACGGGCAGCGCCATTTTTCCGGCCAGCCATGCATAGGCATCTTTGCAACGGCCGCGGAATGGGCCGCGCTTCCAAAGCGGGTCAAAGGCTGCGTGGGCCTCCATCTTTTTACGGCGAAGGCCTGCGTCTGCCAGACGGCCCATCGGCTTGTCCGAGCGACCATGGCAGCCCACATATGCACCGCAGTAGCGGCAGAGATATGCTTTGTGGCCGTAACTGTGGCCGTAGATCACCGTATCGTCGACCAGCTCGGCCTTGTGGCCGCAGTAATCGCAATAAACGGTCAAGGCTTCTTCGCCTCCTTGTACTGAGCTGTTTTTTCGGGTGGGCCGGTCTGAATACCTTGTTCCTCACACTCGGCGATGATGCCGTCGAGAAAAGCAGCCATCTCGGCAGCGGTGTACTCGCTTGTGCCTTTCAGGGCGCGGTAGTGGATGAATTTCTTGCCCTCGATGTAGCCGACGCCAATCTCGGCATAGTGTCTGGCCACGAGCCGCGGCGGCACACCGTCACGCAGGGAAAACAGCACCTTGCACTCATTCCCAGCTTCGTCGATGTAGCTTTCGCCGACACCGTAGCGCCGAATCATTTCCTCGTAGACGAATTCCTTGTCGGTTTTCAGCTTGGCCGCGAGCTGCTCAATGAGCGCCCATGCGTAGCTGTTGGCGCGAAGCCCGCGGGGGTCGGCTTTCTTCGCGATGGAGAACGTGATCGGGCGCTCGCCGAAGTTTTTCCAAAGGTCCTTGCAGCTCTCCCGCGTGTAGATCGACAGGATATATTCGCCGCTGCGGGCGTAGGTAATGTCTTTCAGGAAACCGTTCACGCTTTTTCCTCCTCGACGTGGCCGTGCAGGTAAACGTACTCGCCGCCCGGTCCGATGTTTCGATAAATGAAATCGTCACATTTGGCCTTGGAAAGATGCGTTCCAAGCACCCGCCGCTCATAGACGAATTCGCCGCTTGCCTTTTTCTCCGCGATTCTGGCTTGGATTTCTTCGTCCTCGTAATTTGCTTCCAGCAGATAGAGGTCGAAATTCGGTGCCGAAATACCGTGGAGGTTGTTTGTGTCGGTGGCGTAGAGGACCTTTCCGGATGGAAGCTGCAGCTTATAGCCGCAGTTTGGAACGTCATGCACCAACGGCACAGGCTCGACCGTGAAATTGCCGTAGCTGTATCGGTGGTCAAAATCGTACAGATCGATGTTCGTGGGCTTGGCGCCAGCTTCCACCAGGGGCCGCACCATCCAGCGGCAGCACCCGAAACGGAGCGCTGGGCGGTCTGCCGCAAGGGCGTGAAGCGTGCTTTTCCGGAAGTGATCTCCGTGCCAATGTGTCAGCAGAACAAGCCTGAGAGCTTTTGCAACTGGCTTTACGACCTTGTACGGAACGCCGCAGTCGATGAGAATCTGCCCGTCGATCACAACGGCATTGCCGGTAGAGCCGGTTGCAAGGACTTCATACGGAACACTCATTACAGCGAATTGAGATCAATCTGCTCTGGTTCGCCGGCGTTCTCCTGAAGCTGCGCCGGGGCGCTGCCCTCAACGGTCGGCTGCGGGGCGTCGGTCGTGAGCTCCAGCTCGTCGGAATGGTCGGAAATGATCTCGCCGGTTCTGGGGTCGACGGCCGGGATACCGGAATCATTCGTGAGCGCCTGCTGCATCTCCGTGGACATAATGCCCCACTTGGAGATCAACTGGCGAAGCAGCGTTTTCTTGGCCATGTCATCAAAACTTTTGTACCAGAAGCTCGAATACTTCCACATATCCTTGTCGGCGATCTGGCCGTTCTGAATCTTGTTGTAGGCCTCCTTGCTGAATGCCTGAGAATATGTATCCGCGTGATTGAGCATCTTTTCCCGCGACCAGTAGATGCACTTGCGGAAACCATTCAGGTACTCGAAATAGGCCATGTAGCCGACGATCGGGAGCTTTTCGCGCAGATCATCGTCTTCGATGAATTTGAACTGTGGCTTTCCAGTCTGCGGGGCTTTGCCGAGGTATTCGCCCTGTCGAATCTCCATGCAGTCCAGATCGGAATACTGGCCGCTCCGGAGCGCGAGCTGGACATAGCCTTTGTAGCCGAGAACAAACTGTGCTTTGGAGCATTCGGGCGAAAGCAGATGTCCCTCACGGTCATACTTGGCTTTCTGTTTGAACGGGACGAGATAATACTGGCCGAGCTGCGGCGAGGGTGAGAGATTCAGAGCTTCGCCCAGCAGACCACCAGCGAGGATGGAACTGGGGTCGCAGATCTGAAGCGCCGGGGTAGTAGCGACGGCAGACGTGATCGATGCGATGAAGCGGTTTGCACGTCCTGGTTCTTTCAGTGTGTTGTTGATAAGACTCCTGTAGTTTTCCGTGGTGATGGCAACGGAAAAGGTCATTTTCTTTGCAGGAGCAATGTTAGAACTGCTCATATTCGTAACCTCCATTTACGAGAAATTCTTTGAGAGCTTTCAGCTTGCCGATGCTACTGCGGACGCGGAACGACGCCTGATAAATCTTCTCGGCGGGGCCCTCGGTGGGGATAGGCTGCTCAACAGGAGCAGAAACAGGTGCAGCCGGTTCTTCGTTCAGGACTTCTTCGATTTTGGCCTGCGCGGCCTCCTGAACCTCCTGCGCGTATTTCATGGCCGCGCGGCGGCGAGCAGCTTCTTCCATCTCCTTGTGACGCCGGTCAACGATCAAGGCCGCTTCCGGTGCGGAAAGCGATTTACGGTACTCGACCAAGATCTCGTCCTTGTGCTCCAGCGTTTCGATCATCCGCAAATCGTTTGAGACGTTCTGTAAGAACAAGGACGCTTGTCCTTGCAGCTTTTTCAGAGAATCGGACATCGTAATATTGATGCCGCAGCGATCAAACGGTGCAATGTCTTCGGGGATATTCAAGTTCGCGCGGTATTCGTTGTAGAACGCAACAATTTCCTCGCGCTTGGCACCTTTAATGCCGTTCTCAACGGAAGCGATTTTGGCTTTCAGCTCAGCGTCTGCCTTGGTAAAAGCGTCAGCCGCACATTCCTTGTAGAGCTTTTCAAAGGCCTCATACGGGGCAAGGATGGCCTTTTTGACTTCACGGCGGCGAGCTTCCAAGTCCTGAAACTCTTTGTTCAGCTCGGCGCGGGCTTTCTTGACGTCCTTGTAGGTAGCTTCAGTGCAGGCCAGCGCCAGCACCTGCGCAACGCGCTCATCGACAGAAGCCTTGACCTGCCGAAGCTGATCTTCGATGATCGGAAACTGCTTAACGACAATCAGGTTATTCTCCATCGGCGGGCACCTCCTGCGTGATCTCTTTCAGAAGCGGCAAGATCCGCTCGTCGATGCGGCTTTCCGGGACGTCGATCTCGCAGATCACGGCGCGGGCCTCACGCTTGGCCGTGGGGGCGACGACCTCCATTCCAACGGAGGCGTTCGGGATGCTGCAGCGGTAGCTGTATATGCCGTTGCTGCGGATGGTGCCGGTCTTTTCATCGATGTAATGAACATTTACGATCATGTGTTATCTCCTTTCGGGCGGCTGTTCAGCCGCAAATGGTGTGTGTAATGCGCTCATGGCAAAACTGGTCGAAGTTTCCGGTCTCGCCCATTCTGGTGGCGTTAAACTGTTCCTGGCTGTAGCAGCAACTGCAGTTCATAATCCCGCTGATTTTGTCCGGATGGACTGCTCGAAACAGATGGCATGCCGTGTGAACATCCGAGGCCTCAACCTCCGTTCACCCTCCGACAAAGGGGTGGCCGTCGGAGCCGTATGTGAAATAGAATTTCATTTCTGTCCCTCCATGCGGATGCGCCCGCCGCTCCACGCGCTGATCTGGTCAGCAAAAGTGCTGCACTCTTCGTCGGACAAACCGACAAGGTCCGGTTCGCCATTGACAAAGCCTTCTTTGAGAATGACAATGTCGCCGACAATGGGATTCCCGTGGGCTTCTGTACCGTAGAGATAACTGCCATACGGATTGTGTGGGAGACCCCGGAGCAGCCCTTCTTCGTTGACAATCATGCAGTACGGGAACTCAAGCCGCCGCGGATGGACAATCTCGATATAGCCGTCGACTGCCTTGCCAACGCTTTTGTACGCGGGCCGGTCAAAACCAGCGATGCGCATTGTGTTGCGGGTCGTGATAATAAGTCCTTTCATGATCTACTCCTTTTCCGGGCACGGGAAGCAATCGTCAACCTCCCATGCGTCTTTCGTTTCGACGCAGTCGTCGCAGCCAACATAAGCGCCGAAACGGTCTTTGTACATTGTTTCGCATTCTTCTCCGCAGCACGGGCAGCGGGGATAGCGCGGCTCTTTGCCGTCTGGGTAACCGGTGCGTTCCATGTTCTGGATAACAGGATCGTCGGGGATGTCATTCCACATCTGGCACTGCCTCCTTCCCTGCAAGATAGGCTCGGACAATGTCTGTAATCCAATCTTGCATGGTGGCGTACCCATCGGCGTGAATATGCTGTTGCAACAGCCCGTATTCGCCGTCTGCGAGCCTTGCGGAGATTCGGCACGTTAACCGATGCCCCGAGTTTTTGCGGCGTCTGCGCTGCTCCAAAAGCTCTGGGGCAAACGCTAGATAAAGAGCTTCCAGAGCGTCGGCACGAATGTCCACGCCGTAGGCAGCGCCATTTTCGCATTTGCTCTGCATGGTCTTGTCGTACTTGGGATAGAGCTGCTGCACAACGGCAACCATGTCCCCAGCGGGTATGTTTTTCGCGTGGCGCAGGTCGCGCAGCTCATCACTCATCGGAAATACCTCCTTTCAGCTTGACTTTTTGTGCCGTCGTTGGTAAACTGTGGGTGGCTATTTTCGCCTGAGGTCGTTCCCGTGGCAGCGGGGGCGGCCTCCTTTTTTGTTCTGCTTTGGCAATCACAAGGTTCGCCCGGGTCAAGCGTGCATCCACATTCGGGGCAAACCCGGTAATAGGCCATGTGCGTCAACTCCTTTCTTTCGGTTCGTCTGGTTGCGATTGACTATCTGCCCTCCTTTCTTTCCACCTGTCAAAATCGGCTCGAAGCTGTGGGTCAGCTAAAGCACGCTTGATGCTGGTAGCAAGGACAGAGCAGGCTATCTGGAACTCAAAAGCCGGGACCTCTTTGGGATTGATCTTGACGGCTTCGCTGGTGCGGATAACCTTTGGCTTTGTGCGTTTCAAAAGCTCCTCCTTTCATAGTCGCAAAAATGCGACTATACGGCCAAAAAAATTTCAAGCGCATCCGCCCCAGAAAGCCTCAACACATCACAAATCTTGTGAATGTCACGAATGGTCAGCGTTGAAGATTTCAAGCGTCGGTAAAAAGTGCTACGATTGACCCCTATTGCGTCCGCGACCGCCTCTTTTGTGGTGTTGCGTTCCGCAATTTTTCCGTTGAGCTTATTGACATCGACGTGGAACATGTTTATCCTCCTTTCTTGCAGTCTCATTTATGCGACTGTCTGTATTAAGAATACCCCATCTTGTTGCAATTGTCAATAACAAAGTTGCAGAAATGCGAAAATAGATGTTGCAAATATGCAACACTAATGGTATACTCTTATTACTAGCACAGGAGGTTGTTTGTATGACAACAGGAGAACGAATCAAAGCACGCAGAAAAGAATTAGGAATTACGGCTGACAAGGTCGCCGAGCAGATCGGTGTCTCTCGTTCTACGATGTTCCGGTATGAGAAGGGTGAAATTGAAAAAATACCAATCAACAACCTAGTCCCTATTGCACGGGCACTTCATACAACGGTTGGATATCTCATGGGATGGAGTGACGAAAAAAACTCCATCCCCGTTGCCGAGGATGGAGCGGACGCAGAGGCTATGCATTATTTTGATCGCCTTGCGGAGGATAAGAAGGTGGAGGCACTAAATTATCTTCGCTATCTTGCATCGCTTGCATCGAACGAAGATAAGAAATAAACGATAATTTCTCGTTTGCGCCCAATTGCGCAAAGAGGCCGCAGATATCAGCCCAGACCAAGTGCATCATTCGTTTTGATACTCCCTTCGTTAATGTCTGCTAGCAGTGCCTTGATTATATCACACATAGTATTACTGTGAAATATTTTTGAGAGAAAATAACATTCAACTTATTTCGACATAACGAAGCTGTTGCGCATCTTGTCCGCAATAATAATTTGATTCTTCGTTGTGTAGATGTGTGACCAGGGAGGTAAATGATGAAGCGCACAGGATTACTTGCTCTCTCGCTTGTTTTAATGATTATCTTGCTATGCTCTTGCAGCAGTTCGGCCGACGTGACCAGTGGCAGCAAAGAAGATGGCGTGTTCTATATCGACACGGAGGGACGCCATACCGAGATGCCAAAGTCGCTTCCGTATCCGTTGAAATACAACGGCAAAGAGATTACACTTGACGCCGTTGATGTATATGAGGTTCGGAGTAGTGACTATACGCACACACTGTACGTAGTTTCAACAATTGATGCTGCAAATTTATCTGATGAAGAATTCCATTGGTTAGTAGCAGAGGACCTTGAGACCAGTGCCTATATTACCTGTGAGGCGAACGAATATGATTTCCGAGGAGCATATCTGCTCGGAAAGCTTCAAGATGCAGATAGCAAGCAAATAACAGTCGTTTATATTTCTTCACCAAGCGACCATTGCCGTTATTCTTTCGCCGATTCCGAGGTTTCCTTTTCCGTGAAATGCACCCAAGAAGAGACATTCAAGAAGGAAAACAAGGAAGGGAAAGCGTATAAGTTTCACAATATTAACGAACTCACATATCGTTTTACCGCCCCTAGTGATATACCAGATGCCGAAACAATCCCTGATCCATTATATAGCACAATAGTAAAATGGCTCAACAAAAAGTGAGGTGATTCGGTTTTGGCTAAGTATAAGCAAGTCGTGCAGGAACAAATCGGCGTAATCTATGCCCGGTATTCCTCCTCCGGCCAGCGCGACGAAAGCATTGAAGGGCAACTGCGCGACTGCCATGCGTTTGCAGAGCGGTACAACATCCGAATTATTGAGGAATACTGTGACCGCGCCATGACCGGCACGTCCGATAGACGCCCGGAATTCCAGCGCATGATCCGTGACAGCAGCAAGGGCCAGTTTAACGTCGTGATCACTTGGAAAAATGACCGCTTTGCCAGATCACGATATGACAGCGCCGTCTACAAGGCCAAACTGAAGCAGAACGGTGTCCGGCTTCTGTACGCGAAGGAAAGCATCCCGGACGGGCCGGAGGGGATCGTTCTTGAATCAGTGATGGAGGGATTTGCCGAATATTATTCGGCAAATCTGTCACAGAACGTCAGGCGCGGCAACTACGATTCTGCGCTCAAGCGGCAGACGCTGGGTCAGACTGTGTTTGGGCTGCGCAAGGGGGCGGACAAGCGCTTTGAAATTGATCCGGCAACCGGCCCCGTTGTGCAGCGCATCTTCAAGGAGTACGCAGCAGGACAATCAGCTGTAAGCATATACACCGCACTCAACGAGGAAGGATTCCGCACCCTTCGGGGGAATCCATTTAACAAAAACTCGATTCGGAAGATCCTCCAAAATGAGAAATACGTTGGTGTATATGAATACGCAGACATTCGGGATGAGCACGGGATCCCGGCCATTGTAAGCCGGGAGACATTTGATAGGGTGCAAATAATGCTTGAGAAACATCATCGTTCACCGGCGGCAAAAAAGGACGCTGGCGGCTTCCTGCTCACAACGAAGCTATTTTGCGGAGTCTGTGGTGAGCCAATGACCGGAGACTGCGGCACGGGCAAGTCCGGCACGGTGTACTCTTACTACATCTGCAATGGCCGCCGGGCGAAGAAGTGCAAGCAAGAGCGCGTTTCCAAGGAGTGGATCGAGGACGTTGTTGTTGCTGCACTTGCCGAGGTCGTGAACAACGACGAAATGATTAACGCATTCGCCGACCATTTCATAGCATGGCAGGCTACTCAGCAGAAGGGCAGCGCGGTTGCCGATTTAGAGCAGCGCATAAAGCAGATCGACACGGCGATCAGGAACACCATGAGCGTCATAGATAGCGGACTGATAACCGAAAGTCTGAAAACCCACCTCTTGGAGTTGGAGGCGGAAAAGACCGCACTGGCGGATGCACTTGCGAAAAAGCGGCTCGACACTATTGAGCTTGACCGGGAGACCGTGATTTGGTTTCTGGAGCGGTTCCGTACTGCAGATCAGAGCGACCCTGGCTGGCGCATTTACATCGTCGAGACGTTCCTTCAAGCGGTGTATCTGTATGACGACGGGCGCTTGCTGCTGCGCCTCAACTATGGCGGCAAAAACAACGAGGTCTCCTTAAAGGCCGTTGAAGAAACCGTGGCCGAGGGTGAACAGTTAAGCTCAATGTTCGAATTTCGCGTACCACGGCGTGCCATCTCCGGATCAGGCGGGCTGACGATTCATTCGTCGGCCCGTTTGTTGTTTATGCCGAAAAAAACGCGGATGATGCGCCTGTACTTTCTTCTTTCTCCTGTTTTCCGCTATAATCATAGCCGCGGTATCCCGCAAATCAGAACGAGGAGAAAGAAAATCATGAGAAAATGCATCCGCACAGCAGCCGCTCTGCTGCTGGCCCTCGCCCTTGCAGCCGGACTTTTCGGCTGCAGCAAACTTACCCCGATCGTCAGCGGGGGCGACAAACCCCACACCACGGAGCCTGCGGCCACAGGATCGCAAACGGACACCGAAGACACGCAGAACATGGAAAATGCAGAAGACACCGGTGAGCAGGACTGGGCCGGCGAAGAGGAGTCCTCCGATCCGGCGCCCGTGGAGACGGACCCGCCTGTGTGGGAGGGGCCGGAAACCGTAGTATATCTCGCGCCCTATGACGCGCTGGCCGTGGAATACGGCGGCTATTTCTATTATGTGGACCGGGACGACAATCTCTGCCGCACGACCACGGACATGACGGACTATACGCTCTTCTGCGAGGCGCAGATCCGGGGCGACGTCCGCATCATTGGCATCACGGACGCCGGGAGGATGTACCTGAGCAGCGGCGGGCAGTCGTGCTATGTCGATCTGGCCGAGGGCCGGGACGGCATGGCGGCCGACTACGGCATGGTCGAGTCGCAGACGTTCACAGGCGCTGCCCTCTCCATCGGCATCCGCGCCCTGCGCGGCGGCTGGATGTACTACACAAAGTCCGGCGAAAACGGTCTGTTCCGCGCAAAGATCGGCGCAGTGCCCGAGGAGGAAAACTGCATCGTCTTCGACAAGGACATCCGTGAAGCGGCCGTGACCGGCGATTACCTGATCTACACCTACAACAGAGGCAGCCGCGCCGACCTGCAGGTCACGCTGGCTGACGATCCCGACAGCCTGCTGCTCACGATCGAGGGCAACGGCACCTATCCGACGACCATGCTCGCCGGTACGGACGACCGGAGCGGGACGCCCCTGCTGCTCGTCTCGCGCTATGAGCTCATCGACCGCGGCGCCGAATACTCCGTCTATGACCTTTCGACGCTCGAGCTCGCGACGGACAGTATGCTGGACAGCGCCAAATTGCAGCGCCTTGGATATTGCTTCGGCAAAAATGGGGACGAGATCGTCTGCTTCAACAACTGTCTCCGCTTCGATCCCTTCGGGACGTTCTCAGACGGCAGCAGCCAATACTATCCGAACGCCTACTATACGGACGACTATCTCGTGAGCTTTTTCAGCATCACCTATGCCGGAAACGGCTGGTACTTCTTCGCGGACGCGGATCAGGGCGGCGCGACCCATGCCATTGAGGAAGGCGGCACCGAGCTCATCCCGCTCGTCTGACCCATAAAATCAGCCCGGCTGCCAAATGATGGCAGCCGGGAAAATTTAGGGAAGCTCTGATTAAATCAGCAAGAGTGGATGGCGAGAGATTTTCTGTCAAGTCAAGGTTTGAAAAATGCAGGAATACTTTGTGTATTTCTAGTTTTTCAAACCGATGGATTGGCGGAAAATATCCGCCATCCACCGCAGATGATTTATTCAGAGTTTCCTTAGCTCAAATGTGGTGTCAGGAACGCCGCAAGCGTTACGCTTTCCAGATAATTCTGAATGAGATTGTCCAGCTCCGTCCAGATCGGTTTCGTGCGGCAGTCCTGCGTGCGGTCGCAGGAGCACTGACCGTTTTCCATGCACGAGACCGGGGCCAGCGTGCCCTCCGTCAGGTTCAGAATTTCGGCCATGGTGTATTCCTCCGGTCGGCGATTCAGCCGGTAGCCGCCGCCCTTGCCATGAATAGCATCGACGAGCCCAGCCTTCGACAGGACGGTCATGATATTCTCCAGATATTTTCTGGAGATCTCCTCGCGGTCTGCGATCTCCTTCAGGGGGACATATTCCTCCAGCCCGCTTTCCGCCAGATCGATCATGACGCGCAGCGCATAGCGGCCCTTTGTTGAAATCATCATTGCGTATTTCTCCTCAGAGGATCGTTCCGCCGCCGACGACGGTATCGCCGTCATACAGCACAACGGCCTGCCCGCGTGCAATGGCGCGCTGCGGCTCGTCAAACGAGACGTGCACTGTGCCGTCCGCGTTCTGCGTGACGGTCGCGGGCTGTTCCTGCTGACGGTAGCGGATTTTTGCCTTGACGTGCAGCTCAGCGGGCGGCGTTTCATAGGCGATCCAGTTGAAATCGCCCGCATCCAGCTCCGTGGTGAACAGGGCCTCGTTCGGGCCGAGCACGACGGTGTTGTCCTCCGGGCGCTTCTCGCAGACATAGTACGGATGCTCGATGCCGAGGCCCAGTCCCTTTCGCTGGCCGATCGTATAGTGGATGATGCCTGCGTGCTCGCCCAGCACATGGCCCTCCCGGTCCACGAATGGGCCGGGCTTCGCCTTTTGGCCGGTGCGCAGCTCAATGACGCGGGCATAGTCGCCGTCCGGCACGAAGCAGATATCCTGACTGTCGCGCTTTCTGGCGTTTACAAGGCCATGCTTCTCGGCAATCTCACGCGCCTCGGTCTTGTGCAGCGTGCCGAGCGGGAAGCGCAGATGCGCCAGCTGGTGCTGATTCAGGAAATACAGCACATAGCTCTGGTCCTTGCTGTCGTCCACGGCCTTTTTCAGGAGCCAGCGGCCGTTCTCCTGCTCGATGCGGGCATAGTGCCCTGTGGCGACGGCATCGCAGCCGAGCAGCTCCGCGCGCTCGACGAGTTTGGCGAATTTCATGTAGCGGTTGCAGTCGATGCAGGGGTTCGGTGTCGCGCCGCGCTCATAGGCATCCACAAAGCGGTCCATCACCTGCTCGCCGAAGCCGTCCGTGAAATTGAACACATAGAACGGCATACCGAGCTGATAGGCCACGCTGCGCGCATCCTCGACGTCTTCGAGCGAGCAGCAGCTCTTTTCGCGCGACACCCCGGCGTCCTCATTGTGGAACAGCCGCATCGTTGCGCCGACACATTCGCAGCCTGCCTCAGATAGCAGGAGGGCGGCGACGCTGGAATCCACGCCGCCGCTCATCGCGATCAAGATCTTCTCAGGCTTCACAGTGGTCACAATGCGAGCAGTCCGGGAACTTGGACTCGTCATAGGCGATGCCGTGCTTGTCGTAGTAGTCCTTCACCGCTGCCTTGATGGCCTCCTCCGCCAGAACGGAGCAGTGCATCTTGTACGCGGGCAGGCCGTCCAGCGCCTCGGCAACAGCCTTGTTCGTCAGCTCAAGGGCCTGAGACAGGGGCTTGCCCTTGATGAGCTCCGTTGCCATGGAGCTTGAGGCGATGGCGGAGCCGCAGCCGAAGGTTTCGAACTTGACATCGGAGATCTTGTCGTCATCGATCTTCAGATAGATCTTCATGATATCGCCGCACTTGGCATTGCCGACCTCGCCGATGCCGTCGGCATTCTCGATGATGCCGACATTGCGCGGATGCTGGAAATGGTCCATCACTTTTTCGCTATACAGTGCCATAACTGATTCCTCCTCAGAGAATAAACGATTTCTTGCCCTCGACCAGATCGCGCCAGACCGGGGACATACCGCGCAGATAGGCGACGATCTCCGGCACGCAGGCCAGAATATGGTCGATCTCCGCTTCCGTGTTGCTCTCGCAGAGCGTCAGGCGCAGCGAGCCGTGCGCGACCTCATGCGGGCGGCCGATGGCCAGCAGAACGTGGCTCGGGTCGAGTGAGCCGGACGTGCAGGCGGAGCCGGACGAGGCACAGATGCCCTTGCCGTCGAGCAGCAGGAGCATGGACTCGCCCTCGATGCCCTCAAAGCAGAAGTTCACATTGCCGGGCAGGCGATGCTCGCGGTCGCCGTTGAGCGCACAGTGCGGAATTTTCGACAGGCCGTCGATGAGCTTGTCCCGCAGGGCCGTGACCTTGGCGATGTTCTCATCCATATGCTCGCAGGCCTCGCGGAAAGCCGCAGCCATGCCGGCGATGCCGCCGACGTTCTCGGTACCGGCGCGCTTGCCGCGCTCCTGCGCGCCGCCCTCGATGAGGTTCGTCAGGAAAATGCCCTTGCGCGCGTACAGAAGGCCGACGCCCTTCGGGCCGTGGAACTTGTGGGCCGAAAGGGAAAGCATGTCGATGTTCTGCTCGCGGACGTTGATGGGCAGATGACCGGCAGCCTGCACCGCATCGGTGTGGAACAGGACGCCGCGCTCGCGGCAGACGGCGCCGATCTCGGCAATCGGCTGAATCGTGCCGATCTCGTTGTTTGCATACATGACCGTCACGAGGCAGGTATCCTCGCGGATGGCATCAGCGACCTGCTGGGCCGTGACGAGGCCGTTTTCATGAACATCGAGCAGCGTGACCTCAAAGCCCTGCTTCTCCAGCCGCTTCAGGCTGTGCAGGATGGCATGATGCTCAAAGGCGGTGGAGATGATGTGCTTTTTTCCCTTGCGCGCGCCGAGCGTAGCCGCCGTCAGCAGGGCCTGATTGTCCGCCTCGCTGCCGCCGGACGTGAACGTGATCTCCCGGGCGTCGCAGCCAAGGTACTTTGCCATCGTCTCGCGCGAAGCCTGCAGGGACTCCGCAGCCTTCTGCCCCAGCGTATACAGGCTCGAGGGGTTGCCATAGCTCTCGCGCAGGAAGGGCAGCATGGCATCCACGGCGGCCTGACTCATCCGCGTGGTGGCAGCATTGTCAGCATAAACGTTCATGTGGATTCTCCTTTATGGTGTCTCCGGCCGGGCCGGAGTTGGAATTGTAAGATGCCTCCGGAAGAATTTCCCATCATCCCGGTAGGTTAATAGGATGATATCATATTTTACCCACAAAGTCAATGGGTAGTCCAAAGATTCCCGCGCGTTCGCGAAAAAATCTCAGAAAAGACTTGACTTTTGGCGAAAAATCGAGTATGATATGCAAGCTGATTTCAGTGATCTGATATCGGCGCAAAAGTGGAGAGGTGGCTGAGCTGGCCGAAGGCGCACGACTGGAAATCGTGTAGGCGTTAAAAGCGTCTCGCGGGTTCGAATCCCGCCCTCTCCGCCAGGAAAAAGAGCACTTGCTTTTCGCAAGTGCTCTTTTTCAGTATAATCCACCCTTGCAGGTGGGTGAAATACCGCTCCGCGGTGTGATATCCGCCTTCGGCGTGTGAGATCGCTGCGGCGGTGGGTGGATTTTATGGAAACTCCGGATCGATCATCTGCAGTTGATACCGGCTCCCTTTTCGTCAATCCATCGGTATGAATGGCCTAAAAAGCGCAATGTATTCCTGTGTTTTTCATACCTCGCCCCGCCAATAGTCTCTCGCCATTCACGCTTGCTGATTGGATCAGAACTTCCATAGTAAAAACCGCCGGAGCGGCTGCCTCGCAGCGGCTCCGGCGGTTCTGTTTATCGTTCCGTTCAGGACGCCTGCTCAAACTGGCTGTTATAGAGGTCGGCATAGAAGCCGCCTGCGGCCAGCAGGCTCTCGTGTGTGCCCTGCTCGATGATATCGCCGTCCTTCATCACGAGGATGAGGTCCGCATTCTTGATCGTCGAGAGGCGGTGGGCAATGACGAAGCTCGTGCGGTGCTCCGTCAGTGCATCCATGGCCCGCTGCGTCAAAAGCTCGGTGCGGGTATCGACGGAGGACGTTGCCTCATCGAGGATGAGCATCGGGCTGTTCTGCACCATGGCGCGGGCAATGGTGAACAGCTGCTTCTGTCCGGCAGAAATGGCGACGTTTTCGCGGAGAACCGTGTCAAACCCGTGCGGGAGCGTCTCGATGAAGTGATAGATACCGCAGGCGCGGCAGGCGCGCTCCAGCGTTTCGTCCGAAACGCCGGTCCTGTTGTAGACAAGATTCTCGCGGACCGTGCCCTCAAACATCCAGGTATCCTGCAGGACCATGCCGAACAGGCCGTGCACCTCCTCGCGGCTCATATCCTTTGTGGTGATACCGTCGATGCGGATGTCGCCGCCGTCCAGATCATAGAAGCGCATGAGCAGATTGACCATCGTTGTCTTTCCGGCGCCGGTCGGACCGACGATGGCGACCTTCTGCCCCGGCGCTACATGGGCGGAGAAATCATGGATGATCGTCTTCTCCGGGTGATCGGGGTAGCTGAAGCGGACGTGGTCAAACTCGATCTCACCGCGCACCGGCTGCGGCGCGGGCAGATTCTTCGACTCGTCCGGCAGCTCCGGCTCCTGCAGGAAATCAAACACGCGGTCGCCCGCCGCGGCGGCGGACTGCAGCTGCGTCATGCCCTGCGCGATCGTCGTCAGCGGCGAGGTGAACAGGCGCACATAGAGGATGAAGGCCGTGATGACGCCGAACTTGATGCTGCCGTTCATCACGAGTGCAGCGCCCAGCACGCACACGGCGACATAGCCGAGGTTACCGATGACATTCATCAGCGGCTGCATGATGCCGGAAAGGAACTGGCTCTTGCGATTCGCCTCATAGACAGCGCGGTTCATGCCGCGGAACGTCTCCTTGATCCTGTCATTCGCGCGCGAAATGCGCACGACGTCATGGCCGGAATACATTTCTTCAATATAGCCGTTCAGCGTGCCGAGGCTCTCCTGCCGGTCGACAAAGTATTTCTGCGAGCGCTTCATGATGATGAACATGAACACAAAGCCGATCATCGTCGCCGCGATGGCAGCCAGCGCCATGCGCCACTCCGTCACGAACATCATGATGACGCAGCCCGTAAGCTGGGCCACGGCGCTGATCATGGACGGCAGACTGTTGGACAGAGCCTGCTGCAGCGTACTGACATCGTTTGTCACGCGGCTGAGGATATCGCCGTGCGCAATGCGGTTGAAGCAGCTCATGGGCACGCGGTTGATCTTGGCGCACAGGTCGCGGCGCATCTGCTTGGAGAGGCCGAGCGTCACGGTCGCCATGATATAGTGCTCGATATAGGTCAGCATGGCACTGAGCGCATAGATGCCGAGCAGCACGCCCGCCACGCGGCCAATGGCCGCAAGGTCGATCTCCCCCATCAGAGAATCGGAGATCAGATTTGTGATCTTGCTGAGCTGATTCGGCCCGAGAATCGTCAGCACCGCGCCCGCGGCCGCGAGCACCAGCGCGATCAGCATCGGGAGCTTGATCCTCTCGGAATAGGAGAACAGCTCACGCTGCACGCCGCGCAAGCCGCGCTTGCTCTTCTCAGCAGGGCGCATGCCGCGCCCGCCCATCGGTCCCATTGCCATCAGACTCCCTCCTTTTCCAGCTCTGCCGCAGAGAGCTGCGACATGGCGATCTCGCGGTAAACGCTGCAGTTCTTCATCAGCTCGTCGTGCGTGCCGATCCCGGCCACACGGCCCTCGTCCAGCACGACGATGCGGTCGGCATGACGGATCGTGCCGATGCGCTGCGCCACGATCAGGCAGGTCGTGTCGCTCAGCTCGCGCGCCAGACCGGCGCGGAGGCTGGCATCGGTGCGGTAATCCAGCGCAGAGAACGAATCATCAAAGATGAGGATCTCCGGCTTGCGGGCCAGTGCGCGCGCGATGGAAAGGCGCTGCTTCTGGCCGCCGGAGACGTTTGCGCCCGCCTGTGCGATCGGCGCATCGAGCTTGCCGGGCAGCTTGTCCACAAATTCCGTGGCCTGCGCCAGCGAGAGCGCGCGCTGCACGGACTCGTCGTCCTGCGGGGCGCCGCTTTCGCCGAACAGCACATTGCTGCGCACGTCGCCCGCAAACACAATGGCCCGCTGCGTCACATAGCCGATGCGGTCGTAGAGCGCGTCAAAGCTGTAGCTGCGGACATCCTGCCCGTCGATGAGCACCTGCCCCTCCGTTGCGTCATAGAAGCGGGCCGCAAGGCTGACAAGCGTCGTTTTGCCGCTGCCGGTCGCGCCGATGAAGGCGACGGTCTCGCCCTTGTTTGCGCGGAAGCTCACATGCTCGAGCACGTCGCCGGACGACGACGGATAGCGGAACGAGACATCGCGGAATTCCACGGTCCCCTGCTCCGGCGCTTCGGTCATCTTTCCCTCATGCAGGGAGATCGGCGCATCGAGCACCTCGTTGATGCGGACGGCAGAGACCTGCGCCATCGGCAGCAGAACGAGGATCATGACGAGCATCATGAGCGACATGATGATATACGTCGCATAGGTGCCGAACACCACGATGTCGCCGAACGTCGAAATGCGCCCGGCAAGGTCCACCGCAGGAACGCGGTTCACAATCGCCGCGCCGACCCAGTAGATCGTCAGCGACAGGGCGTTCATGGCTAGGCCGACCGCCGGCATCAGCAGCGCCATGGCGCGCTGGTTGAACAGCTGCGTGCGCATGAGAACATCGTTGGCCTTCTCGAACTTGTCCTCCTGGTATTCCTCGGCATTGTAGGCATGGACCACGCTGATGCCGGTCAGGTTTTCCCGGGAAATGAGGTTGATGTTATCCGTCAGCTTCTGCACGCGCTTGACCCGCGGCAGAATGACGAGGACCACGATGAGCATCAGGGCCAGCAGCGCCACGACAAAGCCCGCCGTGATCACAGACAGTGTCCAGCTCTTGTTGACGATCTTAATGACCGCCCACACGGCCATGACAGGGGCCTTGATCATGGTCTGCATGCCCATGGCAACGAACATCTGGATCTGCGTGATATCGTTCGTCGTGCGGTTGATGAGGCTCGGCACAGAGAATTCCAGCATCTCCTTCTGGCCGAAGTCGGCGACCTTCTGGAACACGCTTTCGCGGATGTGATAGCTGAAGCCCGCCGCGACCTGTGCATTGAGATAGCCGCAGAGAATGGCCATCACCGCGCTGATGAGCGTGCAGGCCAGCATCTCAAGGCCGGTGTGCAGCACGTCCGAAACGGTACTGCCCGGCGTTTTGATCTGCACGGTCAGATCGCTCATATAATCCGGCAGGCGGAGGTCAAAGTAGATCTGGCCCAGAATAAGTGCAACGCACAGCAGCGCCATGATCCACTGTTTCGCCTTCATTTGTTTGAGTAGTCTAAGCATAACAGGATTTCCTTCCAGAAATTATCTGCCCATACCGCTGAGCGCCAGCACGATGCCGTCCACGCCCAACAGGATGAGATAGAAGCCGATCGTCAGGCTCATGGAAACGGCCGACAGCACGGGGTGCAGCAGCATGAGCGTCGCCAGCATGATGCCGAGGATGTTCAAAACGAGCGAGATCGTATAGTTCACGCGGCCCGCAACGAGGCGCACCCAGTTCAGGTGCGTCAGGTTGGAGATGCAGTGCGTCAGGAACCACAACGGGAACAGCAGGGTCATGGCCCACTGCCCGGCAGAGGGATAGACCAGCAGCATGAAGCCGCACATCACGCTCAGAATACCACTGACAAGCGCCGTCATCGGGCCGAAGCCCGTATGGCGCTCCACGCGCGCATAAAACGCAATGTCCATGATTCCCGTGGCCACGGCAAGTACGCCATAGACCATCACAAAGCTCTCGAGCGCCGCCTCCGGCCAGATAAAGGTCGCAATGCCGAGCAGCACGAGCAGGATGCTGACGATGAGCGCCAGCCAGCCAAAGCCGGAACGGTCACGCATGATGCTCTTCCTCCTTCTGCGCCGCGTGAAGGATCCGCATGAATTCTTCACCGGTGATCGTTTCCTTTTCATACAGCACCTGTGCCAGCTGATCCAGCAGCGCGCGGTGCTCCGTCAGCAGGCTGTGCGCCCGCTCATGCTCCGTGCGGACCAGCTCAACGACCTTGCGGTCGATCTCGCGCTGCGTCTGCTCCGAGCAGCTCATGGACGTATCGCCGCCCAGATACTGGTTTCGCGTGGTCTGCATGGCGACCATGTCGAATTCATCCGTCATGCCGTACTGCGCGATCATGGCGCGCGCGATGCGCGTGGCCTGCTCGATGTCGTTCGAAGCGCCGGTCGTGATCTCGCCGAACGCGACCTCCTCGGCCGCGCGGCCGCCGGTCAGCGTAGCCAGCTTGGCCAGAAGCTCGCCGCGGGTCATCAGGTTCTTTTCGCCCTGCTCGACCTGCATGGTGTAGCCCAGCGCACCGGACGTGCGCGGGATGATCGTGATCTTCTGCACGGGCGCGGAATCCGTCTGCAGGGCCGCCACGAGCGCGTGGCCGATCTCATGATAGGACACGACGCGCTTTTCATGATCCGACAGCACGGCGTTTTTCTTCTGATAACCCGCGATGACGGTCTCGATGCTCTCCTCAAGGTCCGCCTCGGTGACGGTCTTGCGGCCGTCGCGCACGGCGCGCAGCGCGCCCTCGTTGATGATGTTGGCAAGCTCCGCGCCGGAAGCGCCCGCCGCCATACGCGCGATGGTGTGGAAGTCCACATCGTCGCCCACACGGATTTTGCGCGCATGCACGCGCAGGATGGCCTCTCTGCCCTTCAGGTCCGGCAGCTCGACCGGCACACGGCGGTCAAAGCGGCCCGGACGCGTCAGCGCCGGATCGAGTGACTCGGGGCGGTTCGTCGCGGCGAGGATCATCACGCCGTTGTTGCCCTCGAAGCCGTCCATCTCGGTCAGCAGCTGGTTCAGGGTCTGCTCCCGCTCGTCGTTGCCGCCGAACTGGCCATCACGCTTTTTGCCGATGGCATCGATCTCATCGATGAACACGATGCACGGGGCCTTTTCCTTGGCCTGACTGAACAGATCGCGCACCTTTGATGCGCCCATGCCCACGAACATCTCAACGAATTCCGAGCCAGAAATAGAGAAGAACGGCACATTTGCCTCACCCGCGACAGCCTTGGCCAGCATGGTCTTGCCGGTTCCCGGAGGGCCGACGAGCAGGATGCCCTTCGGCATGGAGGCGCCGACATCGGTGTACTTCTTCGGATCGTGCAGATAATCGACGATCTCCGCAAGGCTCTCCTTGGCCTCGTCCTCACCGGCCACATCGCTGAAATGGATACCGGCCGTGGACTGCACATAGACCTTGGCGTTGCTCTTGCCGAAGGCCATAGCGTTCTTGCCGCCCGCCTGCTCCACGAGCTTTCTGCCCACATAGCGGCCGAGTGCCAGGAACAGCAGCAGCGGCACAATGGACGTCAGGAAGAAGCTCAGCAGCGGCGACATCGTCTTCTGCACATCGCGGCTGAACGTCGCGCCGGAGGCATACAGCCGCTCCGTCAGGCTCGGGTCGTCCATGACGCCCGTGCAGTAGACGGTCTTGCCGCCCTTTTCCGTGTAATAGATCTCATCGTCGTCGATCTCGACCTTTTCGATCTGCTGAGCCTCGATCTTGCTCATGAACGTGCCGTAGTCGACCTCCTCGATGCTGCGGCGGTTCAGCAGCGGCGTTACGAGCAGATTGAACAGCATGATGATCAGAAGCACGATGCCGTAGTAATACAGCAGGGGCTTTTTCGGTGATTTGACTTCCTTCATTCTGCAGCACTTCCTTTCCTCTGTTCATCCCGGATGGCCTCGAGCGCCACAAGCAGCGCATGGCGCGCCGCCTGCATGGCAAAGTCCATCGCATATTCCGCAAAGAGGAGCTGCATCTCCTCCCCGCTCTCATCGCCGCGGCGGACCTCGGTCTGCACGCGGCTGACAATTTCGCGGATCTCCTCAAACGCATCGGCGATCTCTCTGACCTGATGCGCGCGGCTGTGGCGCAGGCGCTCCGCAAGCGCACGGGCGCATTGCTCCGTCTCCTCGCGCGTCTGCGCAATGGCGGAATTCAGCTCTGTGCTCTCCATCTGCGCGGCTGACTGCAGCTTTGCATGCACGCCCGCAAGCTGGGCGTCTACCTCCGCCAGCTTTCCCGCCAGCATGTCCTGTTCCATATTCCAGCACTCCTTTCCGTTTGCTCCCGTATTTTACCCCGTCAGCCCGAAAAACGCAATTTACACTTTCGCAGGCCTGTATAGACAAAAAAGCCGAAGTGTAAAGGTTTTTTACACTTCGACTCAGCTGTCAAATCCTTCAATCCTTCAATTTTTCCGGCAGGCGCGTCGCACCGCCCGGCGCAAAGGCGTTCATGCTGGCTGCCATCATCCGGTAGATATCGCGCACGGTCTCGTCGATGTGCGCCGAGTCCTCCTCCGTCCAGCTGCGCATCAGGCCCACCACAGCGTTGAGATGGTAGCGCAGCATCAGGCTCATCTGCTCGCGCGTACAGCCCGGCGGGAAATGCCACCGCCGCAGGATGCGCTCGATGAGCGAGTTGAACGACTGCATCACGAGCCGCTCCAGCTCTTCCCGATAGCCGGCGTGCATGGCCTTTTCCACAAACAGACGGGAGCTGAGCGACAGCGTGATCAGGTATTTCAGGCTCTCCTCCGGCGTACTCTGCATGGAGGCCTCCTGCATGTTGCGCTTCAGGTTTCGCTTCATCATCCACAGCAGCAGATCCGGGATATCCTCAAAATGATAGTAGAACGTCTGTCTTGTGATATGGCATTCGTTCACAATATCCGTCACGGTCAGCTTTTTGCCGTCCCGGCGCAGGAGCAGCCGCCCTGCCGCGGCTGCAATGAGCTCTTTGCGGTCATCCGGCATGCTTTTTCCCTCCCGTGCGGCGGCGCTGCTCCAGCGTTTCACGCAGCTCGCGCAGATGCTCGTTCAAGGGGCGCTCCGAGCGCAGGGGGAAAAAGAAGCTTGCCTTCTGCGCGGAGCGGTCGTGCACGCTGCGGACGTGTGCCTTGAGGTTTTCATACTTGACGATAACCTCATTCTCATCTGCGAGCTTCTTGATGCGGTGGATGAGCTTCGTGGAGTAGACGACGTCGATGAGGAACACGCCATAAAACAGGCCGATGACAAAGGAGAACGCCAGGTTGCGCGAGAGCCAGTCAATGGCGTGCAGGATGCGCGGATGGATCAGGAAGTAATATGCGGCGCCGAGAAGGGCCCACGCCAGCGAGAATTTCGGGCAGATGAGACCCTGAATGTTGCCCCACTGCTTGCTGTAGTCCCACAGGCGGACATGGAAGCCCTTGAGGGCGATGAGACCGGCGAAATATTCCGTCACGGTCATGCACACCGCCATGATCAGGAACAGGACCACGCGATTCCAGAACGGGTCGCGGATAATACTGAACTGCTCCAGCGAGGCGATCAGGTAGAGAAAGCACAGACCACATCCATACAGCGGCAGATACGGCCCGACGCAGAAGCCGGGATTGATCCACTTCCGCTCCGGGTTCGCCGAAGAGAAAAAGCGGCGGAACAGCAGCTCCAGCACCCAGCCCAGCGTTGCACCGATGAAAAACAGGAAGGCAAGCGTCAGAAAAATATTCATGGTTCCTCCATGCGCCACGCGCTCGGTTTCGTCGACATCATTATATTCTGTTTTCGCCCGAAACGCAAGGGGTGATGATTCAGCTTGTCAAAAAGTCCCTCTGGGGCTTTTTTTCCAAGCTGCTTCCAGAATTGCAAAATATAATTTTGCTGTATCTTATTTTGCAATTCTGCCGCTGCGGCGGGTTATGGAACGTGAAAGGACACCCTGACGGTTTCCTTTCACACTTTTCTTCCCTTCGAAACTTTTGGCCTGGCAGATTTTTTGACAGTCTGGATTCCCGTGTAATGTTAACGCAATTTGCAGCCGCTCCGCCGCGCTCCAGATCAGGCGGCTCAGGCCGCAGCACACGAGCGCAGGCAGCAGCAGAAGCCCGGAAAGCACCGCGCCCGTCCAGAAAACAGCGGCAGCGGCCGCAGCGCGCAGTCTGCCCGTTCCCGTATTTCGCATGTTCCCACCTCCGCAGGAGGATATATGCGCGCCGGACGCAGAAAAGAACCGTGCCGCATTGACAAATCTCCGATTTCGGGATATACTAAAGGTCAGAAAGGAGGCGTTCACAATGGATAACGAAAACGTCAAGCAGGAATGGAAGAAAGCCGGTTCCGATCTGGGTCACGCCTTCGCAGGTCTGGGCAAGATGCTCATCCGCACGGCCAAGGTCGGCATGGAAAAGGCCGATGAGTGGGCCAATAGCGACGATTCTCCCAAGGAGGAAAAGAAGCCCGAGGGGCAGGAATAATTCCGCACAAAAATATGCCGGGCGATCCCGCATGGCGAGATCGCCCGGTTTTTCTGTTTATTCTGATTCCGCCTGCGGCTCCTCCGCGAATTCCGCAAACGCGCGGCCGAATTCCTCGGCGGCAAAGGCCCGCATCCGGGCGCAGTAGTCCCCATAGGCCGCAAGCAGACGCTCGGCCTTCGGAGAAAGCTCCGCGCCGCCGCCGTGCCGCCCGCCCGTCACCGAGACGAGCAACGGAAAGCCCAGCTCGCGCTCCGCCTGCTTTACGATGGTCCACGCCTTGGAATAGGCCATGCCCATGGTCATGGCCGCGCCCCGCAGGGAATGCGCCTCGCGCACATGGCGCAGGAGCTCCGCAACACCGGGGCCGAAGCATTTTGTTTCCCGAAAGATCCGGATGCTGATAACCGGCCTTAATTTCTTGTCCATAGCTTCAGTATACCACACCGCACGGGCCGCGTCAAGCGCGGCGGAGTTGACGAATCGTGCAGAATGTGCTATAGTCAGTGGCAAAGAGATCACAAGGAGTCGTGTCCTGTTATGCTATTTTCCGAAGTGCTGGAAATTCGCCCCGGCCTGACAGCCGTCATGGGCAGCGGCGGCAAGACCTCCCTCGTCTGCCGTCTGGCGGACGAGCTTTCCGCCGCGCGCGTCATCATCGCGACCTCGACGCATATGCGGCAGGTCCCTGCCCTGCAGACGCGCGTCGGCACCGTTGCGCCCGGCACGCCCGCCATTGTGGGAACACCGTGCGGCGACGGCAAATTCGGCCCGCCGGAGCAGAGCTGGGCCGAGCTCTGCGAGCTCGCCAACTATGTGCTCGTGGAGGCTGACGGCTCCCGCGGGCTGCCGCTCAAGGCCCACCTGCCCCACGAGCCGGTCCTGCCGCAGGTCACAGTGAACATTGGGATCGTAGCCCAAACTTCCGCTGAGC
>OGXA01000694.1_pt1 | contig 29255 bp, 23 predicted proteins | sample 1576171 | NCBI WGS metagenome assembly OGXA01 (sample SAMEA3541587, study PRJEB24748) | human gut metagenome | biome: human gut; feature: human-associated habitat; material: faeces | place: China | collected 2012 | reverse complement strand
AGCCGTCAAAGCGCAGCTCAGCGCCCGCGTACACGCGGATATTGTACTTCTCCGCTTCGCGCTTGAGGCGGTGGTAGCCCTGCAGGAAGGCCTGCGTTTTACTGCCGGGGGTGGTCAGATCAATTTCGGCATAGTCGAAGCATTCGCGGTTGTAGTGGTCGGTGACGCAGATCGCGTCATAGCCGCACGCGGTATAATACTTCATAATGGCCTCTGCGCCAAGCCAGCCGCAGCGGGAGATGTAGGTGGTATGCAGATGGGTTTCAATGCGGTACATAAGCTCCTCCTTTTGGTGTATGAGAATGCCGCAGAATCCTGCGGCATTCTCAATCAGCAGCGCTGCGGTTGACCTGTTGGTGTATTGTGTGTGATAAAAGGGTTAAGAGAGAAAGGCGGTCGGTGCGCAGTGCTGTGGATTTATTTTTTTGATGCGCGGCATGAGCTGCGCGAAACCAGTGTCGGACGGATCATGCGGTGCGTGAACTCGTCCTGCTCATCCGAATCAATGATACGCGTGAGCAGATCAACGGTGGCTTCTGCAAGAAGCTGCTTGCGCTGATCGACGGTGGAAAGCTCGATCTTTGGCAGTGCGGAATAAATGATGTTGTCAAAGCCGAGCAGGGAAATATCATCGGGGACAGAGATGCCGTATTCGTCTGCTGCCTGCAATACGCCGAGCGCCATGGAATCGGTCGAGGCGAAGATCGCAGTGGCGGAACAGCCGTTTGCGAACAGCTCCCGGCTGAGTGCACAGCCGATGTCGATCGAGGAGCAACCATGCGGATTGTCGATGACCTGCGGGGTGATACCTGCTTTTTCCAGTGTTTCGGTAAAGCCGCGCAGACGAAGCTGGTGCGTCAGGCTGTTGGGGCGGTTGCCCAGATAGACAATGTCACGGTGGCCGAGTTCCAGCAGATGCTCTGCTGCCAGACGGCCGCCTGCCAGATTATCAATGCAGACCGAGTTGACCTCATCGCCGCTGACGAGTGCCGGCGTTCCGAGCAGAACGGTAGGCAGTCGTGGAGCGAAATTCTGGATCATGGTTCCTGCATCCTGCTGAGAGCTGGCAAGGATGATGCCGTCAACCTGATGACTGATCAGGAAACCGAACAGCTCTTCGGTCACTTTGGGATCATTCTGCCCATTGCACAGGATCATGTTGTAGCCGAGGCTGCGTGCGTGCGTTTCGATGCCGAGAGAGAGTTCGGCATAGAACGGATTGGTCACCTCGGGAACGATCAGGCCGATGACGTTGGTTTTGTTGCAGATCAGACTGCGTGCGAGTGCATTGACACGGTAGCCCTCCCGTCGGCAGATTTCCAGGATCCGCTGGCGGGTTTGCTCGCTCAGTTCAGGCGAATTGCTGAGTGCGCGGGAGACGGTAGAAGTCGAAACACCGGCAATGCGGGCGATATCTTTGATGGTAATGTGCTGTCGCATAGATGCCGCTTCCTTCCCATAGTAGTTTTAATAAGAATATAATACCGTATTTGCCGGGGAAAGACAAGGATAACGGCAGAAGGCGGGAAAAATATCAGATATGTTCCGGGTGCCGAAGCGGTTCCGGATGGACTCAGGCGTAAAATTCCTTGATATAGTCGAGGACAGCCTGTTCGGGACCCTGCAGCGGACCGGGGGTTTCCATTTTGAGCGAAACGGCTGCGGTAGCGAACAGCAGCGCGTCCGGGATGGAAACGCCCATCATGCGCTTGGCAAGATAAGCACCGAAGGTAGTATCACCGCGTCCGGTACGGCCGGACAGATTGCGTGCCTTGACCGGACAGGTGTAGTAATCCTTGCCGTCATATACCAGCATCTCGCTGTTGTGCGAGATCAGGATCTCCTTTGCGCCCCATTCATAAAGCTGCTTGGCAGCAGCGCGGCGGTCGGTCAGACCGGTGAGGATCTCGGCTTCTGCCGCATCGGTTTTGAGAAAATCAAAATAGGGGAGATAGGTCAGCTTGTCTTTCCAGTCGTGGAAGTTCATCAGGCCGTTTTCGTTGTGCCGGAGAAATCCCTGAATATCTGCGGATACCTTGCCTTTTTTGGAAAGCGCGGGGATCAGCTCGTTGGGGAAATCGCCGTACAGCAGACCGGCCAGATGATACAGGCCGCAGTCCACATCGGGGATCTGATCGGGAGTGATGGCATCCGACTGTGCCAGGCATTCGGCCTTGCGGCGTTCGCGGTCGGCGGTGAAGTAGGTGTTCTGCATCAGGGTGGTGCATTGGGCGGGCAGCACGGCGATATGGTCGCTGTCCAGATGAAATGCATCCAGTACATCGGTATCGTCCGGATGGATCTTGACTGAAGCGAAAAGGTTTGCGGAAGCGGCTGCGGCAGCGTATGCACAGAAGAATACAGCGCCGCCGATTTCGCGGACTTCCTGACCGGTATAGTCGATATTGATGTCCCGCGTGGCGGGTCCGATCAGCATAAGATCATATTTCATACGAATCCTTCTTTCTCATTTCTACGGAAACGTTTGCGTTGATTACAGTATACGGGAATATGGAGAGAAAAGCAACTGTGCATAATTAACGAAAACACCTGGATGTAAATTGTGAATATCATAAAACTTTGATAGGAGAATGTGATTTTTTATTGACATAGCCGGGAGATAGTGGTACGGTTGAATCAGGAAATGAAAACGTTTGCGTAAAACGTGATGCAAATGAAAATGCAGGAGTAAAGAAAAAAGGGAAGAGAGAGGAGTTGTTATGATACAAGCTGTTTTCTTCGATATTGGAGGAACCGTACATACACAGGACGCTACCCCGGAGAGTGACCGCGATTATATCCGCCGACTGTGGTGCTTCCTTCATATGAATCATATTTACACAGCAGAAACGCCGGAGCAGCTTCTGGAGCACATCAATGCAGGCGCCAAAGCATACAAGTCCTATACCGAACAGGAACTGATCGAGCTGCCGCCGGATGTGATCTGGCAGAAGTTCTTCCTGAAGGACTTTGACATTCCGGCAGAAAAACTTGCGGGACTGGGCGAGGAGCTCTGCTACATGTTCGACCGATACCGCAAGCACATCGTCAAACGCGAGGGGCTGAAGGAAACGCTGGAGGCTCTCAGGCAGCGCGGGTATCGGCTGGGTGTAATCTCCAACATTATGAGCACGACCTTCGTACCGCGCATTCTGGAGGAACACGGCATAGCGCAGTATTTTGAAACGATTACGATGAGCAGCGTCTGCGGTATCCGCAAGCCGCGGCCGGAGATTTTCGAGATCGCGCTGAACGAAATGAGAATCGGGAAAGAACAGGCGGCCTACGTCGGAGATACCATCTCCCGCGATGTGCGCGGCGTGCGGAACGCCGGATGGCCGCTGATGATTCAGATCGATAACCCTCGCATTTATCACAAAGACGAAAAGTACCGCGGCATGGGGTATGAGCCGGATGTCAAGATCGGCTCGCTGCCCGAAGTGGTAACCGCGGTGGAACAATACAATCGGAATTTGAAGGAGGGGCAAAACTGAAATGAAACCAAAAGATCAGAACTACTCCAAATCCAGAAGGTTAAAGAACCAGATCAAGGCGGTTGTCACCAACCCATATAACCTGATCGTGCTAATCGCGATCGTGCTGCTGACCTACTTGATCGTTCTTCCTCTGCTGGATATGATTTCGACCTCGTTTACGCTGGCACAGAAGGATGCACGACTGGCGGGCGGCACAGCGGGATCGTTCACATTGTATTACTGGCAGCGCCTGCTCGGCAGCGCACTGACCAAGCAGATGCTGCTCCAGCCGCTGTTCAATTCGCTGCTGATCGGTGTCTGCGTATCGTTCTTCGCCATCCTGATCGGATCGGTTCTTGCATGGCTGATGGTCCGCACGGATCTTCCCTTCAAGCCGTTCTTCTCGCTGGCGGTTATCATTCCTTATATGATCCCGAGCTGGTGTAAGTCGCAGGCATGGCTGACTATGTTCAAGACCGAACGCATCGGCGGTTCGCCAGGCTTCCTGATGAGCCTCGGCATCAATGTTCCCGACTGGCTGGCATACGGCCCGGTCGCGATCATCACCGTGCTTTCGCTTCATTATTACGCATATGCGTATCTGCTGGTTTCCGCAGCACTGAACTCCATCAACTCCGAGCTGGAGGAGATGGGCGAGATCCAGGGCGCCGGCAAGGCGACCATTCTTCGCAAGATCACCTTCCCGCTGGTACTGCCGGCTATGCTTTCCGCCGTTATCCTGACCTTCTCCAAGGCGATCGGCACCTTCGGCGTTATCAACTACTTGGGCTCCAAGGTCAATTTCGTGACCCTGTCCAGCCAGCTGTACATGAACAGCAAGTCCCAGAATACCCAGACCGCGTTTGCCATGGCACTCATCATGATCTGCATCGCTTCGATCTCGGTATTCGTCAACCAGAAGCTGATCGGCTCGCGCAAGTCCTACGCCACCATCGGCGGCAAGGGCGGCCGTTCCACCCCGATCCGTCTGGGCAAGCATAAGCTGCTGATCACGGCTGTGCTGTTCCTGTTCTTTGTTTTCGGCATCATCATGCCGATCGCACTGCTGATCCTCGAGTCCTTTATGCTCCGGCAGGGCGACTACTCGCTGTCCAACCTGACGCTGCACTACTGGATCGGCGATCCGATCGCAACGGTAATGGAAGGCCAGCCGGGTATCTTCAAGAATGCTAACTTTATCAATTCGCTGATCAATTCCCTCAAGCTGACGTTTGTAAACGGTGTATTCGGCACCATCTTCGGTCAGATCATCGGTTATATCTGCGCCAAGGGCCGCGGCAAGCTGCACGGCAAGGTCGTAGAGCAGCTGGTATTTCTTCCGTATCTGATCCCGTCCATCGCATTCGGCGGTATCTTCCTGTCGATGTTCTCCCGTCCGCAGCAGCTGTTCGGTGTAACACTGGTTCCGTCCCTGTACGGCACGTTCGCCCTCCTGGAAGACTACAGGCTCTACGACGAAGAGGCGACGGCAGGAGAGATCAAGCATCTGCCGTTCGCTTCCCGCGCCGGCACCTCCAATATGCTGCAGATCGGCGGCGAGCTGGAGGAAGCAGCCGAGATTGCAGGCGCAGGCTTCTTCAAGCGCTTTATTCGCATTGTATTCCCGCTTTCCAAGGGCGGCTTCATTTCGGGCTTCATGCTGATCTTCGTTTCCATTATGAAGGAACTCGATCTGATCATCCTGCTGATGACCCCGAAAACCTCCACGCTGCCGTATTTGGCATTCCAGTATCAGAACAGTAACTCTCCGCAGGCTTCTGACTGCGTGGCAATCGTCATGTTCTCCATCGTATTCCTGGTATACGCACTGGCGAATATCTTTGGCGACGCAGATCTGGCGAAGAGCATGGGCGGTTGATCCGCATGGTATAACCGGAAAAAAGGAGTTTGGAAAATGAGCAAAATTGAACTGAAGCATATTGATAAATTCTACGGTAAGAACCACATTCTGAAGGATGTAAACCTCACGATTGAAGACGGTGACTTTATGACGTTGCTCGGCCCGTCCGGCTGCGGCAAAACCACCACGCTGCGTGTAGTATCCGGCTTGGAGAAGCCGCAGAACGGTACCATTCACATGGACGGCAAGGAAATCGTCAACGCTGCGGAGGCTCATTTCGCGCCTCCGAGCGAACGTGACCTCAACCTGGTATTCCAGTCCTACGCATTGTGGCCGCATATGACGGTGCGCGAGAACATCGCGTTCGGTCTGAATATCCAGAAGCTGCCCAAGGATGAGGTAGATCGCCGCATCAAGGATGCCCTTGGGAGAATGCAGATCGGCCAGTATGTAGACCGTTACCCGTCCGAGCTGTCCGGCGGCCAGCAGCAGCGTGTTGCAATCGCCCGCGCTATCGCTTCCGAGCCGCATCTGCTGCTGATGGATGAGCCGCTGTCCAACCTGGATGCAAAGCTCCGCGTGGATATGCGCAGCGAGCTTAAGCGTCTGCACACCGAAACCGGCACGACGATGATCTACGTTACCCACGATCAGGTCGAGGCGCTGACCATGTCCACCAAGATCGCGATTTTCCGCGAAGGCATCATCATTCAGGTGGCACCTCCGCTGGAGCTGTACAACAACCCCGCAAACCTGTACGTTGCGGACTTCATCGGCAACCCGCGCATCAACTTTGTTGACGGCAAGGCAGAGGTTTCCGCTTCCGGTCTGACAGTAAACAGCGTGCTGGGTCGGATGACATTCCCGACCGATCATCTCAAGGACGAGAATATGCCGCGGGAAGCATCGTTCGATGCAGTGCTCGGCATTCGTCCGGAGCAGGTTACCATCAACACCTCGCGTCAGTCCCCGTCCGACATCGAAGCGCATATCTACACCTCGATGCCTGCCGGCTCCGAGACTCTGGTCACCGTCAAGGTCGGCGGCGTGAGCATGGTCATCAAGGCGCTCGGCATTACGCATTACAACCCGGATCAGGTGGTCTATCTGTCGATCGACACCACCAAGATCAACGTATTTGATAAGAAAACCGAAAACCTCATCAAGTATTCGGTTGAATAAGCACCATACCAGCAATGCACACTTTCACAAGAAACGAAGAGAGGAAACTGAAGGAGGAAAAACAAATGTTACAGCACAAGCGCACTTTAGCAGGTATTCTGGCAGCAACGATGATGTTCTCGCTGACCGCGTGCGGCGGAGGCGGAGCGACGACGGATCCGGGCAGCGATGCTGCACAGGATCCGAATGAGGCAGCGGCAGCGGGCACGCTCCAGCTGAGCGAGTGGGAAGAGTCCTCCGGTATCTTCAACACGGATGAGACCGATGAGGAACTGTACGAGAAGGCGAAGGAAGAGGGCAAGGTAACCATCTATTCGATTTCCTCCCGTATCACCAAGGTCGCCAATGCCTTTATGGAGAAGTATCCCGGCGTTGAAGTAGAGCCGTTCGATATTTCCACCAACGAGCTGCTGGAAAAGGTTACCCGTGAGTATGATGCCGGCCAGCACGTTGCCGATGTGGTGCATATCAAGGATCAGGACGGTACGCTGTACAACGAGTATATTTTGCCGCGCAAGTTCTATAACTACAAGCCGGCAGATATCCTGTCGCACATTGATGAAAAGTACACCAAGACGCAGACCCCGATGTATGTCGAGCTGACGCAGCTGTTCTACAACAGTGAAGCCTATCCGGACGGTTCTCCGGTGACGAATATCTGGCAGCTGACCGAGCCGGACTGGAAGGGCCGTGTCATGATGCAGAACCCGCTGGATAATCTGGCATGGGGCTCCTGGATCACCGGTTTCTGCGTAGGCGATGTTCCGGATGAGCTGGCTGCTTCCTACAAGGAGCTGTACGGTAAAGAGCTGACGCTGTCCGACGGCTGCGAGAACGCAGGCTATGAGTTCCTCAAGCGTCTGCATGACAACGAACCCATCTTCACCTCTTCTTCTGACGAGATCGCGGAAGCTGTAGGTACCAAGGGTCAGACCAATCCGCCGATTGGCTTCTGCGCTTCCTCCAAGCTGCGTAAGAACGAGGATAACAACTGGTGCCTCGCTCCGGTAAACCTCGAGCCGACCACTGGTATCCCGCAGATCAACACCCTGTATGTTGTCGGCGAGTGCGAGCATCCGAATGCTGCCAAGCTGCTGGTCCGCTTCATGATGGGCGGCGCAGACGGCGATGTATCCGGCTACAAGTACTTCAATACGCTGGGCGGCTGGCCGGTACGCGATGATATCGAACCGGCTGAGGGTTCCACCCCGTACAGCGAGCTGCACGTTTCTGATTTCAACGTTACCGATATCTATGAGAACATCAACCCGGTTCGTGATTTCTGGACGCTGCTTGGCTAAGACGTAATCAAAAGAGAAAACGATACGGACGCGGCAGGCTGAAAAGCCTGCCGCGGATAGTAAAAGCGGAAGGAGCATACAGAATGGCTTTATTCGTAACCAAGGAAGGCAAGCGCAAGAGTCCGATGGCAGTTACCTGCTTTTTCGTGGATCTGCTGTTCTGCCTGGTATTCGGCGGTATGTATGCACTGCTGACCGGCGTACTGCATGACAATCTGCCTCTCGGCGGAGGCATGGCAGAGAACTGGATCCACTGCGGTCTGATCTCTGTGGTGGGTACTGCGGTCTGCTGCATCCTGTTTCTGCTGCCGGATAAGCGGATCGTGCCTTACAGCTTTGCGAGCCTGCCGGTTATCACGATCATGTGCGTGGTCGCAGCGTTCCAGCTGGAGCCTGCTGCCCGGAATATGATGCTGTATGTGACCTTCCTGTATACCCTGATGCCGATCCTTGTCGGCAACGCGGTATCGTGGACGCTATATTTCAAGCTGTACAAAAAACCGATGCCGCGCCGCCTGTAAAGGGGAGCAGTATGGAAAAACTGACAAAAGAGTGCGTGCTGCAATCTGCGGCACGGTTGGAGCAGGAATCGCAGGATGCGGTGATGCGGGATATTCCTCAGTTTTTTGAGGCGGAGATCGTGACCCGGTTTGCGGGTGCGGCGCCGCAGAAGAAAGAACTGAATCCGCTGGTGTTCAACATGGAGCGGGGCATATGTCTTGCCGAAACAGTAGATTTTCTCCGGGAATGCCCGGCGCTGCGGCCGTATGACCTGATCCTGGCCAATGAGCTGGATAGCGGCTGTGCCCGGTCGGGCGAGCGGGATACTGCCGCAGAGATCGCCCGTGCGCTGGGAATGCAGTATGTGTTCGGGCTGGAGTTTGTCGAGCTGAAGGACTCTGCACACGGGTTTCACGGCAATGCAATCTTTTCGCGTTGGCCGATCCTGTGGGCAGAGGTGCTCCGTCTGCCGGAGCAGTATAACTGGTATTATGACCGACAGAAGCGCATCGGCGGCCGCAATGCGGTTTTTGCAAAGCTTGATGTGCAGGGACAGGAGGTCGGCGCGGTATCCATCCATCTGGAAAACCGGACGAGCGGCGCGGGACGCCTGCAGCAGATGAAAGCTGTACTGCAGGAGGTTGAGCGTGTATTTCCGGGGATTCCCGTTGTGCTGGGCGGCGATCTCAATACCAATACCTTTGACGGACGCGATAAGGCGGTGATTCGTCATCTGCGTGACGAGCCGGAGGAACTGGCTGCGGCGATCGAAATGATCGACCTGTATGAACCGCTTCTGCAGGACTGCACTGCAGCAGGCTATGCATGGCGGGAGGCTTCGGGCGGTGCGGACTGCACACGGCGCAAACCGCTGCCGGAAGGCGGCTGCCTGCATATGAAGCTGGATTGGCTACTGCCGCGCGGCTTTACCGTGCAATGCAGCAGTGTGATTTCTACACTGACGGCAGACTGCGGCTTTGCTGCGCCGGACAGTGCGCTGGCCCGGTATGCACAGCCGGAGCTGAGCGATCACAATGTGGTTCGTGCCTCCCTTGCACTGCCGCAGAAGGAGGAGTAAACGTGATTAACACTATATTATTTGATATGGGAGGAACGCTCGAGGATATCTGGTATAATGATCAGACGATTCACTCGGTTACCGGAGAGTTGCGGACGTTCCTCAATGAACATGATCTGGGTACAGGCTGCAATGACATTACCTTCTGGAACAAGCTGAACAGCGGTATCCGTACCTACAAACAATGGAGCGAATCCAACGAACTGGAGAAAAAACCGGAGGAAATCTGGCCGGAGTATTATATGGCGGACTTCAATCTGGACCGTGAAAAACTGCAGGAGGTAGCGGAACGGCTGGCCGGCATGTGGGAAGTGACCTATTATCACCGCGAGCTTCGTCCGAAGGTCAAGGAGACTCTGGAGGAACTGAAAAAACGCGGGTATCATCTGGGCGTCATCTCCAATACGGCATCGCTTTATTCGGTGTTCGATGTGCTGGAGCAGTACGGAATCCGCGATTATTTTGAAGATGTTACCCTGTCCAGCGTGACCGGATACCGAAAACCGCATCCGTCTATTTTCCAGATCTCGCTGCGCCAGATGCAGGCGAAGCCGGAGGAATGTGCCTATGTGGGCGATACGATCTCGCGTGATATCATCGGTGCAAAGCGAATGCATTTCGGTGCTGCAATCCAGATCCAGTCGTTTCTGTCGGCGCAGAAGGATGCCGGTGTAGATGCTGCTTACCAGCCGGATCATATCATTCGGGAATTGCCGGAGCTGGTGGATTATCTGGAGGAGCGAAATCGAGCAGAGCGCTTGACGATGCAATAAGAAAAAGAACGTAACCGTAACAATCTCTCTCTCTTTTTCTGACCGTACCCTGCCATTGCAGGGTGCGGTCAAATATTTTAGACAGGAGGGAAACGAAAATGGGGAAAATTACAGTGGTGGATATCGTGCTACGGCTGCTGGGTGCAGTGATCGTCGGGTTTGCCGTCGGCGCGCAGCGCGCACGGACCTCGCATCCGGCGGGAATCCGCACACATATTCTGGTAGCACTCGGCTCGTGCGTGGTCATGGTGACAAGCTGCATCATGTATGAGCAGACGATCGCGGTATTCGGCACAACGCCCTCTGACCCGGCGCGACTGGGTGCACAGGTCATCAACGGTATCGGTTTTCTGGGTGCCGGTGCAATCCTACGTGAGGGATTTACCGTTCGCGGACTGACAACGGCGGCCAGTGTCTGGGTCGTTGCCTGTCTCGGTCTGTCGGTCGGCATGGGATACTATGTGCTCACGGCGGTCGGTACGGTGATTGCCTTTGTAACGCTGGTGGCGTTTGATGGGATTCAGGAGAAAATCCGTACCAGAAGACGCCCGGAGCTGGATCTGCAGATCGAATGTGACCACATGGGCGACATCATGGTGGAGCTGTCGCATCTGGCAGAACGGCATTTCGCAAAGCTGCTTAATCTGTCCTTCGGCAGAACTCCGCATAACACCTATATCATCAGCTTCCGTGCAAGCTTTCCACCGAACGGATATGAGTCCGCGCAGAATGCATTCCGTCAGGAGCTGGCAGGTGTTTCCGGCATGATCCGCATGGAAAATCATATTGACCATATCTAAACGATACCTAATTATGCGGTATTGTCCTATTTCTTCCCGAGGGGAACAGCAGCACCCGAATCAGTGGCATGGTCGGTGCTGCTGTTTCCTTTTACTCGCAATCATACACCGTTGGGAAAACCACAGCAGTTCCCGCGGTCATTTCTCAGACAAAGGAGTCGGTACAGTATGAACCCGGTTTTTGTTATCGGACACCGTAATCCGGATACAGATTCGATCTGCTCTGCGATCTGTTATGCAGAGCTTAAGCACAGGCTGACCGGAGAACCATATATCCCCTGCCGGGCAGGCCATGTCAATACAGAGACCAAATTTGTCCTTGAGCGCTTCGGTGTAAAAGCACCGCGGTATATCAAGTCGTTTGAGCCGTGTCTGAGCGATGTGCAGTATCGCAGGATCCCCGGTATTGATGAGGAGATGTCGCTGCACCGCGCATGGAATTACATGAACGAAAATGATATTCAGACGCTGGCTGTTGTCGATGAGGACCGTCATCTCAAGGGACTGCTGACGCTGAGTGATATCGCGCGCTTCTATATGGAGGACAAGGACGCGAACGCATTGGCGGAGGCCGGCACAAGCTATCGCAATCTGGTGGATGTATTGGATGGTACGCTGATTGTCGGTGATATCGAAAAGCGGTTCGAGCAGGGCAGCGTGGTGGTTGCGGCAGCCAATCCGGATGTTCTGGAGGATTATATCGGGCCGCACGACATGGTCATTCTCGGCAACCGCTATGAGAGTCAGCTCTGCGCCATTGAGATGAATGCGGGCTGCATTATTATCGGGCTCGGTGCGAAAGTCTCGCGTACCATCCGCAAGCTGGCAAGTGAAAATCAGGTTTCCATCATCGCAACGCCGCTGACGACATACAGCTGCGCCAAGGTGGTCAGTCAGGCTGTGCCGGTGCGCCATGTCATGCGCCGCAAGGGACTGATCACCTTTGAACCCGATGACGTGGTAGAGGATGTAAAGCGCGCGGTATCCAAAAAGCGTATGCGCTACTATCCGCTGCTGGATGAGCAGGGACGGTATATCGGAATGTTTTCTCAGCGCAATCTGCTGGATCTGGAGCGTCCGTCGGTCATTCTGGTCGATCACAACGAGCGGGATCAGGCGGCAGACGGCATTCGTTCGACTAATATCATTGAAATCATCGACCATCACCGCATTGATTCGGTTGAAACGAGCGGGCCGATCTATTTCCGCAATCAGCCGCTCGGCTGTACCGCGACCATTATCACAGGAATGTATCATGAGCATAATGTGCCGATCGAACCGAAAATCGCGGGTCTGCTGTGCTCTGCGATTCTGTCGGATACACTGATGTTCCGTTCTCCGACCTGTACGCCGCTCGACCGCACTGCTGCAGAGGAGCTGGCGCAGATTGCAGGTCTGGATATCAGAGAGTATGCAACGGAGATGTTCCGCTCCAGCTCGTGCCTGCGCGACCGTTCGATGGACGAGCTGTTCCACATGGATTTCAAGTACTTTCAGGTACAGAATAAAAAAATCGCCATTTCGCAGATCACGAGTGTCAGCGAGAATGAGCTGAACGGCATCCGGGATAAAATGCTGGACTATATGGAGGACTATCTCAAGACGAGCGGACTGTCCATGCAGTTTGTCATGCTGACCGATATCATCGAGGAAAAGACCGAACTGCTCTATGTCGGCAGGGGCGCAAAGAATCTGGTACATACCGCGTTCCGCAAGGAATGCGGGGAGCATTCGGTCGTGCTGCCGGGTGTAGTCAGCCGCAAAAAGCAGATGGTAACGCCGCTGCTCAGCGCAATGGAGGAGGAAGGGACCATGTAAGGCGGAAGTGCCTTGTGCTGCGTGCAGGCGCAGTTCGTGCGATACGGAACGAATACCCCCGTCCTGCACAATCTGTGCAGAATGGGGGTATTTGCGCTCTGCGGAAGGGAAAAAACAGTTCGGAGAGGCTGTATCGAAATAAAAATTTTTACAAATGCAGATATTTAGAACTTAATATATAATAATGTGGAGATAATTAAATACACAAACGTTTGCGAATGTACAAATTACACAAAAATAAACAAAATACTTCTTACAATGTGAGGGATGAAACTTGACCTGATCCGGTGTTATACTGTATATATACCAAGGAGTACGGTGTGTAAAATGACCATCAGCGCAAACGTGTGCGTACACGGTTTCCGCAGGAAATGAGGAGGAGCAGAACATGACAGAAACGATTGCATATCTTCGCGAATTTCACTTTGCATCGGTCGTGCTGCGGCTCGCCCTTGCGATGCTGCTCGGCGGCTGCATCGGTCTGGAGCGGGAACGAAAACGCCGTCCGGCGGGCTTCCGTACATATATGCTGGTGTGTCTGGGTGCAACGCTGACCGTGCTGCTCAGCCTGTACGAATTTACCATGGTGACAGGGCCGTGGTCGGATATTTGCGCAGAGATCGGCATAAAAACCGACGTTTCGCGTTTCGGCGCACAGGTCATCAACGGCATCGGCTTTCTCGGCGCAGGCACGATTCTGGTCACCGGTCGTCAGCAAGTCAAGGGACTGACTACCGCCGCCGGATTGTGGGCTTCAGCGTGCACCGGCCTTGCGGTCGGCGCGGGATTTTACGAATGCGTACTGATCGCGTTTGCTATGATCTTTCTGAGCATCCGCCTGTTCCCAATCGTGGATGCATACATTCAGGAAAACGCGCGCGACATCAATCTGTATCTGGAGTTTAACTCGATGGATGATGTCAGCACGATCATCAATCAGCTGAAGGCGCAGAATGTGCAAATCTACGACATCGACATCGAGCGCAACCGGAGCGGTGAGCAGCTGCATCCAAGCTCGATCTTTTCGATCCGTCTGAATGAAAAAATACCGCATACGCAGCTGCTGTCCGAACTGGCCGGTCTGGATTGCCTGTGTGTGATCGAAGAGCTGTAACGGGAGGGAAGCAATATGTTATCTGTTTTTGACGGTCTGCGCAGCGTTACCACACTCTCTGTGTTTGTGCGTCTCGCCTGTGCATTTATCTGCGGCGGCATCATCGGCATCGAGCGCTCGTACAAGCGTCGTCCGGCAGGCTTCCGCACCCATATCCTCATCTGCATCGGTGCAGCGATCACCACGCTGACCAGTCAGTATCTGTATCTGAATATGCATTATTTTACTGATATGGCGCGTCTGGGCGCGCAGGTTGTTGCCGGTATCGGCTTCATCGGCGCCGGTACGATCATCGTTACCAAGCGGCAGAATGTGAAGGGATTGACAACGGCGGCCGGACTGTGGACCTCGGCCATCATCGGTCTGGCGTTCGGCGGCGGCTTTTATGAGGGCGGCATTCTGGCCACCGGTTTTATCATGCTGGCAGAGCAGGTGTTCTCGCGGCTGGAGTACCGTGTGCTGGAGCACGTTCCCGAGATCAATGTGTATATGGAATACGAGGATAAAACGTGTCTGGACGATGTGCTCCAACTTTACCGCGGCTGCAATGTCAAGGTGTTGAATATCCAGATCACCCGTGCGGCGGAAAACGAGGAGCACAATGCCTGCGCCATCTTCACACTGCGCCTGCCGCGCAGCTGTACGGTAAACCGTTTGATGACACTGGTCGGCAAGCGTAAAGGCATCGTGTCGGTCGAGGAACTGTAAAACAGAACAAATCTATTGCATTTCATCCTTTCAGGCAACACCGCATAATGAGACAAAAGGCGATTTGCGAGCAGGTTTTGTGTGCTGACGAGGCTGGGTTCTGCAGTAATACTTGAGTATTACTGTGAAAGTACAGCAAAGTCAGGACGCAGAATTTCAGCAAAGCGTCGCAGCAGCGTGACCGGAGTCTGCGCAAGAAGCTGTGGTTCTCGTTATGCGGTGTTGTCTTAACAGACCGTGAACATTTTAACGCGCACTGGCGCACGAATTGTTTAAATTGCAGGAATATGACATTTTGACAGACAGAGACGCACATCTTGCGATGTGCGTCTTTTTGTGTATTTGCACGGTTACAGCTCCGGTACATCTGTATCTATGAACGGCACATCGGTTTTGCATACCGCATCAATCGCTTTGGACATATGCCGGATACGGTACTGCCGCGGTGACGTACCGACCTTCTTAACGAACAGGTTGATCAGACTGCCGCTGGTCGAGTAGCCGACCTCCTCGGCGATTTCCGCAATCGGCTTCTGCGTGCGCACGAGCAGAACCTTCGCACGCTCAATGCGCGAGTTGATTACATAATCGGCAGGGGAGAAGCCGGTGCGGCGCTTGAACATATGCGCGAAATAGGATGCGCTCAGGCACACGGTAGACGCCAGCTCCTCCACGGAAATCGGCTGACCGATATGCGAGCGAATGTACTGGATGGCCTGCTCGACCGGCGTATCCGCTGACTGCTCGGCAGCACTCGGCGAGAGCAGCAGGTCAAACATGCGGTAGATGCGTGCTGAGCGCTGCATGTCGGTCTCTACACCGTTTTCATCGTAAAAGCGCACCATGTCGTACAGCAGATTGCCGATCAGCGTGTTGTTATCGCGGCGGATGAGCCAGCCGTGCCGGTCGGTGATGCGGCGGCACAGCTCATGCGCGTTCGAGCCTTCAAAGTGCATGTACACGAACTCCAGTCCGTCCTCGGCGTGGTAGTAGTGCGGCTCGATGCAGTCGAGCAGCAGCACGTCACCGGCTTCGGCGACATGGAATTCACCGCGGTACTCCACGCGGAAGCGTCCCTTGCGGATGTAGGCGATGAGCAGCGGCGGATAACTGTCGCGCTTCATAAAATAGTTGGCGGTGCAGTAGTAGTGACCGCACCATGTCGGGTAGAACAGCAGCTCTCTCGCGGTCTGCGACGGCGTAAACGGAAAACAAACTGACTCACTTCGGATGCCGGGATCAACACTTTGCATATACTCTTCTCCTTCCTTATTTTGCCCTCATAGAATCCGTGAACGAAATAGCAGGATTGATGAACTGGTTTTCTGTGTTTTCTCGCAGAAAGCAGGATCGATGAACTTTACGGCAGAAACGCTTATTGAATATATCCATAAAACATTTTATACTTAGGGCAGAAGTTAGGAAATAGATACAATAAACAAAGATAAATCGAATTTGTTGTATGTATTTCACAAAACATCAAAATTAGCAGTACAAAAACAGAATCAAACACTTTTTTGCAAATCAAAGAAAGAAGGAAAATATTATGTTTATCGGTGAAAAGAAAATTGCTCGTCCGTTCCGCTGGGGTATCGTAGGCGGCGGCCGTACTTCCGGCGTTGGTTACAAGCATCGTCTGGGCGCTATGCGAGACAACACCTCGTTCGTACTCAAGGCTGCAGCGTTCGACCTGGACTTCGCCCGCTGCGTAGACTTTGGCAAGAACCTGAACATGGATGGGGAACGCCTCTATCCGGATTACAAGACCATGTTCGCTGAGGAAGCAAAGCGCGAGGACGGCATCGAGGCTGTTGACATCGCAACCCCGAACTTCCAGCACTTTGAGGTCTGCAAGGCAGCTCTGGAAGCCGGCCTGCATGTAATCTGCGAGAAGCCGCTGTTCTTCAAGGTTGAGGAAGGCGAGGAGATCAAGAAGCTGGCTGAGGAAAAGGGCAAGATCGTTTGCGTAACCTACGGCTTCTCCGGTTTCGACCTGCTGAGCCAGATGCGTTCCATGGTCCTGAACGGTGACATCGGTGAGGTTACTATGGTAGACCTCCGCTACGCACACGGCTTCGCTTGCGACCCGACCGGCGACAAGCAGGCTGAGGGTCAGAAGTGGCGTGTTGATCCGGCAAAGTCCGGCCCGTCCTTCGTACTCGGCGACCTGTCCACTCACACCTTCTACATGTCCGAGCTGATCTGCCCGCAGCTGAAGCTGAAGCAGCTGCTGTGCGACCGCCAGAGCTTCATCAAGTCCCGCGCACCGCTGGAGGACAATGCTTACGTCCTGATGCGTTACGAGAACGGCGCAGTTGGCCGTATGTGGGCATCCGCAGTTAACGCAGGCGACATGAGCAGCCAGCATATCCGCATTGTCGGCACCAAGGCTTCCCTCGAGTGGAACGACATGCATCCGGATGAACTGTACTACGAAGTACAGGGTCAGCCGCGTCAGACTCTGGTTCGTGCAATGGATTACCTGAATCCGGAAGCTCTCGAGTACGAGCGCCTGGGTGCTCTGCACTACACCGGCCTGATCGAGTCCTGGAGCAACCTGTATACCCGTTTTGCTATCGCAATGGATGCAAAGAACCGCGGCGACGAGGAGACCCTCAAGAATCTGGTTTACCCGGATCTGGAGCACGGCATCGACGGCATCCGCTGGGTAACCAAGTGCGTAGAGTCCGCTGACAAGGGCGGCGTATGGGTAGATTTCAAGTAAGTCTCCCGATTTCCATCTAAACTAAGACACTCTCTCATTTCTTTTCTCTGTGCCGCTGCCTTCCGTAAGGCGGGCAGCGGTAAACTCTTAAACGCTTATAACGCTAAAATTCCCTCCTGATAATATACTTGAAAGAATTCTCTCTCTAAAAATCGCTCCAACGATTTCTACTACAACAAAAAGGAAGAAAAGTGAGGTTTTTTATATGAAACTCGCAATTTGCACTGATGTTTTTGCTGATCTGTCCTACACGGATATGCTCGATAAGGTAAAGTCTCTCGGTATCGACGCGGTTGAGATGACCGCAGGCGGCTGGGGTGCCCGCAAGCACTGCAACACCGCGGAGCTGCTTGCTGACGAAGGCAAGCGCAAGAAATTCATGGGCGAGCTCGAGAAGCGCGGCATGCGTATTTCTGCTCTGAACACATCCTGCAACCCGCTTTGGCCGTCCAAGACCGGCGAGGAATACAAGAAGTCCATGTACGACTGCGCTACGCTGGCAGGTCTGCTGGGCGTTAAGAAGATCGTAGCCATGGCAGGTCTGCCGGCCGGCAACGAGACCGACACCACCCCGAACTGGATCACCTCTACCGTTTCCTGGCCGGACTTTATGGCTCCGGCTTACGAGTACCAGTGGAAGGTAACCATCGAGTTCTGGAATGAGTTCATCGCACACTGCAAGAAGTGCGGCATCGAGCACATCGCGATCGAGGAGTTCCCGGGCACCATGGTTTGGTCTGCTTCGACCCTGCTCAAGCTGCGTGAGGCTACCGACCCGATGCTTGGCATCAACCTTGACCCGTCCCACATGATGGTTCTGGGTGCGGACCCGATTGCGGCTGCACGCGCACTCAAGGGCTGCATTTTCCACGTTCACGGCAAGGATGCCCGCATCGAGCGCGGTCTGGCTGACACCGACGGTCTGCTCGAGCCTCGCCCGGTTACCGAGTCCGCTGACCGTGTATGGAACTACGTTGCAGTCGGCTGCGGCAAGGACCTCCAGTGGTGGAAGGAATTCTTCTCCGTTTGCCACATGATGGGCTACGACGGAGACGTTTCCCTCGAGATGGAGGACCTGACCATGACCGTTGATGCCGGCGTTCATACCTCCATCGATGCGCTCCGCCAGACGATCAGCCAGTAAGACACACACAATCACACAAGCAGCTCCGCATACCCCAAGGAAGGAAGAACCAAAGAAAAAGAAAGGGTAGTGTTTGCACCATGAAAAAGAAAGTATTAGCGATGACGCTGGTCGGCACGCTGTGCACCGCCATGCTGGCGGGATGCGGCGGTCAGACCTCCGCGAACGACAAGGCAGGCGGTGATGCCGCCGCCACCGGCGATGCCTACAACGTTACCGTGATCGTAAAGCACACAGACGGTCATTTCAACAAGGTGATCGCAGGCGCAATGGCGTACGGCAAGGAGCACGACAATGTAAACGTCGAAATCCAGTCTTCGACCTCGGCTACCTCGTATGATGAGCAGGTAAACATGATCGAAACCGCGCTCGGCAATCCGGGTATTGATGCCGTCGTGATCGCACCGCAGCAGTCTACTTCAACCGCTACCCTTGTCGCTTCCGCGAACAAGCCGGTGCTTGCACTGGATACCGATTTCACTTCGGACAAAAAGGCGTGCTTTGTCGGCACCGGCAACGAGGACGCGGCCCTGAGCGGCGGCAAGGCGGTTGCTGAGGCCTGCAAGGCACTCGGCAAGGACAAGCCGACGGCGGTTATCATTGCAGGCGTACAGGGCGACGAGACCCATGAAGCACGTCTGCGCGGCTACCGCGATGCGATCGAAGCCGCAGGCGGTCAGGTGCTCGAAGTGCAGTACACCGACACCATGCCGGACAAGGCAGCAGCCGCTATGGAGGCGGTTATCCAGAAGTACCCGAACGGCGTAGACGCAGTTCTGTCCATCGCGGATGACATGGCGCTTGCAGCTGCAAAGGTTATCAAGGATTCCGGCAACACCAATTACGCAGATACCGTTCTGTGCGGTTTTGACGGCAACCAGTCTGCCATTGAGGCTGTTATGGATGGCTCTCTGACCATCGACATCGCTCAGATGGGCTACGACATGGGCTATAAGGCTGTTGAAGCAGCAGTTACCGTACTTGAGGGCGGCTCTGTTGAATCCTTCATCGACTCCGGCTCCAAGGTTATCGACTCCTCCAATATCGACGAGTACGTCTCCGACATGAAGTCCAAGGGCCTGTGGGAGTAATTCAAACACACATTTGACAGCATAAACAGTTTATAGACAGGGCGGACGCAGAGTTCGACACATGCGTCCGCCCTAACTATACGCATTTTTAAGAATTAAATTATACATATGGAAAATTGAAGCGGTTGAGGGACCGCGTGAAAGAGGGGATTCCAATGGTTTGGACTATGGCGACGTTTATCGGTTTCACGATACTTGTTGCAGTTATTTCGTATGTAAAAACAAAGGGCGATGACCAGAGCACCGCAGACGGCTATTTTCTGGCCGGACGCGGACTGCCGGGCTTTGTTATCGCAGGTTCGCTGCTGCTGACCAACCTGTCGGCAGAGCAGCTGGTCGGCACAAACGGCCAGACTTGGAGCGTGGGCATGAGCCCGATGGCGTTCGAGATCGTAGCGGCTCCGTGCTGTATCGTGCTGGCGCTGTTTGCGGCGCCGCGTTATCTGAAAAGCGGCATTACCACCATTCCGGAACTGATCGGTCTGCGCTATGACCGCAGCACGAAGCTGTGGTTCTCCATCGCGTACATCCTGCTGTACATTGTCGTACAGATTCCGGTTATCCTGTACTCCGGTTCGCTGGTATTTGAAAATATCTTCAACGTATCCGGTATTCTGGGCGTAACCAAGTTCCAGGCCGTTATCATTCTGTGTATCATCATCAGTGTCATCGGCTCGATTTACGCCATCTTCGGCGGTCTGAAAGCTGTTGCCGTATCGGATACGGTAAACGGCATCGGCCTGCTGATCGGCGGCTTCATGATCCCGTTCTTCGCACTGAGCGTGCTCGGCAAAACGGCAGGCGGTGACGGTCTGTCGGTTATCGACGGTATGCGTTTCCTGATCGAAAACCATTCGGATATGCTCAACTCTATCGCTCCGGCGGATTCTCTGCCGCCTGCGGTTCCGTGGCCGACCGTATTTACCGGTCTGTTCTTCCTCGGTCTGCAGTCCTGGTGTACGCACCAGTCGTTTATTCAGCGTGTACTTGCTGCAAAGAACCTCAAGGAAGCACAGAAGGGCGCACTCTACTGTGCGTTTCTGAAAATTATTGGTTTTATGTACCTTGCGCTGCCGGGCGTTATCGCGTATGCGCTGTTTGAGCTGCAGGGCGATCAGGTATCCATGATGGACGAAGCGTACCCGCAGCTGGTTTCGCAGGTTGTTCCGGCTCCGCTGATGGGCTTCTTCGCAGCCGTAATGCTCGGTGCGATCCTGTCCTCGTTCAACTCGGTGCTGAACTCGGTAGATACCATGTTCACCATGGACATCTACAAGGAATTCATCGACAAGGACGCTTCCGAGGACAAGCTCGTCAAGATCGGCAAGAATGTCGGCATCATCTTCGCGGTGCTGACCACCATCGTTGGTCCGCTGATCTACTTCTTCCCGGCAGGTCTCAAGACCTTCCTGGATTCTCTCGTAATGCTGATTGCACTGCCGGTGCTGACGGCCGTATTCGGCGGCTTCTTCTTCAAGCACCTGCCGAAATACAGCGCAAAGGTCATTCTGGCGCTGCATGTGGTCTGCTACGGCTCGTTCCTGCTATTCCTCAACAGCAAGTTCCATTATCTGTATGCTGTATTCGTTCTGCTGCCGGTTGAGCTGCTGATTATGTTCATTTTCAATCAGAGAAACAAGGCAAAGCATCCGGAGGCATGGGTGCAGAAGGACATCGGCGCTGTCGATCTTACCCCGTGGAAATATCGCTGGGTTGCCACCGCACTGATTCTCATTTGTGTTGCAGCGGTTTACCTTGCGTTCTCGCCGCTCGGTATCGGTACATGGAGTTATACACAGCCTTTCTAAAATCGAAAGTAAAACGGAGTGCGTTTGCACTCCGTTTCAGCTTGTCGAGAAAGTTCGTTTTCACGATGCTGACGCTGCCGCGCGGCAGCGCGCATGAAATAGCATGTACGGCGCAAATGCATGAAAACCGAGGGCGTGTACCTCGGTTTTCATACTTTGTTTTTCGATTCTGCAAGCGGCATAAAGGTTTGTACGCAGGTCTGCACGATTTCACTCAGCGGCATCTCGGTCACGGCGGACGCGGGCAGATCTTCCTCACTGCGTGCCGGCTCGATCAGGTTTTTGATCAGGCCGTCCATGCGGACAATCTGCTCGTGCGAAGCATCCCACAACGACAAATGCTGTCGTTTTCATTTGATCCATTGCAGCACATTTTTGACAGAACGGAGTGCAGCTGCATGAATTTACATGTATTTTTCATCGAACAGACACAAAAACCCGCACAGCTGCTTTACGCTGTGCGGGCTTTTGCAATTTACTTTTCAGTCGAATCCTCTATCACGAAGCGCGCTCGGCCGTTCTCCTTGGCCTGATAGAGCACGCGGTCGGTTTCGGTGAGCAGGTGCTTGATCTCCTGCGGGAAAACAAAGCGGTACGCGCCGATGCTGCAGCTGACCGTGACCTGTTCGAGAATACCGGAAATATCGCGCAGGAACTGCGTCAGCAGATGCTCCAGCTGGTCCGGCGACAGATTAATATCGAGCATTACGGCAAACTCGTCACCGCCGATACGGCCGACAGAGCCGCAGAAACGAAAGGTGTTCTGTAAATGCTCGGCAAACTGCTTGAGGACCTCATCACCGACAGAATGGCCATATTTGTCGTTGATGTGCTTGAAATAATCCAGATCACAGACCAGAAACCAGCCGGCTGCTCCGGCGTGGGACTTCTGGCTGCGGAGACAGGTGTGCAGGAACAGCTTGCGGCCCATAATGCCGGTCAGGAAGTCCAGCTCGCCGGTGTACTCACGAAATTTCATGTAGCGGTAGACCATCAGGATGAGGATGAGCAGAATGAAGTTGAGCGCCAGCATGGCAGTCAAAAACTGCACCTGCAGGTGGAGAATATCCCGATGGATGTCCTGTGTGACATCTATGCCGTGCTGCCCGAGCATGTAGTACATACGGCTGGAGAAGTACACGGTCGAGAGGACCGCCATACAGAAGATAAACGTACTTACGGCCCCCAGCACGAAACCAATCTTCGGAGACCAGTACGGGGTGTTTTCGTATTCATTGACCGCTTTTTTATAGGTCTGGATAAAGGAACTGTGATACAGCTTGTCAATCGCCAGAACGACCGCAGCACAGAACAGCAGGATGATGAGGTCGCTTTTTTCAAGTATAAATATTGATAAAATATTAAAACCGAGAGAGGGAAAGAGCAACCCCATCGCAGTATAGACCAGAAGCGCGTGCAGCTTAGGTGCCGCGATTGTGATGAGCAGCTTGCACAGATTCTTTCGTTTGCTTTTGCGTGCCAGCTGAAATAGACAGCCGAGCAGAAAACCGAACAGCACACGCGTGCCGACACTCAGCAGTATGCTTCCAATGGGAAAATCACTCCGAAACGGAGAAAAGACCGCATCTGCAGGCATGACATAGGTTGCGGAAGCCTTATACAGACTGCCAAGACCGAACAGCAGTCCCGCGAAGGAAGCCTCGGCCGGGCCAAACAGGCAGGCGGTAATGATGATAGGGATATACGCCGTGGTAATGGAAATCGGCGGAATATGCACATATCCTAAAAATGTAAAGGACATAATGACTTCCACCGCCAGCAAAAGGCCGAATATGTAGTGCTCAAATTTGTGTGTTTCCCAAGTTGTAGTCATTTTCCGGATTACCTTTATATAGGGCAGTACCGCGACGGATACGGATGCAGAATTTGCTCGCAGACCGCTCTTGTTCGATCATGCGGTATTGCCATGAATTTTGCTGATAATTAAAAATATTTAATTATATTATTATACAGTAAAGGTGCGGAAAATGCAACCGATTTGCTTGTGCAGATAATTTTGAGAATTGCGGAAAAGTTCCGATGGGATGCGTGCCGGAGCGTTTTTCGCTTCTTTTCGTTTATACAGATGATTCGTTCTGGACGCTGTGGCGGTAATCCTTCGGTTTGAGACCGGTGATCTTCTTAAATATGCGTGAGAAATACACAGGATCGTTAATGCCGACCCGCTCGGCAACTTCATAGCTTTTGAGTGCCGTAGTGCGCAGCAGATTTTTTGCGGCTTCGATGCGCACGTTCTGCAGATAAGTCGTCAGCGTTGTGCCGGTCTCGCGCTTAAACAGGCGCGAGAGATAGCTTGAGCTGAGATAGAACTGCTGGGCGAGCTGGTCGAGCGAAAGCTGCTCGCCATAGTGTGCGCTGATATAGGTCTGTACCGAGGAAACGATATGATCTGCGCTGGCGGCGCTGCTCTGCGCCATGTCCTGCGTTTGCTGCACGAGTGCGCGGGTGCAGGATTCCATCTCGGCGATGGAGTTGGTCTCCATAATGCGCTTGAGCGAGGAAATGCTGCCGCCCTCGAGCGAATGTCCGGCTATTCCGGGAAACTGCAGCTCCATGCCGAACTGGTGAATATATACGCAGATATTGCGCACGGTATCCGGCGGCAGCTTGTTGCTGTCCGCATAGGCGAAAATGCAGTCGAGCAGCTGCTCTGTGTCGGCGGGATTACGCAGCTCCATCGCAGATTTAAGGGCAGAGAGCATTTCAAAGATTTCGTCAGTCAGCTGCTGCGGGAACGAGCTGAGCTCAGCGAAGTGCGTCACCGGATGGTCGGGCGTGAAGACGGTGAAGCGCACCGCCTGCACGGCTTCATCGGCGGCATCGGCAAGATTGATGGGATTGTCATTGCAGTTAGAAATGCCGATAAACAGCAGAAAATGCGCCAAACTGCCGACAATATTCACCGCTTCCCTGCATAATGCGGTAATGGGCGCTTCACCGGCGGCACAGATGACCACAAAGCAGTCCTGCGTGCCGCGGGCAATGTAGTAATGCGGGTAGGAGGATAGACAGTCGGACAGAATCTCCTGCGACTGGTTGAGATACTCGCTGTATTCTTCATCGGTCAGCGTTTCCTCGGACAGCGAGGTAATATACAGCTTGAGTACAAAATAGCTGTGCAGGTCCATTTTCAGCTGAGCCAGGCGGTTGAGCACATACAGCTGCGAGCATGCAACACGGTGGATGAGGTCATGCAGCAGCATGCTCTGCTGCAGCTCCGTGTTGCGCGCCGAGGTCGTGGAGAGCCTCTCCTGCAGGTCCTGACTGCTGCGGTCTTCCGCTATGGCGGCCTTGGCTTTTTCGATGGCATTGGTCAGGTTTTCTACCGTCATCGGCTTGAGTACAAAATCAACCACATGATACTGGATGGCACGCTGCGCGTAGGCAAAATCCGGATAGCCGGTCAAAATGATGACTTTGATGCCGGGATGGTCGCGGGCGATGATCTCGGCAAGCTCAAGACCGTCCATTCCGGGCATACGGATATCGCTGATAACGATATTCGGCTGAATGACCGGAATCTGCTCAAGCGCCATCATGCCGTCATCTGCCTGTGCGGCAATCTCACAGCCGAGGTCGCCCCAGTGGATGCAGTGTACCAGACCCTTGCGGATGGCGGATTCATTGTCAACGATCATAACTTTCAGCATAGGTCTTTCTCCTTTTCGGGCGGTGCAGTGATGATGGGGAGCGTCAGCACGATGCTCGTGCCGTGTCCGGGTTCGGATTTGATCGACATGCCGTAGGGCTCGCCGTACAGCAGCTGAAAACGGCGCTCGATGTTGTGCAGCGCAACATGTGTGTGGTGCTTGTCGTCGCTGCCGGGCTGGGGGATGGCGGACGGGTCAAAGCCTACGCCGTCATCGTGCACGCGGATGTACACGGCGTCCTCCTCCTCCCAGATGCTGACGCGCACCCAGCCGCCGTGACGCTTAGGCTCGAGTCCGTGTACGATACTGTTTTCTACCAGCGGCTGAATGGTCAGCTTAGGCAGGTAGCAGCCGAGCAGCTTGTCGTCCTCCACATCGACGGTGTACTGCAGCTTTTCCTCAAAGCGTTCCTTTTGCAGGGCAAGATAGTATTTTACAGAATCCAGTTCCTCCTGCAGGGTGATAATCTGCTTGCCGTGGTTAACAACACTTGCCCGCAGCAGCTGTGCCAGATTCTGCACCGTGGTGCAGATGGCTGGCTGACCGGCTACCATGCAGCGGACATTGATCAGCTCGAGAATATTAAAGATGAAGTGCGGCTGAATCTGGCTCTCCAGCTGATGAATCTCTGCATCGCGCAGCAGCAGACCGCGCTGATAGACCTCCTGAAACAGGGTGTCCAACCGGTCGGCCATGTCGTTGAAGGCGTGCGAGATAGCGGTCGTTTCGGTGTAGGGCGTTTCATCCATGCGCACGGAAAAATCACCGCTGCCGATACTGCCGATGGTGTGCAGCATCTGCCGCAGAGGACGCAGCAGCAGGATGAGACAGGTGGCAGCCAGCAGCAGAGCCAGGATCAGGATGGCAGCACAGACGAGAAAATACACACGCGTACTCTGGCGTACACCGGCGAGGATTTCGGCGTTTGGAATATAGATATCCACGCGCTCACGGCTTTTGCGGAGTGAGTTGGACGCATGATACCACTTATTCATATCCTCGTCCTCGCGGACTCCCTGCTGGTCACCTTCCTCAACGGCCTGCTGGCGGCCTTCTCCGAGAGCTATGTGGTGGTGCTGGGTATCTACTATAAGCTCCAGACTTTCCTCTATCTGCCCGCCAACGGCATCGTGCAGGGAATGCGCCCCCTCATCGGCTACAACTACGGTGCAAAAGAGCACGCCCGCGTGGCAAAGCTCTACCAGCTCACCCTGGGCATGAGCGCCATCATCATGGCGGCAGGCACCGTCATCTGTATGGCCGTTTCTGCGCCCCTCATCGGCCTGTTCTCTTCCAACCCCGATACCATTGCCATCGGCCAGACCGCCCTGCGCATCATCTGCCTCGGCTTTGTGGTGTCGGCGGTGTCCACCACCTCTTCCGGCGCGCTGGAAGGTCTGGGCAAGGGTGCGGCCTCGCTGGTCATCTCCCTCTGCCGGTACGTCATCTTCATCATGCCGCTGGCGTGGCTGCTCTGCCGCCAGCTCGGCCCCACCGGCGTCTGGCACGCCTTCTGGGTCACGGAAGTGCTGTCGGCTGTCATCGCCTTTGCGGTGTATCGGAAGAGCGTAACGAGAAATTAACCTCTCCGTCACGGCTGACGCCGTGCCACCTCCCCTATCGAGGGGAGGCCTTGGCATTTCGGAAAGCTTCACCCCTTCGCCAGAGGCTCCCCTACTAGGGGCAACAACGACGACCGCCGCCAGTGGCGGAAACAGGGAGTCGCTGTTGGGGCAGCGGCCAGTAAGGCGCAAGCGAAGCGCTGCGGATGCTGGGTGCCGCAACCCGGCCTTGTCTGCGAAGCAGACTGAGAGGTTGGATGAAGGCACTCCTTCCCTGGAACGCAGAAAGCTCCCCATACCCTCACGGGCATGAGGAGCTTTTTCTTATTTTTTCTCTTTTTCCGGCACCAGCGCACACACCAGCCGCACCATCCACGGCAAAAAAGGCAGCCAGAGCAGGGCGCAGCAGACGTTGAAGGCGGTGTGGGCATTGGCGATTTGCCGGGAAATGATTTCCAGCTCCGGGCCTTTGGGGGAGATAAGCTCCACCAGCCGGACGAACCAGGGCAGCAGCACCGCCGCCAGCAGACTCCCGCTGAGGTTGAAGCAGCTGTGGGCCAGCGCGGCGCGGGCGGCGTCCTTCCCCTGCCCGATGCAGGCCAGCAGGGCCGTGACCGTCGTGCCGATGTTGTCGCCCAGAAGGACAGGCACCGCCCCGGCAAGGCCCAGCACGCTGTGGATGCCGTCCGGCCCGGCCTGACGGGCCACGTTCTGCAGCAGCGCGATGGTGGCCGAACTGCTCTGCACCACCATGGTCATGGAAAGGCCCAGCAGGATGCCCAGAAGCGGCGACTCCTTCACCCGGGTCATCCAGTCGAGAAAGACCGCCTGCCCGGCCAGCGGCTGCAAAGCCCGGCCCAGGATGTCGATGCCCTCGAAAAGCAGCCCGAAGGAGAACACCGCCTCTCCCACGGCCTGCCAGCGGGGCCTGCGGGCCGCGAAGTCGAGGAGGAAGCCCAGAAACAGCACCGGGTACACCAGCGTCTGGACATCGAAGGCGATGAGCTGTGCCGTCATGGTGGTGCCGATGTTGATGCCGTAGATGACGGCCACCGCCCGGGGCAGTTCCAGCAGCCCGGCGCTGACGAAGCCGATGACCATCACCGTCGCCGCCGAGCTGCTTTGGAGCACCGCCGTCACGGCCAGCCCGGTGAGGACACCCAGCAGCGGCGTGGCCGTCAGCCGGGCCAGCAGCCGCTTCATGGCGTCGCCCGCCGCCCGCTGCAAGGCGCGGCTCATCCTGTCCATCCCGTAGAGGAACATCGCCAGCCCGCCGAACAGCGCAAAGAGCATCTCCATCCCCTGCTCCATCCGCACACCCCCTTGTCCGTCAGTGTATGAGGGGTGGACGGGCGGTATGACGGGAAGGCTTCTTCTCTGTACAACCTCTCAGTCTGCTTCGCAGACAAGGCCGGGTTGCGGCAGCGCGTTAGCGCTGACGGAGAGGTCGGACTACGGAGAACTTTCTCTGAGACCCGCGCGTTATCTGATAAAGTGGCATTTTTCTCACGCAGCATCGCCAAAAATTTCACTTTCTCAAGGTGATAAACTGAGGCTTGCTGATAAAGTGGGTCACTTTATCAATCAGGGTCACTTTCTCAAATTGATAAAGTGACGTTTTATAATTATAGTACGTTATTTTTTGGTCACTTTCTCACATAATCTACCTCAGTAGAGCGTGTTACTTCATCAGCCCCATCGTCCATGCCCGGACCAGCAGGCCCAGCAGGACGACGGCCAGCAGCACCACGGTGAGAGCGCGGCTCTGGGTGCGCTGACGCTTCTTGCGGCGGGCCGTGGTCTGCATATTTTGGCGGCTGCGGCTGTTCCGGCCAGAGGTATTCCGGCTGCGGCTGGATGTCCCCCGGCCCGAAGCGGCACGATTCCCGCCGCTCTGGCGCTTGCGGGATGTGCTGCCGCTTTTCTGGGACTTCTGACGGCGGGGCGCTTCGTCCTCAGCCTTCTTCTGAGGCTCGATGGTCTCCGACGCGCCGCAGCGGGACAGAAAGTCCTCCGCCATCCGGTAATACTTCTCGAGGTCGCCGGTAGTCAGGGCCGTTCCCTCATAGCCCGCTTCCAGCTCCTCCACGGCCTCGTTGAACCGGATCGCCGCCTGTGCGGCTGCGGTCTTGTCGGAGGCGTGGGCGGCCTCGTTGCGGGCCATCCGCACCGCGTTGCAGGCGCGGCGGGCCGCTGCCGGGTGGGGCGTATTGCCCAGCAGGTCCAGAGGCCGGGCGGCGTCCTTTTCCGGGTCCAGCAGGATGCGCATACAGAGGGTGGTATCCAGCTGCTGCCAGCCGGTGCGGCCATTCAGATCCGGCAGGCGCTCGTAGTAGTCGGGGCTCTCCTTCTGGCGCTGGGCCAGATGCTTCAGCAGGGCGTCCACGCTGTGAGCGCCGGGCTTTTCCTCCCAGTGCCAGCGCAGCAGCTTCCGGCTGATGTCGTCGCAGGCCGCTTTTATCTCGAACGCGGCCTGCAAAGCTTCGTCAGGCATAACTTCACTTCTCCTTTGTCCAACCTCTCAGTCTGCTCCGCAGACAAGGCCGGGTTGCGGCACCCAGCATCCGCAGCGCATTGCTTGCGTCTTGCTGGCCGCTGCCCCAACAGCGACTCCCTGTTTCCGCCACTGGCGGCGGTCGTCG
>OGXA01000692.1_pt1 | contig 29299 bp, 27 predicted proteins | sample 1576171 | NCBI WGS metagenome assembly OGXA01 (sample SAMEA3541587, study PRJEB24748) | human gut metagenome | biome: human gut; feature: human-associated habitat; material: faeces | place: China | collected 2012 | reverse complement strand
GTGCTGGCCCTCTTCTGGGGGATCATGGCCGTGATCTGGCTCTACGACCTCTATGCCGATTTCACGCGCTTCGAGCGCACGAGCCGCCCCAACGGCTTCGCCCTGTTGCTCTACCTCATGCCGCTGGCCTATCCGCTCTTTTCGCTGGCTCGGGGGCTGTCGTTCCCGATGATGACCATGCCCGTGATGCCCTGTTCGGTGGCGGTCTTCACGATCGGGCTGATGCTGGCGTTTTCGGAACGCGTCAACATCGTGCTGGCGATGTTCCTCTGCCACTGGGCGCTGATCGGGCTTTCGAAAGTCTACTTCTTCGGCATCCCGGAAGATTACCTGCTCGCTTGCAGCATCGTCCCGGCGCTCTACCTCTTTTTCCGCGAATACATCCGCAGCAACGCCGGGCGGCCGATGAAGCCTTCGCCCAAGGTGCTCAATGCGCTGCTGGTCGTACTGTGCCTGATCATCGGATGCTTCTTCGCCTTTACGATGCTGCACCAGCTCAACCTGTTCACCGACATTTAACGACGCATACCGCAAAAAAGAAGCACCCGGCAATCGGGTGCTTCTTTTTTTTGCGGACCGGCGACAATTACTCGTTGCGGCGCAGGTCCCATTTGTTATTGACGTTGATGACGGCCTTCACCAGATCGTCGCCGTAAACCGCCACGTTCGAATGCACCGCATAGGCAGTTCCCACATTCTGTACCACCGCTCCTACATGGATAGGAATGGCTGGAGGAGCAGGTACCTGACGGCCGATCACGGCATCGATCAGCTGCTTTTCACCTCCCTGCGGATATTTCACTTTCAGCGGAACAATCTCAATGCCCGGATAGGCAGCCGCCTTTTCCGTCATCACCTTGATGGCATCCGGCTTGTTGTTCTCGATGCCCACATATGCCTTGCTGACCTTCGCAGCCTTCATCAGAATCTGTACACCCACCAGGATTTCATCCGTCTTTTCCAGCATCAGACGATGGTCGGCAGTCAGATACGGTTCACATTCCACCGCATTGATGATCACACACTCAGCCTTGCATCCGGGAGGAGGCATCAGTTTGACGTGTGTCGGGAAACAGGCACCACCCATACCTACTACACCCGCATCCTTGATCTTTGCAACGATTTCCTCGGGAGTCAGGTTACATTCCTTTACCAGGTCTGTGCTGCGGTCGATGCTTTCTTCCCATTCGTCACCTTCCACATCGATAAAGATAGCCAGCTTGCGGTAACCGCTGGCATCAATGATGCTGTCTACCTTGTTTACCTTACCCGATACAGAAGAAAATATTGGAGCTGAAACAAAACCTCCAGCCTCAGCTATTTTGGTACCGACCTTCACTACATCCCCTTTCTTTACAATCGCCGTAGCCGGAGCACCGATATGCTGAGACAAAGGGAAAACAGCTTGTTTAGGGAGTGCAAGCGTCTCGATTGCTTTACCGGCAGACAGTTTGTTCTCAGCCGGATGAACTCCACCAATTCTAAAAGTCTTCACTATGATATTCTATTTATGGTTTCTACTTTATTTAATTATGCTTCAGGCTTGGTTTCTGCCTTTGCCTGCGGCTGTGCTTCCACTTTAGCCTCTGCCTTGACTGCCGCATCGGCTGCCGGTGCAGCTGCCTCTCTTACCTTTCGGGGAGGGAAGTTGACTGCGATGATGGCATTCTGCGGACATTCAGTCTCACACTTGCGGCAAGACTTACATTTGGCCGGATCGATATAGGCCAGGTTGTTTTCCAGAGTAATAGCCTCAAACGGACATACTTTCACACACTTGCCACATCCGATACAGCTTGCACTACAAGCCTTGTTGGCTACAGCACCCTTGTCCTTATTGACACACATCACTACCACACGGCGGTTGTTCTTGCCCTTCGGACGGATCTCGATGATGTTGCGCGGACAAGCCTTGCTACATGCGCCACAGGCCGTACACTTATTCTCATCCACCTCCGGAAGTCCTGTTTCAGGATTGATATGGATGGCATCAAACTGGCAGGCGCTTACACAGTCACCACATCCCAGACAGCCAAACGAACAGCCCGTTTCACCACCATAAGTGGCATGCGCAATGGCGCAGGAACGAACACCGTTGTAAGTCGTGATGCGCGGACGGTTGGCACACGTACCGTTACATCTGACAACAGCCACTTTCGGTTCTGAAGCCGTAGCTTCCAATCCCAAAATGGCAGCAACTTTCTCCATGGTAGGCTGACCACCTACCGGACACAGTTTACCTTCCAATGAACCGGCTTTCACGCACGCAGCAGCGAAACCGGAACATCCCGGATAACCACATCCACCGCAGTTGGCCTGAGGCAACACTTCGGCTACCTGACCGATCCGCGGATCTTCATACACAGCAAATTTCTTTGAAGCCGCATACAGAATAACTGCGGATATCAATCCGATAGCTCCTAACGAAATTACTGCAACCAAAATTAAGTCCATAAATCAGTTAGTTTATTAATTATTTATTGATTCCAAGGTAAATGTAAAAGTCCGGCTGAGTTTTCCTCTGCACAGATATATAATAAGGTAATAAGGAATAAGCATACAAAGGGAAATCAGAGCAGAAGTCATTTCGTCATTCGTCAGCATCATGCAGACAAACAGACTGACAACCAGTACCAGAAACGGAATTACAAAAGCCAGCAATACAGCCTTCATCCCCATTGATACCGTACCACTGATCACGACATGCTGCCCGGACTGACAAGAAAGCCCCAAAACATTGTATACATCAATCAGCTTCTCTTTAGCCTCAGAGGCACTGCAATGCCCTTTGACGCTGCAGGAAGAACAGGCTGAAGTCTGTAAGATTCTCACTTTCAGGCGCGAGCCGTCAATGCTTTCCACAATACCTAGATGTTTTATTTTATCGGTCATTTTTGCAAACTACACATTACAAATATGCGGCAAATGTACTATAAAAATTGTTTATATGATAGCATTAGTCCGGTTTTTCTCATTAAAAAATTCAAAAAAAAGAGAAGATGCAAGACTTACACCTTCTCTTTCCTATCTTTTTTCTGCTTGTTAGTCCAGCTTCAATACGGCCAGGAACGCCTTCTGCGGAACTTCCACAGTTCCGATCTGTTTCATACGTTTCTTTCCTTTCTTCTGTTTTTCAAGCAGTTTACGTTTACGGCTCACGTCACCACCATAACATTTGGCTGTCACATCCTTACGCACAGCCTTGATTGTTTCGCGGGCGATAATCTTTGCTCCGATGGCCGCCTGAATAGCAATTTCAAACTGCTGGCGGGGAATCAGTTCTTTCAGCTTCTCACACATGCGTCGTCCCAGATCGTAAGCATTGTCGAAGTGAGTCAGTGTAGACAAGGCATCCACCGATTCGCCATTAAGCAGGATATCCAGCTTGACCAGCTTCGAAGGACGGAATCCGGACTGGTGATAATCAAACGATGCATATCCCTTCGAAATACTCTTCAGCTTGTCATAGAAGTCAATCACGATTTCGCCGAGCGGCATCTTATAATGGAGTTCCACACGGTTTCCTGAAATATAGTCCTGACGAACCAGTTCTCCACGCTTGCCCAGACAGAGGGTCATGATCGGTCCGATATAATCAGTCGTCGTAATGATCGAAGCATCAATATAAGGTTCCTCAATGTGATCAATCAAAGTCGGATCCGGCATACCGCCCGGATTGTGCACTTCCTGCACACCTCCCTGCTTGTCATAAATCATATAGGAAACGTTCGGCACCGTAGTGATCACGTTCATGTCAAATTCGCGGTCCAGACGTTCCTGAACAATCTCCATGTGAAGCAAGCCCAGGAATCCGCAACGGAAACCAAAGCCCAGCGCCAGAGAAGACTCCGGCTGGAAAGTCAGCGAAGCATCGTTCAGCTGAAGTTTTTCCAAGGAAGCACGGAGGTTTTCATAATCCTCGGCCTCAATCGGATAAACTCCGGCAAACACCATCGGCTTCACTTCCTCAAATCCTTCAATGGCTTTCTCGCAGGGACGGGCAATGTGAGTGATCGTATCCCCCACCTTCACCTCACGCGAAGTCTTGATACCCGAAATGATATATCCGACATCCCCCGTACGGAGTTCCTTTCGGGGCATCATATCCATCTTCAGCACACCGACTTCGTCTGCATCATATTCCTTACCGGTATTGAAGAACTTCACCTTATCTCCTGTACGGATCACTCCGTTCACCACCTTGAAATAAGCAATGATTCCGCGGAATGAATTGAAGACCGAGTCGAAAATCAGGGCCTGCAACGGAGCATCTTCATCACCCGTCGGATGCGGAATCCGTTCCACAACAGCCTGCAGAATTTCCTCTACGCCCATACCCGTTTTTCCGGATGCGCGGATGATATCCTCCCGCTTGCAGCCAAGCAGGTCGATGATTTCATCTTCCACTTCCTCGGGCATTGCACTGGCCATGTCACATTTATTCATCACCGGAATAATCTCCAGATCATGTTCCAAAGCCATATACAGGTTAGAAATGGTCTGCGCCTGCACACCCTGCGAAGCATCTACCACCAACAAGGCTCCTTCACAGGCAGCGATCGAACGTGATACTTCGTACGAAAAGTCCACATGTCCCGGAGTGTCGATCAGATTCAGCACATATTTTTCACCCTTATAAGTGTATTCCATCTGAATGGCATGACTCTTGATCGTTATACCACGCTCACGCTCCAGATCCATATCATCCAGCATCTGGCCTTCCGTTACTTTAATGGTATTCGTATACTCCAACAAACGGTCAGCCAATGTTGACTTTCCATGGTCGATATGAGCTATAATACAGAAATTGCGAATATTCTTCATATATATTTTAACTAGTCCGTCTAGCTTGCAAAGATAGATATATTATTTAAAATCCACAAATTTATTTCCGGCATCCCCGATGTACCTATTCCGGGGCATACACGAAAGGATTCTTCCGGTCCAACGACTGCACGAATCACCCCAGTTATCAGTCCGATCCGGCTGTTCCACCTAGAGAAACTTTTTGTTCCAGTAGCAGAAACTTCCAGTTTCACCAGCAGAAAACTTTTGTTTCATCAGCAAGAAACTTTTGTTTCACCAGCACGATACAAAAGTTTTCTCCAGACGAAACAATTCTTTTGTCTGAAAGATCAGCATGTCTTGTCTTTTCGTTATTCTGACTGCAAGCAGAAAATTCCGTCTCCGCAAAGGTACAGAAACAAAAAAAAGCGTCAGTGATCTTCCTACGACACCAACGCTTCCTTAACCGTTAAGCTCTTTCTTATTTCAACTTCACAAAAAGTTCCCCTTCAACTTCGCTTGTTTCAATCTTATCTTCACGCAACAACCATCCAAGGCCCAGGAAAAGATCCTTGTCAATCAATTTTGTGGCTTTCTTGATTTGTTTTTGCGTTTTTCCATCACATCCATTCAGTGTTTCCCAGATTTTCCCGGCAATCACACCAGCTTTTTCCTTTAACATAATCTTTTGCTTTTATAAAAACATCAATAATAGAAGCTTATCGCATTCTTTTTCTTATTTTGCCAGACAAAATTACACAAAAAAACAATAGCTTCGCACTTCAAACAATGAAAAACATCGTTTTCAGACAGAAAATGTTTATACTTTATTACAATTTATGCTCTTTTTCCAGGAAATCTCCCCAAATCGTTGCTGCCAGCCGCACCATTTCCACACAGGGACGCTTGGCATAATACTGAGCCGTACGCTCTTCCGGAGTAGATACGATCCGGTCTTTGGAAGTCAGCCCCAACAGGTCGGCACAACGGATCGAACCGGTCTTCTCCTTAAAACGGGCAGCCAGTTCCTGCACCAAAGCATAATTTGCTCCTTTTCCTTCACGGTCAGAGCCTTCAACAGCACAGCGCTCCAGTCCGGCCAGCATGAACAGGCCGCAAGCTGCTCCGCAGGTCTCGCGCATACGTCCGATTCCTCCTCCGAAAGAAGCTGCCATATGAAGCGCCTGTTCCCGGGTAAATCCGTACAGATCGGCATAAGCAGCCACTACCGACTGAGAACAATTGTATCCTTCCTTAAACAAAGAAACGGCCTTTTCTATTCTTTCTTCTTTAGTCATTATTTTGTTACATTATTAATTGTTTTTCCACTTTTCCACGCCTTCAGGTTCTCCACAGCCTGGCGCATGAGCCTCATCCGGGCTTCGCGGGTAGCCCAGGCAATGTGAGGGGTAATATAACAGTTGGGTATTCCCAGCAAAGGATTGTCCGGACGGGGAGGTTCCGTTGAAAGCACATCCAGACCGGCTCCCAACAAACGTCCTTCCTTCAACGCTTTGGCCAGATCGGCTTCATTCACCAGGCCTCCACGGGCTGTATTGATCAGAATCGCTCCCCTCTTCATCCGGGAAAGCCGGGATTCATTGACCATTTCTGCCGTATCGGGTGTCAAAGGACAATGAAGACTCACGATATCACACGAGGAAAATAGCTCCTCCACTGAAACAGCCTTTTCCACTCCCGGCAGAAGTTGTCCGGCAGGCTTACTGGTACAGGCACAGGCCTGCATGCCAAAGCCGAGTGCAATCCGTGCAACAGCCTGTCCGGTGTGCCCCAGTCCGACAATTCCGAGCCGTTTCCCTGCCAGTTCCAGCAACGGGGTATTCCAATAACAGAAATCAGCCTGCCGGCTCCATACACCTGTATGAACTTCTTCTGCATAATGCCCAACCCGCTGGGATATGTTCAGGATATGGGCAAAAACCATCTGCGCCACCGATTCCGTGCTGTATGCCGGAATATTGGTCACCATAATTCCCCGTTTGCGTGCAGCCTGCAAGTCAACAACATTATAACCGGTAGCCAGCACACCGATGTATTGCAGCGCCGGCAAAGCCTCTATCTCAGCTTCCCCCAGTACGGTCTTGTTGGTAAGCAGCACCTCCGCATCTCCTGCACGACTCAGCAGCTCATCAGGCGAAGTGCGATCGTATACGACCAGTTCTCCCAACGGCTTCCAGTCTTCCCACGACAAATCTCCGGGATTCAGTGCATATCCATCCAATACAACAATCTTCATCTTACACCTTTATAATATATATGTATCTTATTTACCAAAACGTTCTCCCCACAGGTTGATCATCCGCTCCTTCAGTTTCGTCTCGGCCGGATTATCCTGTGCATGCCACAAACGCTCATGCTGCACTTCGTCGGGCAAAAACTGCTGCTTTACGAAATGCCCTTCATATGCATGGGCATATTTATAGTCTTTTCCATACCCCAGCTGCTTCATCAGCTTGGTCGGAGCATTCCGAAGATGCAAAGGAACAGGAAGATTACCTGTACGACGGACCAGATCCAGCGCAGTATTGATTCCCTCATAAGCCGAATTGCTCTTCGGACTGGTGGCCAGATAGACCGTAGCCTCAGCCAAAGGAATACGTCCTTCGGGCCATCCGATCTTCATCACTGCATCAAAGGCTGCATTGGCCAGCAGCAAGGCATTCGGATTGGCCAGACCGATATCTTCAGACGCAGAGATCACCAGACGCCGGGCTATAAAGGCCGGATCTTCCCCACCTTCCACCATACGGGCCAGCCAATAAAGGGCACCGTCCGGATCACTTCCCCGAATAGACTTGATGAAGGCAGAAATAATATCATAATGCATTTCCCCGTCCTTGTCGTAAGCCAGAGGATTCTGCTGCAACCGTTCCACAACCTTCTCATCAGTAATAACTACAGGAACTTCCGTATCGGCTTCCACCACCAGTTCCAGGATATTCAACAGCTTGCGGGCATCCCCTCCGGAATAACGGAGCATGGCATCCGTTTCTCTGAGTTCCACCTGCTTCTCCTTCATCAGCGCATCGCGTTCCAGTGTATGCCGGAGCAGTTCCAGCAAATCCTCTTTCTCCAGAGATTTCAGCACATAAAGCTGACAGCGGGAGAGCAAAGGACGAATCACCTCAAAGGAAGGATTCTCCGTTGTTGCTCCAATCAAAGTTACCACTCCCGTTTCTACGGCTCCCAGCAGAGAATCCTGCTGAGACTTGCTGAAACGGTGAATTTCGTCTATAAATAAAATAGGGCTTTGCTGGGAAAAGAAACGATTGCTGCGTGCCTTGTCAATAACATCGCGCACATCCTTTACGCCCGATGTCACCGCACTCAATGTATAAAAAGGAGTTTCCAGCCGGTTGGCTATAATTTGAGCCAGCGTGGTCTTCCCCACTCCCGGAGGCCCCCAAAGGATAAAAGAGGAGATTCGGCCTGCATCAATCATCTTGCGCAGTACCGCTCCCTCACCTACCAAATGCTTCTGTCCAATATAATCGTCCAGCGTCTTCGGACGCATACGTTCAGCCAAGGGTTGTGCCATATTGCTCGTCTGTATTTTGAATCTTCAACAGTTTTTTCGATAAACAAGTTTCAAATATACGGATTTTTCTGCCCCGACAGCACTTACGGAACAAGTTTTTTTCAAACAGGGGAAATTCCACCCGAAGGTGTGATTTATCCCGATTTTATTTATATCTTCACGGTATTAAGGTTATACTAAATTTAAATCTATGAACACCATAAAATATCTGACAATAATAATACTGGCTTTCCTATCCGTCCAATGCTGTGAAAAAAACATTCAAGGAAACGAAAAAAGAATAACAATTGATCTGGAAGAAAGAACAGAGACATCCGTATTCGACTTGACAGATTCCATCACCGTTGTACCCTTACATACATCTGATTCATGCTTGATTGCTACGATCAATCAAATAGAAAAGAAAAAGGATACCCTTTATATCTATGACATGCTGCAATCTGCTTTTTTCTGTTTCAAAACAAACGGAAGCTATCTTTTCAAGATTTCAGACAAAGGGAATGGACCTGAAGAATATCAACATATAGAACATTTCTCTGTTTCTGAGACAGGTGAAATATTTTTACTGGAACCCTGGGGCAATATATATCAATACAGCAACAAGGGAGTTTTTAAACAAAAAATCAAATTACCCCATGTGCTGGAATCATACAACGAAATTTACGTCAGAGGAAATTCCATTATAATCATTTCAGTATCAGGAGATATCTTATATTATTCCCTGTCTGACGGCACATATCAGTGTTTTCATTTATATGAAAGAATGAATGCTTTCTTCCCGATCAAAAGAACATCCATATATAATGATTCCATCATGAATGTTTCTCTATTTGATAATCAGATTTATAAAATAACCCAGGAAGGTTTAATACCCTCATGGAGCTGGGATTTTAAAGACAATAACAACAGCGAACAGAATATAAAGAAACTGACAAGTCGAATTACATACAACCCCAACGACAAATCCGTCCTGACAGATTATGTAGGAAAAGGGAAACCTTTAAAGCAATTTATCTATACATCATGCGAATCCAACCGTTTTAAAATAGCACTGATGGAATACAACAACAGTTTCCTACATGTATTCCATGATAAAACGAACCATAAGAACTGGGTTTTCAAAAGGACAAAGGAAAATACAATATTTCATACTTGTACATATACAGACAATACATTTATATATTACGACCAGCCATTTACCAGAGGCTGGAGGAACTTAACCTGCATAACAGAAGAAATATTAGGTGAAAAATACAATGTATATACAAATCTTAAAAATGACAGCGACAGTAATCCAACCGTCATACTCTTTCATCTAAAGGAATAAGTCATGGAACAAAACCCATTAGTCGGGAAGCAGCCCGTGGCATGATCTGTTTCTTCTTGACATCCTGATTATAATCTCCAAAATTATAGCAGTCTGCGGAATTGATACAAGGCTCATTCCAACCATACAAGCATAAAAAAAGGCTCGTTTCACAACGAACCTTTTTTAAAAGTTTTCAATAGGTATTAGTTTTTTTTCTAAGGTAAAAAGATTGTTTTCAGGATAACGCCACAAAGGTGCAGCCTTTTTTTCAACTGGCCAAATAAAAAAACATGTCATAAAACACATTTTGCGTTTTTCTTTCATATTTTATTATTAGCCTTTATTAACGGCTCACCTTATAATGTTTGCAAAGTTATAATATTTTTCTCAAAAACGGAATAATCCTCTGCTTTTTCCCTTTTAAATTCATACCAGCCGTTGATATTCCTATATAATAATGTGGTATTTTATCCGAGAATGATTACTTTTGCAAAGAAAAGTGTAAAACAAACCACTATGACTGAAATGAACATACCGGAAAGTTCAGAAAAGAAAAGCCTGAACTTCATAGAACAGATTGTAGAGAAAGACTTAAAAGAAGGCAAGAACGGAGGAAGAATACAAACTCGCTTCCCGCCTGAACCGAATGGATACCTGCACATCGGACATGCCAAGGCTATTTGTCTGGATTTCGGAATAGCCCAGCGCTATGGAGGCGTATGCAACCTTCGTTTCGATGATACCAACCCGACCAAGGAAGATGTAGAATATGTAGAAGCCATCAAGGAAGACATTAAATGGCTGGGCTTCCAGTGGGGAAATGAATATTACGCATCCGATTACTTCCAGCAGCTGTGGGATTTTGCCATCCGTCTGATCAAGGAAGGAAAAGCATACGTTGACGAACAAACTTCAGAAGAAATCGCAGCACAGAAGGGTACTCCTACCCAGCCGGGTGTGGAAAGCCCTTACCGGAACCGTCCTGTTGAAGAAAGCATGGATCTGTTCCTGAAAATGAACAGCGGCGAAATCGAAGAAGGAAAAATGGTGCTTCGTGCCAAGATTGACATGGCCAATCCTAACATGCACTTCCGCGACCCGATCATTTATCGTGTCGTAAAAACACCTCATCACCGTACAGGTGATCACTGGAAGGCTTATCCGATGTACGACTTTGCTCATGGACAGAGTGATTACTTCGAGGGAGTTACTCACTCATTGTGTACACTTGAATTTGTCGTTCACCGCCCCTTGTATGACCTTTTCGTTGACTGGGTAAAAGAAGGAAAGGACCTGGATGACAACCGTCCTCACCAGTATGAATTCAACAAGCTGAACCTCAGCTATACACTGATGAGCAAGCGTAACCTGCTGACTCTCGTGAAAGAAGGACTGGTAGACGGATGGGATGACCCCCGAATGCCGACCATCTGTGCATTCCGTCGCCGCGGTTACTCACCCGAGTCTATCCGTAAGTTCATCGACAAAATCGGTTACACAACCTATGATGCACTGAATGATTTTGCCCTGCTGGAAAGCGCTGTCCGCGAAGACCTGAACGCACGTGCAACCCGTGTATCAGCCGTCCTGAATCCGGTAAAACTGATCCTGACCAACTATCCGGAAGGAAAAGTGGAAGAAATGGAAGCCATCAACAATCCGGAAGATCCGAATGCAGGCAGCCATACCATCGAATTCAGCCGCGAACTCTGGATGGAACGCGAAGATTTCATGGAAGATGCACCCAAGAAATACTTCCGCATGACCCCGGGACAGGAAGTCCGCCTGAAAAACGCTTACATCGTGAAATGTACCGGATGCAAGAAAGACGAAAACGGAAACATCATCGAAGTGTATGCTGAATATGATCCGAACACCAAGAGCGGTATGCCGGAAGCTAACCGCAAGGTAAAAGGTACACTCCACTGGGTAAGCTGCAACCATTGCCTGAAAGCGGAAGTACGCCTGTACGACCGTCTCTGGAAAGTTGAAAATCCGCGTGACGAAATGGCTGCCATCCGCGAAGCCAAGAACTGCTCACCGCTGGAAGCCATGAAGGAAATGATCAACCCCGATTCACTGAAAGTTCTCAATGAATGTTACGTTGAAAAATTCCTGGCTGATGCCAAGCCTCTGGATTATCTGCAGTTCCAGCGTATCGGCTATTTCAATGTCGACAAAGATTCTACCGCTGAACACCTGATATTCAACCGTACCGTATCGCTGAAAGACACCTGGAGCAAGATTAATAAATAATTAATTCTAATATACACGTTCAAGGACTGGCCGAATCACTCACAAGTATTCCCCGCCAGTCCTTGAACATATTTTCCATTTAATTCCATGAATAACTTTTATTCTTCATTTCTGACACCAAAATTTCAGGAACTGCTGAAACAATTTGAAGAAATGATTGAACAAGGCAAATCTGTCTATTTCGACAGTAACGACCTGACCTGCCTGGCCGAGTATTACGCCAGCCAGGGAAAACCTAAAAAAGCAGAACAGGCAATAGCATATGCCAAGCAACTGCATCCGGACGATCTGGATATCTGCATCTATGAATGTAACACACTTCTGGCCCAGGGCAAAACGGATGAAGCAATCCGCCTGCTCGACAGTCTGCCAGATCAGACAGACTACGAAGTACGTCTCTTAAGAATCAGCATTCTGCTGGAGCAAGGACAAACCGACAAAGCTCAGCTGTTCATCGAAAAGCTGATGAAAGAGGAAGATGAGAGTGTCGAAGCCTTACTTGACATTTCCGATGTCTATATGGACGCACACCTTTATGCCCAGGCAAAACCATTCCTGCAAAAAGCGTATCAGAAAGATTCGAAAAGTATCGAAGTACTGACAAGCATGGCTGACTACTGTCAGGCTACAGGTGAGTTAGAAAAAACAATCGAATGGTACAAGAAGATTCTGGACGAATATCCCTACGAAACATACTGCTGGGTTGAACTGACCAAGTGTTACCTCCAACTGGAAGACATCGAAAAGGCTTTTGAAGCTGTCGACTTCGCTCTGGCCATCAACGAAAACATTCCGGAAGCACTGGAGCTGAAAGGTTTCTGCTACATGCAGTCAGGAGACATAGAAAAAGCCTTGAAATACTTTCTGAAAGCCGACAAGCTTTATAACAACAAGCCCAGATTATGGATTGTCATCGCACAATGCTATATGGGACTTATGCTTTTCCCTGCAGCTGCAGATTATCTGACAGCCCTGCTGGAGCATCCCGATATTCCGGAATATGAAAAAGCCTATTATTACGAGCAACGTGCGCTTTGCTCGCTGGCCATTTGTGACACAGAAGCTTGTCTCAAGGACCTGGAAGCAGGAAGAATCTGCGATCCGCAATTCCCCCGGCTTTACCTGACATACGGCGAATATTACCTTGTACAGAATGATCTGAAAAGTGCTCAAACCGAATTCGCACACGCTGAAGCTCTTGACCCGAACAAGGACGAAATGCTGGGACTCATTGCTTCTACCCTGCTACGGTATGAATACATTGACGAAGCGGCCAGAAACTACGCCCGTCTGGAAAAAGAATACCCGGAAAAGATCAAAGAATACTATGGCTATCTGGCTTTCCTGCATTACCTTCAGGACGATCTCCAAAAGATGACAGAGGACATCGCCAAAGGATATCTGCAGGCCCCCAGAGAATTAGTTGCCGGTATCATGAACATGGGTGAACAGAATGAAATGTTCAAGGAAGTTGCCATGAACATTTTCAACAACATCAGCAGCAACCCTGATCTGATTCGTCAGCTGGATAAATAAAGCCCAGACAAAAACCGCCGCAGAGCAAACGAACTTTGTCCTCATCACGGACATCCGTTACTCTGCGGCGGTTTCTTATTTTATAGAATAAATGATCAGGCTTTTGCTGTCTTTGCAGAAGAAAGCTTCTCCAGGAAATATACCAGGAAGAATCCGACCAACATCAGAACAATGGCTTCCCACACATATTCACCCGGCATGACATTCGCCTCTACAAGCGGTTTTACCACTCCATGACTGTCCACATAGGTTTCCAGCGTTTCTTTCCAGGGCCATACCTTATTCAACGATCCCAGCATGAAACCGCTCAGCACAGCCAGAGTGATGTTACGGAAATGCTTCAGGGCATACGAAAGAACCCGTGAAAACATCGTGATTCCAAGACAGGCTCCGCAAGCAAATACGACAATAATTACCAGATCCAATGTCTTGACTGCATCCATAATAAAGAAATACTTACCCAGCAATACCAGAATAAAGCTGCCCGAAATTCCCGGAAGAATCATGGCACAAATGGCAATGGCTCCACACAAAAATATAAACAGCAGGTTGGAAGGTGTTTCTGCCGGCGTAGCAACTGTGATATAATAAGCCAGGGCTGCTCCCAGAACAAAACCGAGAATCGTCTTCCAGTTCCATTCCTTGATGTCTTTCGATACAAACCAGGTGGAAGCCAGAACCAGACCGAAAAAGAAAGACCACACCAGAATGGGATGATCCGTCAGCAGCCAGGTGATCAGCTTGGCCAGCGAAAAGACACTGATACCTATTCCCAGAAGAATGGAGAAAAGGAAGCTGGCATTGATTGCTTTCCAGAAAGCGACCCATTTGCCGGTAAACAAAAGTTTCAGGCTTTTCCCGTTAATACTTTTTATTGAATCAATCAGTTCATCGTAAATGCCGACAATAAACGCAATGGTTCCCCCCGATACTCCGGGAACGACATCGGCAGCTCCCATACCCATTCCCTTCAGGGCGAGGACAGCATAATCTTTCAATTTACGTTCCATAGGTTGTAATAATCTATCTGTCATTTTTCTTACGGGCGCAAAGTAAATAAAAAAAATCAGTTTCACATTATATAACCTTCAAAAAAAACAAGAAGATGAACATTTTCAGTCTTCACTTGTTACATATACATAGATTTAAACATTATACAACTATGACAAAAACAGCATTCAAAGAAAATCCTGTATCACTTGCAGGAGAATTCATAAAGACCGGAGCACAGGCTCCCGCATTTACACTGGTTAAAAACGATTTGAGCAATTTTTCACTGGATGATGCCAGAGGAAAGTTTGTCTTGCTGAATATCTTCCCGAGTCTGGACACCGGAGTGTGTGCCACTTCCGTACGGAAATTCAACCAGATGGCTTCTCAAATGCCTGACACACTTGTTCTGGCCATATCCAAAGACCTTCCTTTCGCACAGGGACGATTCTGCACAACAGAAGGGATCAGCAACGTAACGGCTCTGTCAGACTTCCGCCACAGTTCCCGTTTTGGTGAAGAATATGGCGTACTGATGACTGACGGCCCCTTATGCGGTCTGCTGGCCCGTGCCATCGTCATTATTAATCCGGAAGGAAAAGTCATCTATACGGAACTGGTACCCGAAATAACACAAGAGCCCAACTACGAGGCTGCACTGGCAGCACTCAAGGGATAAACAAAATCCCCAACAAGACAGTCTCCCAACAGAAAAACTGGACAGACCTACTTTATAAAAATCTCCTGCCTCAGCCATTGTCTTTCTTGATTACATGGCTAAAAGCAGGAGATTCATTTTAAAACAACCCTATTTTTCAATTTACTCTCACTGAATTTTTAATACATGAGCATAATCCGTTGGTTTTTCTTCAGGAAACTTCACCGTCAGTCCACTTTTATTCTGAATCCAGTCAAGTTGCTCATCACAACCCAGCATAGAAACAGAGTGAACGGGTTTTACGTCTTCACTTAAAGACTCTATCGTTACAAAGCCGTCTGTCCATGACAGAACGGTTGCATACAAGATATCTTTCCGTGTTGTAAACCGAATGTCCTTTGATGTATAGACAGACTGCTCGCTGTCGGTCATATAGCCTGCTGTACCTTTATTCGGACCCTCTCCCGATTTTATCCAGGGACGCGTTTCATAAATCGCTTCACCATTGACCTGCAACCAGTGACCGATTTCACGCAACACTTTCTGCTGACTTTCCGGAATTGTTCCATCCGCACGAGGACCTACATTCAGCAACAGATTTCCATTCTTGCTGACAATATCAACCAGATCATCTATCAAATGGTTGACTGACTTCAAATCACTTTCATCCTTATGATGGAACCAGAAAACCTTTCCAATGGAAGTATCTGTCTGCCAGGGATACGGTCTTATCTGGTCACTCTTTCCTCTCTCGATATCAAAGACCTGTATATTGTCGCCATAACCAAATTTCGTATTTACAACTACACCTTTATTCCAGTCAATGGCATTGTTGTAATAATAAGCCATAAATTTATAGAAGGTTTCCTGAAATGGCTCTTTACCAACAGTCCAATCAAAATAAAGCAATTCCGGCTGATACTGATCTATGATTTCATACATATGAGTAAGCCAGTCACGGCGAGAATGTTCGTTAGAACCATCTTGATGAACAACCTCCCGGGAAAGGGTCGGTCCGTCCGGTTCCTGAATCCGCTCTCCATATAAAGTGATAGTAGTATCCTGAACATCTGAAGGAATCTTCATTCCTTCACTAAAGAACCAACAATTCTCTGCCCGATGAGATGAAAGTCCGAAATGCAATCCTTCAGCCAGGATGGCAGCACGCAGTTCCTTCACAATATCTCTTTTAGGGCCTATCTTAACTGAATTCCAGGGGTTAAACGTGCTGTTATAAAGCGCAAATCCATCATGATGCTCTGCAACAGGAACCACATAACGTGCTCCCGCTTCCTTAAATAAACGCGCCCATGCTTGCGGATCAAATTTTTCAGCCTTAAACATCGGGATAAAATCTTTGAAGCCAAATTCCGTAACCGGGCCATACGTCTCAACATGATGTTTATATACATGGCTATTGACATCATACATATTACGGGCATACCATCCGTCATAGGCAGGCACTGATGCAGGTCCCCAATGGATAAAAATACCGAACTTACTATCCGAAAACCAGTCCGGTATTTTATAATGACTGGCAATAGAAGCAGAATCCGGCTGAAAAACCTCAGTCCCTTTTGATTCTCACAGTACTGATATCGGGTTTATACTCATTCTTACAGGAAACGAACAGTACAGACAATAAAAAGAAATAACTTAATTTATTACACATTCCTTACTTCATTTAAGATAAAAAACACTGTCAAACGACGCTGTTATGTCGTTGCAAAAGTAGTGCATTTATATAAACAGAAGTATGTATGAAAAAAGTATATAAATGGACTTTTTTATGAAAGACAGACCAACCCGCATCAATACTTATCGGTATACCCCAAGTTTGCTTGCCGGTCAATCATGCTATTGTCAGGAATGAGCCGAAAGTGTTTTCGTCAGAGATTCAACCTTGGATACCCATTTGCCATAAGATTTGTCATCGTTTGCGGAAAATATCACTACATACAAACTCTTTTTCCCCTGAATATACCATTTCTTTTGTTTCAGAGATTCCAGTTCCCCTGTTTCGGGATGCCGTTCCGGAATGCTGTGCAGTTCTACATTACGCAATGAGAAATTATCTTTTTTCCACACTATAGTACGATACTTTTTACTCTCCTTATATATTAAGCTATCTCTTTGAAGTACACTTATTCCGTTTTTACAGTTCAAATATTCCAGGACTTCAACAGAACAGGACTCCTTTATATTTATACGGCTGGTGTATGTAACATTATAACGGCCGATTTTTCTACGGCCAATCTGTCCTTCTATTTTTTCGGTTGTACTAGGAACCCACCCGTCAAATATCTTCATTGTATATGTGTCACCTTTCAACCATTGATCAGCAAAAATATCTGCCGGATGAATAAACAGGCAACATAACAGTATGATCCTCAAAAAGTATTTCATGGCAAACGAAATTTATAGATATGACTGTCGTCCTCTGCAAAAACTCCATATATGATCTGATTGGTTTCATCTACGACAAACGAACTGATGTAACAATCCAAATATAATTGTTTTACCGGTGTTCCATTCCAATCAAAAACCTGAATATTGGGAAATTTATTCGCTGTTCCAAGTTCCTGAGCAGTCATATCCAGATTAAGTGTATAAAAATATCTGTCCGTTGCATAAACTGCAATGGCATGAATACATCTCTCATCATCATTTAAAGCCGGTTCACTTGAACCCGGTTCAAGAGTCATCACATTGTCTGATAACAAATTACCACTGTCATCGTATATTCTGTTTCTGCGAATAAACTGATATACCAGTGCCAGACGGCTTCCATCGGGTTTAGCCACAATTATATTTGAATAAGCCTGATTGCGTGACAGCACATTTTCAAACCGGCCTTCTGACTTTTCAGGGTAAGCACCCGATTCCTTGTATGTGCCGTCTTTAAAAATGTATCTTAGTTCATACTCTGATTCAAATCCGGCACTACAGACATAAGACCCGTCCTTCAAATATACCAAATTGTTTATTACAAAATTCTCAACCGGGAACTTACTGGAGAGCACACTGAACCTGTTATCTTCAAAGACAATTGTTTTCAGACAGTCGGAGTCGAAAAGACTAAAACTATCATTCTCCGTACGGACAGCATAAACCAAAGGCAGATTGAAATCTCCAGGTCCCTGTCCTTTCTGCCCGAACTGGCCCCAATAACTACACTCCGGCAAATTATATACAGAGAATACAGTGTCAGTTTTTTCATTCAGAACAACAAGTCTATCATTCAACAAATACACTGAACGCGGATACAACAAGACCGGCGGCACTTCTATCCTGTCTGCCTTCAACTCTGCTTTATCCTTAAAATCAGCATATTCATTGAACGTACCATTCTTTTCTGCAGAGCAGCTACATAGCCCCCATAAACATATGCATGCCAATATAAAGCATGCAGCCAATCCTTTCCCCATAAAACAAATACTCCAGAAGATTTTTCTTTTCTTCAGCAAAAACCGGTCAATCAGTCACCGGCAAATTCCTTGATACGCTGTTCTTCGCTCAGCCGGCAGATCAGCAGAGTATTGTTTTTCTCTGCAACAATATATCCGTCCAGTCCCTGAACTACGACCTTCCGTTCCTGTGTAGCATGTACGACGCAGTTTCTTGTCTCATACAGTTTGATATTTTCACCGATGCAGACATTGTTCTGCGCATCTTTTTTAGAGTTTTCATGCAATGATCCCCATGTTCCCAAATCGCTCCATCCGAAAGATGAAGGGAAAATATAAATCTCATCAGCCTTCTCCATAATGGCATAGTCTACTGATATATTTTCGCACAGAGGGAAGTTACGGTCAATCATCTCCTGCTCCTTATCTGTATAATAATAAGGTAAGAGCTGTTCAAAAATATTGGCCATAGCAGGCTGATATACACGCAGGGCATTCACTATGGTATTTACATTCCATACGAAGATACCGGCATTCCAGAAAAAGTTATTGCGACGTAAATAGCGTTCAGCAGTAGCCAGGTCAGGTTTTTCCTTAAACGCATCTACACGGTATATCTCTTTATTCGAAGGACAAGGTATAGTCAGGTCTGCCTCGATATAGCCATAACCGGTTTCCGGACGCGTTGCCTTCATACCTAAAGTGACAATTGCATCCGAGTCGGCGGTAAAACGCATGGCCGAAGTAATGACACGGGCAAACTCACGCACATCCATCACAATATGGTCACTGGGAGTTACAACGATATTGGCTTTCGGATTCTTCGCCTTAATCTTCCAGCTTACATAAGCAATACAGGGAGCTGTGTTCCGGCGACAGGGTTCCAGCAGGATATGGTCCTCTGCTACCTCGGGAAGTTGTTCCTTCACAATATCGGCATAAGCTGCTGAAGTGACAATCCATATATTGTCGGGCAGGCAGATTCCCTTAAAGCGATCCATCGTCAGCTGGATCAGTGTACGTCCGCATCCCAGTACATCAATAAACTGTTTCGGAAGTTGGCTTGTGCTCATTGGCCAGAAGCGGCTTCCCACACCGCCTGCCATAATGACCAAATGATTATTATTCTGGTTCATAAGTCTGTTTTTTATCAAGGTTATGTGACAAAGATAGCGATTCTATTGAAATTTTGAAACAAAAATCAGAATAATTTAACGATCTGAAGAGCTTCGAAAAGAATCCTGAAACGAGAAACAAACCATTTTCCCACTTCCGATACGTAATTTGTGCCACAGAATCTGTAATAAAGGTAATAAAGATCACTGAGAATCCCGTACCTTTGCAAGAGTAATATAAGTGCCTCACTTTTTACAATAAGACAATGAATGAAATCATCAACATAGACAGCGTTGACGTTTACAACAAACAATTTGGATTAGAGACCTTGCATCCTCTCGTAAGCGTCATTGACATGAACCAGGCTACCAGACTGATCGGGCTTAAACGGTTCAACTATGGAATTTATGCCCTTTTTCTGAAAATGGAGAAAGCCTGCAACATCAAATACGGACGTCAGACATACGATTATCAGGAAGGTACCGTGGTCTGCTTCGCACCGGGACAGACTGCAGAAACGACTCCTACCACCGACCGGCCACAAATGAATGTGCTGGGAATTCTTTTCCATCCGGATCTGTTGCGCGGCACTTCACTGGGAAAAAACATCCGCAACTATTCATTCTTCTCCTATGAAGCCAACGAAGCCCTTCATCTCTCAGAAGAAGAAAGGGATATCCTCATCCATACTCTTCAGATCATCAACAAAGAACTGGAACATGGCATCGACCAGCACAGCAAGACGCTGCTTGTCAATTACATTGAACTCCTGCTTAACTACTGCATGCGTTTTTATGAACGGCAGTTCACCACACGCAGCAAAGTCAACAGTGATATTCTGACCCGCTTCGAGAAATTACTGGACAGATACTTCGACGAATGCCTGTCTGAAGAGTTCGGTCTGCCCAGCGTGAAATATTTTGCAAACGAGCTCTGCCTGTCTCCCAACTACTTCGGAGATATGCTCAAGAAGGAGACCGGAAAGACTCCACAGGAATATATTCAGGAAAAAGTTATCGAACTGGCCAAAGAACGGCTTACTTACACTCCGGCAAGCATCAGTATGATTGCCTATTCCCTGGGCTTTCAGTATCCCCAGCATTTCTGCCGGCTGTTCAAAAAAAGAGTCGGATGTACTCCGAATGAATATCGCGCCCAAAATACATCTGGACTGTAATCCGTCTCAATCATGAAAGCCAATACAACAAATGAAAACCCTGTATATGCCTGCATGGCTCTGTTCGGACGGAAACCTCTCCATCCGATGATGGGACTTGCCAGACTGGACGAAACAAAAATCAGTACGGAACAGATCTCTTTAGGATGTTATCTGACTGTTTTTACCCAGAACACCAACACCTGCAATCATACATGCGACTACTCCGAGGCTACTCTTATCTTTCTACCTCCCAACGGCTGCTTTTCCCCTGCATCCAGCCTCAGTCTGTACGGCTCAGGATATCTGGCAGCCATTCATCCTGAGCTGATGTGCCGTGCTGCGTCCGGACTGAAACGGCAGCATCCCAGCTTTTTTGATTATCACACAGACGAAGCTCTGCATCTTTCCCTGCGGGAGTCAGACCAGATCCGTACCTTGTTCAACCTGATGGATCACGAACTGCGCCACCCCGTTGACAACTGTACAGAAACAATCCTGTCGCATCATCTGCAACTGTTTTTCGATTATGTCGGCAGGTATTATGCACGTCAGTTCATTACACGTGAACACCAGAACCAGATTCTTCTGCAAGAAACAGAAAAACTCATTGATACCAGCATCCGTTCCGGCCTGTCAAAAGGAAGAAATACCCCTACCGTTGCACAGATAGCCGGCAAACTTGACCACTCTTCTGCTTACCTCTGCGACCTGATCAAGTCGGAAACAGGCAAAGACTGGAAAGATTATCTCAGCCTGAAACGGCTGGACATAGCCAGAAGTCTGTTATGCCAGCCGGAATATAGTGCAGCAACCGTTGCACATTTACTGGGATATGCAGACTGCCAGCTCTTCTGCAGAATGTTCAAACAATTAACTGGAAATACGCCTGCAGAGTACAACTCCCTGCACCTGCACACATCGTCTTCGTACAACTGAGTACCAGGTAAGAAACTTCCAATCAGGCCGCGGGCTTTTTTTAAAACGTTTCGACAAATAAAAAAAAACGTTTCGGCCTTTCGATTAAAATGCCGAAACGTTTTTGGAGCATCAATTATAGCCTTCCGGCCGTTCCTCCTTGATTATTTACGGTTCATGATCTCTTCTACTGTTTTAATCATTGCGTCTCCACGCAAATTACGCTTCAGGATAGTACCATCGGGCGAAAACAAAATAATGTGAGGAATACCATCTACTCCGTACACCTGAGTGGATTTGCTCTCCTCGTCAACAATTTGCGGCCAGGTTATTCCTTCTGACTCCATTGCTTTCTTCAGGTTCTCCTGTTTGTCCCAGACAAATAGACCTATCACGGTCAATCCTTTATCCTTATACTGATTATGCAGTCTGGCCAGGTTGGGAATTTCTCCTTTGCAGGGACCGCACCAGCTTGCCCACATGTCCATCAGAACGTAATTTCCTTTTCCAATGAAATCAGAGAGAGCAATGGGTTTTCCATCAGCATCAGTACCCGTAATATCTGTGTACGGCATACCTTCAGCGGTCTTTTCCTGAGCTTCAATTTTTTTGCTTATTTCTTGTACGGTTCGGGTAGATTTCAACCAGTTACCGAACTTCGCAATCAGAGCTTTCTGTTGTGCAAGAGGGGTAGAATCAAAAAATTCGGAATACAGAAGAGCATATCCAAAAGCATCATCCCAATGGCCTTCGTATAAATCAGCACATTTATTTGCTACTGATTCACGCTGCTGTCTTATGAATTCTTTCATCTGACTGTCAAAAGCTCGTTCATCATCTCCACATTGTTCTCTGATCTCTTGCCCCCGGCGGTTAATCAGTTCACTAATACTGTCCTCTGCCAGTGCCAGTTGAGCCACTTTCTCATTCAACAAAGTACCTGATGGCTGGTTATGTTTTTGCAGATCCACCCGAATATCCCCATTTTCCAGAATAAAATTAGCATACACACCTCTGTCAACATCAATGCGGCAATAGGATGCAGTATCGACCTGACCTTTGAAAGTAAACTGATTCTTTTCAATGACAGTGCTGTCTATATACTGATTGTCATCGTAACGCAGAATATAAATCTTCTTACCATTAGCTGCCGAATCACTAACCACACCTGATACAGAATATTCCGTAGAATGAGAAGAAGGGCTACACGCATACAAAATGCTCATAAAGCCGGCAAAGACAATATTTCTCATAATTATTACATTTTAAGATATAACTGTTCGCATTAAATAAAAAAAAGAAGTTGACTACAACTACTGACAGAGTATCCAACTTCTTTCTTAAGTGATTCGGCCGAGATTCGAACTCGGGACCCACAGCTTAGAAGGCTGTTGCTCTATCCAGCTGAGCTACCGAACCATCCTTGTGATTGTAAAGCTTTAAGTGATTCCGCTGCGATTCGAACGCAGGACCCACGCCTTAGAAGGGCGTTGCTCTATCCAGCTGAGCTACGGAACCATCCTTAATTGCGGTGCAAAGGTATAGCTTTCTTTTTAAATATACAAGTTTTTGCAGGTCTAATTCTTATTCCCGTATAAGTTTACCTGAATATTTCCTGCTGAAGAAATGCCAATGCCCCGATAATGAGAAATGTACCGGACATATAAAAAAAGAGACCGGACTCTCTTTACGAGCCGGCCTCTCCTATTTATTCAAATCACTATCAGATTATCCGCCGAAGTTATCGTACATGATAGAAGATTCTTCTACGCCGAGGCTATCCAGCATAGCGACAACAGCTTTTGACATCGGGCCAGGACCACACATGTAGTATTCGATGTCTTCCGGAGCTTCGTGATCCTTCAGGTATGTATTCAACATTACCTGATGAACAAATCCCGGAGTATACTTCACGCCAGCTGCATCAGCTGCCGGATCCGGACGGTCAAGCGCCAAGTGGAAGTGGAAGTTCGGGAAATCTTTCTCCAGACTCAGGAAGTCCTGCAGATAGAATACTTCGTTCAATGCACGTGCACCATAGAAGTAATGCAGTTCGCGGTCTGTTGTATGCAATGTACGAGTCATATGCATAATCTGTGCACGCAACGGAGCCATACCGGCACCACCACCGACCCAGATCATTTCCTTCTTAGAATCGAAGATCGGATGGAAGTCACCGTAAGGACCACTCATCAATACCTTATCACCCGGTTTCAGAGTGAAGATATAAGAAGAAGCGATACCCGGATTTACATCCATGAATCCGCTGCGATCAGGCTTAAACGGAGGAGTAGCGATACGTACAGTCAGCATGAACACATCACCTTCAGCCGGATAGTTGGCCATAGAGTAAGCACGGATAGTCGGTTCCGGATTCACACATTTCAATCCGAACAAACCAAACTTCTGCCATGCCGGCAAGTATTCGTCACCAATCAATGACTTATCGATATCCTTGTCATAATCCATAGAGAATGCAGGAATCTTGATCTGAGCATAAGAACCCGGAATAAAGTCCATGTGAGCTCCCTTAGGCAACTGCACTTTGAACTCCTTGATAAAGGTAGCCACGTTCTTATTAGAGATAACAGTACATTCGTATTCCTTGACACCCATTACAGATTCAGGAACCTTGATAGCCATATCGCTCTTCACTTTTACCTGACAACCCAGACGCCAGTGGTCTTTCTGCTGCTTACGGCTAAAGTGACTCACTTCTGAAGGCAGGATTTCGCCACCACCTTCCAGAACCTGACATTTACACTGTCCGCAAGAACCCTTACCACCACAGGCAGAAGGCAAAAATACATTGTTTACAGCCAGTGTATTCAGCAATGTAGAACCAGATTCTACTTCCAACTGGTTTTCACCATTCACTGTCAGTTTAACCTTTCCGGATGCAACCAGAAAATTCTTGGCTACCAACAGGATAACAACCAACACCAGAATAGTCACAAGGAATACTCCAATGCTTGCTAAAATAAAATTCATATCCATTGTTTATTCCTTTCTTTATTAGATGTTCAAACCAGAGAAACACATAAACGCCATTGCCATCAGGCCTACAGTGATAAATGTGATGCCCAATCCTCTCAAAGGAGCCGGAACATCTGAATATGCCATTTTTTCACGAATAGCTGCCAGACCTACAATAGCAAGCAACCAACCAATACCTGATCCGAGTGCATATGAGATTGAATCCCAGATATCACCGATAAACTTAGAATCAGACGGAGTAAGGTTGATACGCTGCTGCATGAACAATGAAGCACCCATAATCGCACAGTTTACAGCAATCAAAGGCAAGAAAATACCCAGTGAGGCATACAATGAAGGGCTGAAACGCTCAACGATCATTTCTACCAACTGTACAATTGCGGCAATTACGGCAATAAAGAGGATAAAGCTCAAGAAGCTCAAATCGATACCCAAAATACCATCAGCAGCCAACACTTTAGTCTGGAGCAGATAGTTGACAGGCAATGTTACCACCAGCACAAAGGTAACAGCGATACCCAGTCCCAGTGCAGTCTTTACATTCTTCGAAACAGCCAAGTAAGAGCACATACCCAGGAAGAATGCAAAAATCATATTGTCCACAAAGATAGAGCGGACTAATAAACTTATAAAATGTTCCATAATCTTGTTTTAGTTAAGAACTTCTATGGCAAACGGGATTACCATTTTCCAATATCCGTTCTTCAATGAATTATTACTCTTTTTCTTGCAATTCTTTGTGTTTAGCACGCTGATACCAGATAATACATGCTACAATAATCAATGCCATAGGAGGCATCAGCATCAAACCATTGTTTACATAGCCTGCGCTCTTTATTGCATCGTAGTTCAGAATGTTAAAACCAAGTAATGTACCAGAACCCAACAGTTCACGGATGAATGCAACCATTACCAAAATCTTTGCATATCCCAAACCGTTACCAATACCATCCAAACAAGATTCCCATGGACCGTTTGCCATAGCAAATGCTTCCAGACGTCCCATCAGAATACAGTTAGTGATGATCAGACCAACATATACAGACAACTGTACGCTTACATCATAAGCAAATGCTTTCAGCAACTCACTTACGATAGTAACCAAAGCAGCAACAACAACCAACTGTACGATAATACGGATACGGTTAGGAATTGTCTTACGGATCAAAGAAATTACAACATTAGAGAAAGCTGTAATAATGGTAACAGAAAGTCCCATTACAATAGCAGGCTCCAACTTAGATGTAACCGCCAATGCAGAACAAATACCCAAAACCTGAACGGTCACCGGGTTATTCAAACCCAACGGAGTAGAAAATACTTCTTTGTTTTTAGCTGAAAATAAACTTCCCATATTATTATCTCCTCCTTAATTATTCTTTAGTAGTTAAAAACTTGGTATATTGTCCCATACAATCTTTCAGCATCTTATCTACGGCAAGAGAAGTAATTGTACCTCCTGAAATACCGTCAACTTGATATTCAGGTTTTTCAATCTTACCATTCTTTACAACACCCAATGCAATAGCACCTTCTTCCAGCACGTTCTTGTCTTTGAACTCATTCTGGAAATGGTCGGTAGCAATTTCAGCTCCCAAACCCGGAGTTTCTGATGCATGAGAGAAATAAGTTCCATAAACAGTATTCTTGTCTTCATTCAGTGCAACATAGCCCCAGATAGCGCCCCAAAGACCAGCACCGTAAACAGGAATAACATATTTAGTCTGACCGTCTACTTCGCAAACAAACAAGTGAGCGCGACCGTTTTCCTTGTATTCTTTTTCATATCCGGTAACAAAAGTACCTTCATACGGAGTCAATGTTCCGTCTTCGGCTACAACCATATCAGACTTCACAACTTTTGCAAATTCAGCTTCTGCATCCTGAACTTCTTTAATACCCAAAGAAGAAAGAATCTGTTTCTTAGTATCAAGTTCTACATTCTTTCCCTGAATATCACGCAAAGAAGAGTTCACGAAAGCCAATAAGAATGCTACGATAACAACCATTACCGAAGCATAAATGATAGTATAAGAGTTACTATTAGTATTCATTGTATTTTCGGTTTTTATTTGTTAGACATAGCACGTTTTGCACGGCGAGAAATGTTATTCTGAACTACTACGTAGTCAATCAGCGGAGCGAAGATGTTCATCAGCAGGATAGCCAACATCATACCTTCAGGATAACCCGGATTCAATACACGGATAATGATTGCCATGGCACCAATCAGGAAACCATATACAAACTTACCGTTTTCTGTACGTGAAGAAGTAACAGGGTCAGTAGCCATGAATACAGCACCAAAGCAGAAACCGCCCAAGCACAGATGCTGGTACCAAGGCATGTGAGCAATGGCAGTATCAGGACCGATAGTATTGAATACCCATCCCATGAATGCACCACCTACGAATACAGAAAGCATTGTCTTCCAGCTGGCAACACCAGACCACAACAGAATAACCGCACCGATGGCAATGGCAATGACACTGGTTTCACCGATTGATCCCGGGATAAATCCGGTAACCATATCCAGTGAGAAATCAGGGCATTCAGCCACCTTTGCAATACCCAGAGGAGTTGCAGCAGTCAGTCCGTCCACTGTCTTGCCCAAACCACAGATGCTGTCACCTGATACCCATACAGCATCACCAGACATCTTTGTCGGATAAGCGAAGAACAGGAATGCACGAGTAATCAATGCCGGATTGAAGATATTCATACCGGTTCCACCGAATACTTCTTTTGCAAAAATTACAGAGAAGGCAGTAGCTACAGCCAGCATCCACAACGGACAGTCAACCGGCACAATCATCGGAATCAGCATACCAGAAACCAGGAAACCTTCCTGAATTTCTTCCTTCTTCCACTGAGCCACTACGAACTCAATACCCAGACCTACTACATAAGATACTACGATCTTAGGCAATACAGCCAGGAAACCATATACAAACTTTTCAATAAAGCTGCCTTCAACTCCAGCAGCCAGATAATGCTGGTAACCCACATTATATATACCGAACAGCAGCGCCGGAATCAGTGCAATTACTACCAGCGACATGATGCGCTTGCTGTCAATCGCATCGTGAATATGCGTACCAGTCTTTGAAGTTGTATTCGGAACAAACAGGAATGTTTCGAAACCATCGAATACAGAACGGAAAGCCTGGTATTTGCCTCCCTCTTCAAAGTTTGGCTTTATCTTATCGATATAATTTCTTAACGCTTTCATTTATTTATAAAATCTTTTGAATTAGTATTAGCACATTTCGCGGCGAAGCATATCCAGTCCTTCACGCACAATACGCTGCAATTCCATCTTCGAAGAGCAGACGAATTCGCAGATTGCAAAGTCTTCCGGAGCTACTTCATAAATACCCAAGGCTTCCATCTGGTCAATATCACCGGCGATAATGGCCTTGATCAGATATTCAGGCATGATGTCCATCGGAAGTACACGGTCATATTCATTTGACATGATCATATGACGTTCACCTCCCTTGATGCGGGCATCCAGACGATATTCTTTCTTACCCATCAGCCAGCTGAAATAAGAACGGCTTGTACTGAATTCATTGAAACGAGGCATGATCCATCCCAGCATTTCATGTACGTCGTTACCTTCAGGGATTACAGTCACCTGGCTGTGGAAAGCTCCCAGGAAGCCATTTGCAGCGATCTGTTTTCCTGTCAGCACGTTACCGCTGATGTAACGGAGTTCGCAAGAAGTGTTTACATTACCGGCAAACACATTTGTCAGCAACGCACCTACTTTCAGTTTGCAGTATGCCGGCTTCTTGACTTCAGAACCGGTTACAGCCACTGTGCGGGTCATATCTACGTGACCGGTATTGAACAGACGTCCGATGAAGATAACTGCCTGCGGATCAATGGTCCATACCGTTTCTCCCTTGTTGACAGGAGCGATGTGGTTGATCTGCACACCTACGTTACCAGCAGGATGAGGACCATCAAACACATTGATTTCCACATTCTTCGCTTGAGTCAGGGCAGCAGCATTCTGCTTCACGCTGATACTCAGATAAGTTTTGGCCATCTTAGCCAAAGCATCCAGACCTGTCTGGAAATTCGCTTCTTCTCCCTTCAGTGCCATTTCAAATTCAGGAGCCAGCGGGTTGCTGTCGAATGCCGAAACAAAAATAGCTCTCGGAGCCACTGTCGGATCAGCCACTACATCGTAAGGACGCTGCTTGATGAAAGCAAACATACCTCCGTTCAGCAAGGCTTCCTTTACCTGCTCTCCAGACATTTTTGAAACGTCTTTCTTTCCGAACTCTTCGTAGTCCTGCTCTGCAGCAGCCTCTACGGTAATACTCATCACCTTACGACGAGCTCCACGTTCCACACTGGTTACCACGCCACTTACAGGCGACACAAATTTCAATTCAGGATGATTCTTGTCGACAAACAAGGGTCCTCCGGCCATTACATATTCCTGTTCCTTAACCACAACTTTAGGAGTCACTCCTGTAAAATCGTCCGGAATCAATGCATAGAATCCAGGTTCCTTTACAGACATAACTTCTGCGGCAGCTTTACCTTTCAGGTTTATGTCAAGACCTTTACGCAATTTTATTAAATTAGCCATATT
>OGXA01000674.1_pt1 | contig 29650 bp, 31 predicted proteins | sample 1576171 | NCBI WGS metagenome assembly OGXA01 (sample SAMEA3541587, study PRJEB24748) | human gut metagenome | biome: human gut; feature: human-associated habitat; material: faeces | place: China | collected 2012 | reverse complement strand
GATGCTGCCCAATATATGGATGAATATATAGGTTATCATGAGCGGTTTGCGGAACTTGAAAAGACTTATAGGGAAAAAATGACATCAAATTCCTTCGATGTTGTGAGAGAAGATTTTAAGCGTATACTTCTTGATATGGAATCTGACACAAAGGATTTTACCAAGTCTTTTGAGAAAATGATGCAGGAAGCAATCATTGAATCCATGATTTCGAATACATATTCTAAACGATTGAAAGATTGGTATGAGGATTTCACTGACTCAATGGAAAATGATGGAAATATATCTAAAGATGAGCAGGATGATACTCTAAGAAGAGAATGGAATAAAATCGTAAATGAAGCTCTTGAAAAAAGAAAGAACCTGATATCTTCGATGGGATGGGAGATTCCAGAAAAGGAACAGCAAACCGTATCAGGTCGTGGTTTTGGTACTGAAATGACGCATGAGGATGCCGGGGAACTGAGCGGGCGATTTACCGCCGTGTATGAGTCCAATCTTCGCATTGAGACAGCTGAACAGCAGCAGACAGTGGCCATCACGGAACTGCGAGGTTCTATCAGTACATTGATAGGGCAAGCAAATGGACTATACAACATCGCAGACGAAACACGTACCATTCTGGCTAATTCCTATCTGGAGTTGCAACAAATCAGAGAAAATACTGGCGAAATCGTCAAACCCATCAAACAGATGCAGGCCGATATCGCCGAAGTGAAACGTAATACATCAAGATTATGACAGGAGATTTTTTTATTAATGGGAAAGATGCCTTTTCTACTTGGGGGGTCCGCATGGGAGATGGATTCCTTGATGTCATGGATAGTTTCAATGAGATGAAAGATTACATCGAAAATGAAAGTAGGTTAGAACATGGGAAACGGGTAATAACCGACAAAGCAAAAATAAAATCACGTGAATTTATCCTTCAGTTTACAATCGAAGGGAACTCAGAGGGCGACTATCTGATAAAGAAAAAGTCCTTTCAGGGCGAGTTGGAAAAAGGATCTGTGAATATCAAAATCCCTGCTCTCGGAAGTGAGGTTTACAAACTGGTATATTTGGGAAAAAGTTTGTCTTACGGATTAAGTTCTGATCGTTGTTTTGGCAAGATTTCAAGTAAGTTTTGCGAACCCAATCCTATGGATAGGAACGAATAACAAACATTCTCTTTATTGTTTCAAATGGAAGTTCTGTTTTTTAGGGCTTCCATTTTCTATTTATGAACTTTAGGGTATGAAAGAGATTGAAATCAAGGACATATCAGGCAAGACGCGCTTTTTGACCCCTATCAATAAGGGAGCTAAAGGTAAGTTTACTCTGATGAAGGAAGACTATATCCTGCTTCCATTCAGTGTGCCGGAACCTATCTATTTCAAGTTGGGGGATTATGTGGACTTATCAGGTATTCTTGACGACTCACTTGGAGGGCTATTGGCAAAGGTCTATGAACTTGTAGATATTCAGAAGCCTGTCTTCAATACAAGTACAGGAGGATATGACTATAGTCTTCGGCTGGATGCCTATTATTGGAAGTGGAAGAACAAAAAGTTCAAGTATACTCCTGAACATGCGGGTTATGAAGCTTCATGGTCGTTGACTGCACCTCTTGATGTACACCTCGGTGTGCTCTTACGTAATCTGAAAGCATTGGGCTATACATACAAGGGTAAGGCTTTCGAGTTCAGCATAGATTCTACAGTAGCAAACAAAGCAGTGGCAATGACGTATGATAACATTTCATTGCTGGATGCCTTATTTTCTATGGCAAGCAGGGAGCATTGGAATTGTGATTGCTGGATAACAGACAACATCATTCATTTCGGGCGTAATGAATATGGTGATGCAGTTAAAATCGAATTGGGTTTTGAAGCATCTTTAATGGCTTGCAATGAAAGTAAAGGGAAATATGCTTCTAGAATTTATGCCTTTGGATCGACACGAAATATTCCTCAAAACTATCGTCATATTGACGAACAGACAGTTGTCAACGGGGTAGTACAGCACAGGCTGATGCTTCCTGCTGACACTCCCTGCATTGAGGTATATCCCAATATGCCTGAAGAGGAAGCAGTAGAAGATATTGTGGTATTTGATGATGTCTATCCGCGTAGGATAGGTACATTATCCAATGTAGAAACTGTAGATCGCAGGATGGAGAACCCTGGAGAAGGTGAAGTAGGAACATTCAAAGCATACCAATACAAGGATACGGGACTTGTGTTTGAGAATGAATATAAAATAGAGGGACAAAACCTTGAAGTCATTTTTCAGTCAGGCAAACTGAACGGGTTGAAGTTCGGTGTAATCTTTGAACCTGAAGGTACTTCAAAAGGTAGTCAAATATGGGAAATCAGGGCAAATGAAGATTATGGTAGACTACTTCCTGATGAGGTGATATACCCTGAAAACGGAGACACGTATATTCTCTTAGGATTCAATATCCAACTTGTTTCGGCTCAGTATATCCCTGAAGCCGAAAAGGAGTTGAAAGATAAGGCTCAAAAGTATGCCGAGCAATGCCAGAAGGATGACGGTACCTATAGTGTTATATTGGATTCTACTTGGGTATATGAAGACAAATTGAAACGCTTCTTTGAGTTCGGGCAGAAGACAAATCTTATTAACAAGGCTTTCTTCGAGAACGGTCGTGAGAGCCGCATCTTAGGTTGGGAGTTCAATCTTGATATTCCTTGGGACAACCCATGCTATATAATGGGAGAGAGCATACCTTATTCACGGATGAGTGAAATAGAAGATAAGGTCGAGTCCCTTACTTATAAGGGGCAGACATATATTGGAGGAGGGGGTACTGGAGTATATATTGTCAGAACTAATGATTCTACTACTCCCTCGGATAATAATGTATTTTCTGCCAGACAATCTTTGCGCAAATTTCTTTGTAAAGATAGACCAGACCAGACTGAATTTCTCCTGACACTGTTGGGTGGCGCTGTCTTTGGTGAGAATAAAGCAACAATCACATCCGAGGGGCGTGGTATATTGCGTGAACTGCTTGTTGAAGTTCAGGCTGAAATAAACCGGCTGCTGGTGAGTGCGGGCGCAGAAGTGCGCAACGGTCTGCTGGCCGATTTGATAACCGTGCAGAACGGCCTGCTGCAAACCATTATCAGTCCGGAAGGAATACGCACTGCTACGGCCGCCGTAACCGGCCTGCAGACCGAAACAATCAACAACGATGGGGAGAGTGCCGTATTACATGGTAATAAGGCTGATTTCAAAGGCCCGGTCGGCAGTAAGTCCTATTCTCCGGGAACAGAAGGTGTCGGTTGGAATGTAGACCCCCACGGTAACGCGTGGTTTAACAGTATACATCTGCGAGGTTTTCTTGATGTTCCGGAACTTAGGCACAACCGGGTTACAGTCATCACCGACGAGCAATGGAGTGCACCGGGCGGCGGTATCATCGAATCGGCCGATACAGAAGCCTTAATTCTGACCCTTAAACTGGAAGAGGGTGAAGCAGCAGCTCTTGAAGTAGACGACATCTGCAAAGGCATTTTCCATTCAGGTGCCGGCTTCAGCACATGCTTCTTCCGCATTACGGAGGTATTGGGTGAAAGCACCTTCCGTTATACACTGAGATCCGGATATGCCATGCACCCGATGACTGCAATGGACTTCGTGGCTTATGGAAACTTTACCAATCCGGACCGCCAGAAATCGGCCTACACCACCCGGGAATACACCCGATATCTGAAAGATGTAAACGACTGGGACATCACCGAACGCAACATCGTGATGATGATGGGTAATCTGGATAGCATGCGGCTGAACGGAATGGACATGAGCGGGTACAGTGCCTTCCTGAGAAATATCTACATGACCGGAACCATCAGGCAGATGAGCGGGGACGGTGTGACGGAAACCCTTGTTCCGGCATGGAAAGGAGAATGGAAAGCCGGAACATACTACAAGAACGATGAGGTGACACACAACGGGGCCACATGGCTTTGCATCTCAGACGAGCCTACCACACAGGAACCGTCCATTACGGTCACCGACTGGCTCCAGACTGTGAGCGAGGGCAAGGATGCCGTGGTAGTAAGCGTATACAGTACCAACGGGCTGTTTTTCCAAAATGGTCAAGGAGAAACGGAACTGTATGCCGTGGTACGCCAGGGCGATGCTGACATCACCTCATCCTTGCCGGCCGGCCGTTTCAGCTGGCAACGAAGCAGCAGAAATACAGACGCGGACGCACTTTGGAACAAGACTCATGAGGGTTTAGGACCACGAATCCGGATTACTCCGTATGATGTGGAGGGACGTTCGAACTTTGACTGTATCGTAACAATATGACCCAATATTAAAAGCTATTTAAACAGTATTCAGAAACTATTTATATACAATTAAAACAAACAAGAAAATGGCAACAATTGCAAGAGGACAAATTACCATCGTAGACTTGAATGATGCGGTAGCTATTAACAGTATGCTGACTACTAATGTCGGCTTAACTCAGCTTTATAACAAGGATACAAAAACCTATACACCTAACTGGAGTACAGGTTCCTTCCTGGTAATCACTCCGGAAGTGTTTGTGGCGGGAACCACCAGCAGCGTGATGAGCCGTGTGACTAATCCGCAATGGACGATAAACGGTAAGGCGATTACGGAATATGGTGGATCTGCAGCTGCATCTGCTCCATACGCTTTGACCATCAAGCAGAACATGACGGCAGCCACCAGCTACAATGTGCAATTTACCGGAACGTACACAGATCCTGATACAGGACTAACCACTCCGGTAAAAGCGGTCATCACCCTGAATAAGGTGGAAACAGGTACCGCCTCTCCTGTACTTACAGTGCAGCAGCCACAGGGTATGGACTTTATCAACGATGCCCCGGAATCCCTGCAGGCTGTGGCTTACTTCCTGCGTGGTGGTCAGGAGGACACGACTAATGTCACTTATAAATGGGAGAAACAGGAATCCAGCGGTTCATGGACTACGATAACCAATGCTGGCGGTTTCTCCGGCGCCACTACCAAGACTCTAACATTGACAAAAGACGCGGTCCTGAACTTTCTGAATGTCAGAGTGACTATCACAGATACAGATTCAGGCAGTGCCACATACAATAAAGCCTTCACTGCCTATGCGTCTTTCCGTGATGCATCTGACCCGATTCAAGTGCACATCTCCAGCAGTACCGGCGACAAGATTGTCAACGGGCAGGGAAATACTGAACTTACTGCAGAGTTATGGCGTGCCGGCTCTGAGATTGACAAGGCAGGAACTGCTTTCACTTACACCTGGTACAAGCACAACAAAAACGGAGTGGCTGACGGAGCCTGGGGAACCTCGGGCAGCAAGAGCGGTAAGCGGATAACGGTTCCTGCGTCGGAAATTGACCAGAAGGCAACTTTTGTATGTGATATAAGTAAAAAATAAATCTCATGGAAATAATAGCGAGAGGACAAATAACAATCTGGAACTATAAGGATGGGGATGACGCTTACAGCGTTATCCTCAACCACGATACTCATGCGGTTGCCTGCGATTCGTCCGGAAATGCCCTTGTCGGCGAGCTGGGTCCTTCGGGGAAGGCTGTGTTTGCCCTCTCCGCTTACAAGGGGGCAACAAAGCTCACCATGCGCTATGCCGGTGCCGCATCAGCAGCCGGTATATGTGCCTGGAAGTTCGGCACAATATCCGGGTGTAGTGCGGCTCAGATATCAGGAAGTAATGAGAAATTCTATATCAGCACCATGACCGCAGACAGCGCATATGTGGAGGTTGTTTGCTCAGTGGACGGCAAAGCGTCCGTCACCAGACGGGTAACCATCGTCAGGCAGAAGAAAGGCGATGCCGGAGCTCCGGGCAGACAAGGCCGTGCTATCCGTCCTCGAGGTATCTGGACAGCCCGGACGCTATATATGTATAACGAAGAATACCGCGATGTGGTAATCTATAACAACTCGGTATATATCGTCAAGGCCACACATACCTCAGCTGTATCTTTTGACTCTTCCCAATGGGAGCCTTTTAACGAGTTTATCAATGTGGCTACTTCTGTATTGTTGGCCAACAAAGGTTATATCGACGTACTGGGAGCTGCCCGCCTGTTTGTGGGCGACACCAACAAGTCTACCGGCTGGGAAATGACCAACGGGTATATCAGACATACCGGAAGCGGGCTGACCCTTACGTCTGACGGTCGCCTCCATGATCCGGACGGCCTGCATCTGAGTGTCGGGGGTAAGACAGTGCAGGATATTGTGGCCGGTGCCGTAGATACTGCAGCCCGAGATGCAGACCGGAAATATGCTGCAGCTGCTACCGTTACTTCGCTTCAGACAAGTGTATCCCAACTTGAGGGGCGGATTGCACTCAAAGCAGAAAAAACCGAGATTACGGGTATACGGGAAGATGTCGGGCGGTTATCAACCCGGATCAGCCGGACCGAGCTGCAGCTGGAGCCCGAAAGCATCTGGCTGGGTCTTTCGGGCCGGGTTCTTCGTCTGAAAAACCTTGTCCGCAACGGCCGTCTGAACATTATTGACAGTACCTCCTATCTTGTCGGTACGGTCAGCCTGATAAAGGAACTGTCAGTCGGGAGCAGGTACACGATTGTCATGAAGATTCCCAAAATCGGGGAGGGGCGGAAAATGCTGTTGTATGACTATCGTGGCAGTATCTGCCAGAAAGAAGTCCAGAAGACATCCCTCAATGAGAGTGGGTGTGTAAAGTTTACCTTTGACTATCGTCCTTCACCTTCCAATACCGTCCATGACAGGCTGAAGCTGTATAATTATCCTTCTGCCGATACCTCCGATAATCCGATGTCCGTCGACTGGATCTGTCTTTATGAGGGAGATACGGATGCTCCCCTGGAGTTTATACAGTGTCCGAACGACTATGCCACGGAGGAAGAGGTCCGTACAGGCATATCGGTAGGAAACAATATGATCAGGGTTCTGGGCCGTGACATATCCTTGAACGGCAGCATTACATTTACCTCCCTGGCTCCCGATGCACAGGGCAGGATCAATACAGCTCAGAATGCTGCATCCGCCGCACAACGGACAGCCGACAGGGCAATAACGGAAAAGATTGAGCTGTCCCGGCTGGGCAGTACCGTCATTGAGGGCGGTTATATCAAGACAGATCTTATCCGGACATCAGAACTATTTACGCGGAATATCACGGCAACCAGTTTTAACCTTGCAGGCGGTATGATAGGGGGCTTCAAGGTCAGCCAAACTCATATAGGTGATGCCAATGACAGGTTAAGCCTTACCCCTGATGGAATCCTGTTCCGTTCCGTGACCAAACGTGTGGGTATCGGCAATGTGATTCCTGCCAGTTCCGGCAACAGTCACCTTGTCGGTGGCATGATCTCAGTCACTCTGGGGCGTTATGACATGCACGGCAATAGCGGAGCCTTCATGGTCACGACGACCGGCGGTTCTGCCAATACTCTTGGTGCCTCTCGGCAGTGCGGCATTTCGGTTATTACCGACAACGGGAAACATGATGTTGCGCTGCGGTTTAAAGGCCGTGTCGTAACCAGTGACGGACGTCAGGGGTATAACGGAATCTTCGGATGGATGACCCCTTGGGATTACAAGGAACTGCAGATTGTTGACGGAGTTGTCGTCAATGTATTGACAAAACCCAAACCATAAAAATGAATAATATGAAAAAGAGACTCGATTTTACGAAATTTCCTCTTCCGGATGTGGAGGGAAACTTTACAGAATGTGATCTGTCCAAAGAAATTGCGAATATAGTTTTCCGGGGCACCATGGACGTACAGGCGGCTGAGTTGTCCATGAGGATTGTCCGGGAAAGGAATCTGTGCCTTACAGATGAGGAAATTGGGCTGCTTAGGGATGAACTCGGTAAGCCTGAAAATATGGTCCTGGCCAGTGTGAAAATTGGTTTTGAAAGGCTGCAGAAGAATGGAGAGACTGTAGAATGATATATTAATAAGTTAAATTGTTTGTTATGCTGAAAGTAAATTACATCGGACTGAGTCATGTCGGGCAAGCATCCTGTAAAACAGAACTTGCCTCTTATTTGGTAGAATACACGTTCACCGGCAGTGAACTCCAGACAGTGAGAGCAACCGTTTCACCGCCTGGGAGTGAAATGGATCACGGAGGGGCAATGGGAGTTCTGGAATACTGTCTTGGGACAGTCAATACCTATAATTTCCCCTATTCTCCTGAGTATGCCAGAATAATCGAAGAGTTTGTTGCGATAGTAGAGGATGTGAAGAAAAAAGGTATATACAAATAGATATGGAAAAGATTGCGGGTTTACTGCTTCCACAGCTGGCAGTTGCGGGAGCCTACTCCTTTGTCGGAGAGATCAGAGAGGTGATATTTGAGTTGCGCTGGCTTATTATATTTGTGTTTGTTATGATAATAGCCGACTTTGTTCTGGGCATCATCGACAGTGTGGTGAAAAAGAAAGAAGATTTTCGTTTTTCCCGTGCTGGTCGTAGAACCATGTGTAAGTTTATTGAATACAATTCATATCTTGTAATGGGTTTCATGATGGGGATTGCAATCCTTCAGCCGGTTGGTATATGCTCTTATCAGGTTTCTGCTATCTGCGGATTAAGCCTGGCCATCGTGTTTGAATTTGATTCAATCATAGAACATGTATGTGCAATTCATGGCATTAAGAATAAAGTGTCAATCAGGCAGTTGTTGGTTGGGTATATCAAGAAAAAATACAATATAGCCGGAGAACTGATTGAAGAAGTAACTAGAAAAGATAAGGAGGGAAGAAATGAATAAGATAGATGCAATCGTAGTCCATTGCTCTGCCACAAAAGCAGGGCAGGACATAGGAAAGAAGGAAATTACTCAGATGCACCTTCAGCGTGGCTTTACCACAATCGGGTACAATTTCGTTATCCGTTTGGACGGTACTGTAGAAGTTGGCCGTAGTCTGACCATTGATGGGGCACACTGTAACTCGAAAGGCTTCAGCGGTGTAAGCTATAACAAGCATAGTATTGGCATCTGCTATGTGGGTGGGTTGGATATGCATGGTAGGGCCGCAGATACGCGGACACCGGCCCAGAAGAAAGCATTGTGCGAACTGATTGCCAAGTTGCTCAAGCAGTACCCGGATGTTAAAGAAGTGCTCGGCCATCGTGATACATCGCCGGATCTTGACGGTGATGGTATCGTGGAAAAGCATGAGTGGATCAAGATGTGCCCATGCTTTGATGCAAAGGAGGAATACAAAGATTTACTGCGATGAAATGGCTTCTCTACATATTGATTGCTGCACTGGCATTCGGTCTAGGATGGTGCAGCCGTTCACCAACTAAATGCAATATCGGAAAGGCTGATACCGTTACGTTTGTTCATGTAGTTACGAAGGTAGATGTAGATACCCAGTATATTCTGTCTCCGCAGCCTTATCTTGCTTGGATTGACAACTCTGATACTATTCATGTGGGCGACACCTGCAGCCATCTGCGAGAGTATAAAGAATATCAGGACAGCAATTACTATGCTAAGGTAAGCGGGGTAGCACCGCGCCTGGACGAAATCAGGGTTTATCCTAAGACTGTGTATGAAACTCAGTATGTCTACCGTGATGTTATCCATAAGCCTAAGCGGTGGGGAGTAGGCATATCTGCCGGATATGGTGTGGGTAAAGATGGACTTACTTCAGTTCTGGCAGTTACGATTAATTATAATTTGTTTCAATGGTAAAATTTAAAGCCCAGGAATCTGGGCTTTAATCATCAATATTAGGAAACAAGTTAACCGCTTCCTGTTTTTTACGATCCAAAACCTTTGCATAGATTTGAGTTGTGGCAAGTTCTTTATGGCCCAGTAATTTTGAGACCGTATAAATATCTGCTCCCAAATCAAGCATGGTAACGGCAAATGTGTGTCTGCCGGAATGGAATGTTACATCTTTAGTAATTCCGGCCAATAGGCACCAACGCCTTAATTCCAGTAGAGTTTGTGAATTATATCTGAATCCGGAAAAGACTCTATCAGTGTTCTTTCCACGTTCACCCATATATGTTTCTGCCTGTTTATTTATATCCAAATATTCTTGTCCTCCAGTTTTCTTTTGTTTGAAAACAATTCTCGTGAAATCACCAAATTTTTGCACCTCTCCCCAGGTGAGCTTTTCAATATCACTTTTCCTTATACCGGTCAGGCATGAGAAGAGAAAAGCCCTTTTGAGTACCGGGTATTTGCACTCGGTCTTTGCAAGTAATTTTACCTCATCAAATGTGAGATAAACCCTTTCCGTTTCGTCAGCTTTGAATCCCTCAATACCTCTTAATGGATTAACGGGTATAATTCTATCATCAAATGCTTTATTTATGCAGGCCCTTAATTTGTTGAAATAAGAAACTTTAGAGTTCTGTGATAGAGGTTTTACCTCTGATTTATAATTTAATCTTCTTTTATGTGCATCTTTGGATGTTCCATCCAGATATTTTTTGAATCCCTCGATCCATTCAGGAGTAATATCCTTAAATGTTGTTTTTTCTGTGCAGTATCTTTCAAGGTGCTTCAAACAACTATACCAGTTACCCCAGTTACCTTTACTTTCAGGGTTACCATGTCTTTCATCACACATCTTCCTATAATACTCCAAGAATGGTACATCTTGTTTAAACTGGCTGGCAAATCCATATTCACCATTTTGGATTTCTATTTGCCTTTTGGCTTTGATTGCCTGTGCTGTAGCCAAAGTCTGTCTGTTTTGCTCTCTTTCTAGTGGGGTTTTAGCATTTACTAAATATAGCTTCAGGAACTCGTATTCTCTTTTCCCATTTCTGTAAATGTCAAGATACAAACTTTTGTTTCCATTTGCCAAAGTCTTTTCTCTTAGAGTAACTGGTGACTTTGTATTTTTTATTGCTGCCATATCTATATAGTTTTATCTGTTACTTTTGTTACTCGTTTTGCTTCGGGTAACAAATCAGTAACAAAAATACGATAAAAAAGAGATAAACAAAAGAAAAGTCAGCAAATATAAATAAATATCTGCTGACTTTGTAAATTATTGTATATTAGACTATTTATTGTCTTTTTCTTGGCTGTTCTTTAGCCCTTGTTTTCGGTTCTAAATTGGGACTTCACTTTCCGATGCAGTTTTTAACTATATCTGATTATCAAATAGTTACGCTCTAAACGGTTCAAGAGCGATATTTTCAGATAGTACACTTTCTTTCACATGGTCACTTTAACGCATTTAACTTTTGTTTACGGTTGGAATAATGGCTACTTAGTTGCTGAATAGTGTGAAATGCATTGTAAATCATATATTTAGTACAATTGCAATAAAAATGACATGATATTTTGTGAACGTCACGATGATAGATGCTGGGCATCAAAACCTCGTCATGGCGCTATTCCTTATTTGATGAAAGTTTCATCACACTTTCTCCAAAAGAAAGTGTTGAATATATTTTTCAAGACTTCATCAGGTGTGATTCCACCACCAACAATTTCAGCAAGGAGAAAGAAATATTCACGGATAGACTGGTCTTCGGATCGCAGGAAAGACTCACGTTAAGTTCATCCTGCATTCGGTTGAGATTAATATGTAATTTTAAATTTTTCAGCAAAGAAAATGAAAGTGCTCACTTTCCTGTTATGGGAATGAAGTTTATAAATAAGTTTATCAATCCATATAACATATATGAGTCTATTAAACTTATAAACTCAAAGGCTTGTGCTGTTGTATGGTTGAATTAGTTAAGCAAGTTGAGTTTAAAATACATGTATATATACATGGGTAAATCTAAACTTTAAACTTGTAGTAAACCATGGTAGGATAGAAGTTCGCTTATGGACCGATTGGCTTTGCTCTTTTTCTCCTTGCTGAAAAGATTAACGTAATTTTTTTTTGTGGATTAGTCCTCGATGTAGATCATTTAGAATTAAAATATCTATCAACACATCATAAAATAAATAGAATTTGTTATATTTGCATATTATATGATAAGTTGATATATGGTTAAGACAACGATGGGCACCAAGTTGCCAAGGAAATTAGAGCAGAAGATGCAGATAGTTGGCGAGCAAATCAAGCTGGCTAGACTACGTAGGAATCTCAGTGTCGCTCAGGTTGCCGAACGTGCCACCTGTTCGCCTCTCACGGTTTCACGTATAGAGAAAGGTACACCAACTGTAGCAATCGGTATTTATCTCAGGGTACTTTATGCACTTCAGTTGGATGATGATATTCTTCTACTGGCAAAAGAAGATGCCATGGGAAAGGCCTTGCAGGATTTGAGCCTGAAGAAACGGGAAAGAGCATCCAAAAAAGAATAAGCGATGAAAAAACTATATGTATTTGCCGATTTCGATTGGCTGAAAGAACCAAGATTCATTGGAGAGCTAAGTTACGAATCTCTTCGTGGCTCAGACAGCTATGGATTTTGCTATAGCAATGAGTGGTTGAAGGACTATGGTAGTCTGTTCCTTAGTGATGATTTGAATAACTATCCTGGTCAGCAGTACACCGCTCCCGATAAGGATATATTCGGATGCTTCTCGGATGCTCTTCCAGACAGGTGGGGACGAACCTTGATAAATCGCAGGGAGCAGATTCAGGCAAAGGAAGAAAAGCGATCGGTACGCAGGCTTTCTTCGTTTGACTACTTGATAGGAATTGAAGACTTTTCTCGTATGGGAGGTTTCCGTTTCAAGGAATCTATGGATGGCGAGTATATCAATGCAAGTGAAACCTTACGTATTCCCCCACTGACAGACATACGGGAGTTGATTGCAGCCAGTTCTGAAATAGAGAAAAGTGAAGAAGAGAACCAACTTCCTGAAATGCGATGGATTGCACAGTTAGTACAGCCAGGCTCTTCGCTTGGTGGAGCACGCCCCAAAGCAAGTGTGCTTGATGAAAACAAGAATCTTTGTATAGCGAAATTCCCTTCACGTAAGGATGATTATGACACTGGTCTTTGGGAACATTTTTCACATCTTCTGGCAAAGAACGCTGGTATCAATGCCGCGGAAACAAGAGTAATCTCCACAAGTGATAAATATCACACTTTGCTCTCCCGACGGTTTGACAGGCGAGCAGATGGCAAACGCATACACTTTGCTTCAGCCATGACTCTATTGGGCTTGAATGATGGGGATAATGCTAATACCGGCCATGGCTATTTGGATATGGTAGATTTCATACTTCAGAACTGCACTAATGTGGAAGACAATATGAAGGAGTTGTTTCGTAGGGTGACTTTCAACATTTGCATCGGCAACGCGGATGATCATTTTCGTAATCATGGTTTCCTCCTGACAGCCAAGGGTTGGACACTTTCCCCGGCCTATGACATGAATCCGACTTTAAATGAATATCAGAGTCTATTAATTAACAGCTATACCAATAAATCGGATTTGAATGAGCTGTTGGCTTCTTGTGAGGAATATATGCTTCCGAAAGAGACAGCCCGGCAAATCATCAGTGAGGCTCTGGATGCTGTTAAGGAATGGCGGGCATTGGCTATTCGATTGGGTATTTCTAAGAGAGAGATGGATAACTTTAGTGGAGTGTTGGATTGTCGAAGGTCTTATTGAATAACAATATTATAATTGTCACTTACATACAAAAGTAGTTTATTATATGAAAATAGAAAGATTAACAACATTGGCGTTTTCCATGTATTCCAATAAAGGTGCCTATGCTCTTTTATTGGGTTCAGGAATATCACGTTCTGCACATATTCCAACAGGGTGGGAAATTGAATCATGTCTTATAGAACAATTGGCAGCTGCTGAAGGAGACATTATAAAGGAAGATGCACATCAATGGTTTAAACAAAAATATAAGACAGAGGCTTCATATTCATCTTTACTGGAAGAGTTAGTACAGACTCCAACTGAGAGAGTGCAATTAATGAAATCATTTTTTGAACCTACTGATGATGAAAAGAATTTGGGATGGAAGCAACCAACAAAAGCACATAAAGCTATTGCTAAATTAGCCAAAGCTGGTTATGTGCGTGTTATTTTAACTACAAATTTTGACAGATTGTTGGAGCAGGCATTTGAATCTGAGGGAATAACTCCACAAGTTATTTCTTATGAGGCTGCTATTTCTCAGGCTACCCCACTTGTTCATTGTCAGATTCCTACTATTGTGAAAATCAATGGAGATTATATTGATTGCGAATTTAGGAATACATCGGAGGAGCTTGATGAATATCCACCAACAATGAAGCAATATTTGAAGCGAATATTTGAGGATTATGGACTCATAACTTGCGGTTGGTCTGGCGAATGGGATAAAGGGCTTATCAATATTATCTCAGAATCAACCTTGCCCAGATATAATTCATTTTTTGCAACTGTTGGTATTGCAAAAGAAAGCATACAAGATTTATCTCGTTTAAGACACGGAGAACTGTTGTATATAGCTGGTGCGGACGAAATGTTTTCAGAACTCTGGGAACAAGTTTCTGCCTTAAATGAAAATCATGTCAATAAAAATATGAAGCATGATATAATGATTGGAAAGTTTAAGAAGTATTTATCATCCAATCTGTATGACATAGAATATACAGATATGCTTGACGGATTAGATAACAATGCTTATAATACGATAATTGAACATGCCCAATATAATTTTCAACTGACACAGGATTCTTTCTCAAAATATTTGGAAATCCACAAAACCGCAATATCCCCTTTATTGGAAACTGCAATATTGGCAGTAAGATGGGGAAAGTGGTTTCACATAAAACCATTTGGCGATTTATTGGTAAAGTTATGTACAAAACCATTTAGAAATGGAGAAAGTTTTATTGAATATACACAATATTTACACGCTCTTGCTCCAATGCTTTTATTCAATGTAATTGGGGTTGCTTGCATGAAATATAATCGATTTAGAGAACTTGATAATATTTTAAAATTATCAGTCCCGGCTCCTAATTTTATAGATATTGCACGACGACGTCCTTTATTATATTTATTAGGTGGAACGCATTGGGATGATGATACATGGAATGAATTAATGGGGGAATCTTATTACTATCCTTTTTCTATGTTCTTTCTTAAGGAGTTGCGACCTATTTTAAAAGATTATTTTATTGTTGATTCTGAATATGAAAACACCTTTTATATTTGGGAGCATATGAAATCTCTAATTTATGGCTATAATAAATGCTACATATTGTCTGAAAGTTTTCCTCTTGGTGAGTTTATTAGACGAGAATCTATGTACAAAGTACGAGGCTATGAGGAAGAGCCATATATGATATTCTGGGAAAGTGCAGATTCACTCAAAAATGAATGGGCTCCAATAAAGCAAGGTATGTTTGGAGGCCGCTATGAGAATTATAAAGCAATAAGTGAAAAGGCAAATGCTTTTTATAAAGAATATAGAAGATTTTAGTTAATATGGAAAATCAAATTTCAAATATTATCACAATTCTTACAGCGTTATTAACAGGAGGATTTTTTATGCTATTTATAGAGAATCAGCAGATAACAACATATGTAATAGAACGTCTTCATCAGAGAATGAATCCTTTTTTTCATAGTTTTACTAATTATGTTAAGTTTGTTTCTTCATTTGAATCCTGTTACATTTGGAGAAAATGTACATCCTCATATATGAAGAGCTTGAAACAATATGTAAAGGACATATCTATATATGGAGGAAAGGCTATAACAAGTGGACAAGATTTCTCTATATATTCTTTTAGCGCAACAGAATTAGATTCAATTTGTGAAAAAATAAATGGCATTTGGTATTATAAAGATAAAAATATTAGTGATTTTAATGCTAATGTAGGTTTTGATGAAAATCATGCTAAAAATTTTGGCGAATATAGCCTTGAATATTTGAGAGGTATTTCACCGAAATATAATCGCGAACGGCTAACGAAGGCATTATTACCAAAGGTATCTGGTGATTTTTATGTCGATATATATCAACCAATACAAAATGTCTTACATGAATATGAGTATTGGATGAAAAAAGAAAAATACTTTAAAAAATTGTCTTTTTTAACAATATCTGGAAACATACTATTTATGTTAGTTATTCTCATGTTCCATCAGCATATGCCAATATGTGTTGCTTACTTATTGTGTATTATATGTTCTGGATTGTTAATATATGAGTTATATGAATTGATGAGAATTGAAAAATTGGCGAAAAAAATAATGAGATAAATTTTGAGATTGTTGTCTATTTATCCTGTTTTAGGAATGAAGTTTATAATAGGTTTATCAATCCATATACACATATATGAGTTCTATTAAACTTGTAAACCCAATGGGGTATCCTGTTGTATGGCTGAATCAGTTAAATAATTTGAGTTTAAAATACATGTATATATACATGGGTAAATCTAAACTTTAAACTTGCAGTAAGCCAAAGTAGGATCGAAGTCCGCTTATGATTCGATTTGCTACTTTGCCCTTCTTTTTCTCCTTGCTGAGTTTACACATTTTCATCACTCACATGAGTGGCACCAGTCTTGTTATGTTTCATCTCTGGCTTCCATTCCCTTTGAATAGCTTCCGTGTTCAGACCTTTTTATGCAGAGTGCGGAGTTCCGTATTTCTCTTGCTATGCCATGTCAGGTTCATGGTGAAGTTTGGGAGTTATCGCTTTTACCATGTCCGGATCGCTTGCCATGGATCTATGAAACCTGTCGAGTCTGAATATGAGAACGGCATTCTTTACCATGATCAGACACAATAATATCAGGCCATTCCCTTCACATCTCATTTTGGACGGAGCCGTGACACTTACTTTTTCCTGTTGCGAAGTTAGTGCAAGCCGCATACTGCAAGTACCAGAGCCTTATTCCCTGAATTTTTTCAAAAACTTTTTCTGCTGTCGCTTTTCGGAAAACTTTTCTTGCCTGACGGTGAAATAATTCGGTAATTACTTGCTTGATTGCTATCCTTGCCAACTTTGATAGCAACGTAAAAAATAAATGTTTCACTTCTAAAATTTCAATGTCATGAAGAAAATGGAAAATTCTTTCGTAGTTTCTGGTTTTGTAGGTAAGGATGCAAGCATCCATCAGTTCTCAACCGCAAGCGTTGCACGTTTCCCTTTGGCAATCAGCCGCACTGAGAAATCAGGCGAGGAAACAACCCGCACTTCCGCTTTCATAAACGTCGAGGCATGGCGCAAGAATGAGAATACAACATCCTTTGACCGCCTTGTCAAAGGAGCACTTCTCACGGTTGAAGGCTATTTCAAGCCGGAGGAATGGCAGGATGCCGACGGTGTCAAGCACAACAGAGTGGCATTTGTAGCCACCAGGTTCTATGAAGCTGGTGAAAAGGAGGAAACTCCTGCAGCTCAGGAGAAAAACTCCAGGAAGGGCAAGTAAAGCCTTTCCTCTCTCAAATAGAGCGGCCTTCGGGTCGCTTTTTTTATGCTTATACTTCTCCTTGCCGAGATTCGTTCCTCATACACTGACTTCTGGGAACTGGCATAAATTCCGTTGCGAAGGTAAATGTCCGGTCTTGTCATCAGCAATGTCAGGGCTTCGCTTTGCCGCAAAATCTCCACACCTACGGGTAGTATTTTGGTGTAAAACCTTGCAGAGACAGCCCCGACACCTTCTTGGTGCAACAAAATTTATATGTGTTCCCGAAGTAGTTGATCTACGAGAGGGAAGAAATAAACAGATGATATTATGATAACAATCCAATCAATCCTGAGCCGACTGACCAAGGCAGTTAGCGGTACTGAAAAGATGCTCTACACAGAGCCGGAGTTGAACAAGTTTGCGGAGTTCTACCTTGACAAGTGGGATGAGAACACCAGTGAGGATGTCATAGCCGAGTCTTTCACTGACTTTTGGTGGGATACCGACAAGGCTTGCAGAAGATGCTCAGAGTGTGGCAAGCTGATGCGTGCCGGGTATTGCGCAGACATGGGGGTAGCCTACTACTGCAGTGATGAGTGTCTGCACAGCGACTTTACCGATGAAGAATGGGCTGAGGAATGCGAAAACAACGACCAGAGTTATTATACGGAGTGGTAATATTTTAAAATTCAATGATATGGCAAATTTAGCGACAACAACCTACAAGGTCACAGGGACACGTGAGGCTGTAAACAACTTGTGGACAACCCTTCAGAATATGGAAGTGGACAGTAAGGACATATGGCTGTTCAAGCTTGCTGAGCATTACGGCATCGACTATGAGAAAAAGCAAATCAGTGTAAGAGGACATATCTATTGGGCAGAATATGAGGAAGAAGAGGAGAACGATTATTACCTCCTTTCATTTGATACAGAAACCGCATGGGATGCCTGTAACGAACTCTTCTTTGAAATAAACCGGATATTGGGTGATGAACTGAGTATTTCATATAGATGTTGCGAAAGTGGATGTGGCTTGTTCTATACCCATGACGAGGGGGATTTCTTTCCCGAAGAATGTTGTGTGAGTTCATACGGTGAACCTTTCGAGGATGCATGTGAGGATGTTTTTGACACCATTGGGGATGCCATCAAGGAATGGGCATCAAAGACCGGTATCGGACAGGGAGACCGCAGTGATGAGGAGATGATGGACTTCATTAACAAATATGAGTACGACGAGGAAGAAACCTATTTCTACATCCACCCTTTTACATTCGAATAAGTATAACTACGGGGGTCTGAGCCAGCCTTGTGCCACCGTTTAAACTGGAATTTCCATGAACGACTATGAATCAGATATAATCGGAGCTTATGTTGAGCTTGAAACGCCCTGGAGAGGCTATCGTAGTGCAACTGTTATAGAAGATTACGGCTACCAGCTTCTTGTTCGGGTAAGCAGTGGAGCTGAGATAACGGTATACCGTGACGAGGTGCGTTTCCTATGATAACGTAACACTTTCCCTAACAGCTTTCAACTGTCAGGAGGCATTGAAAGGTGCTTATCTATCATACACTTACCTTTGTATACATTGATACATGTAGACAAGTACACGTGTAAACAGGAATACAAGAATACATTGAAACATATAAACATAAAAATAAATCGTATGGCACAGAAAATCATCACTTTCGCCAATCATAAAGGTGGCGTATCAAAGACAACTTCAACCGCCTCTATCGGGGCTTGTATGGCAATGAAAGGCAAGAAAGTCCTGCTTATAGACCTTGACGGGCAGGCAAACCTGACACTGTATTTCATACCTAATGAGGATGAAATTGAGACGAGCATTTTTGATTCATTGGTAAACGGTGTCCCTTTGCCAGTGAAGCATATCCGGGAGAATCTTGACATTGTCCCATCTTCCCTTGAAATGGCAAGTGCGGAAATAGCCCTGACCAACCTGTTGGCAAGAGAGCAACTGCTCAGCCGTCTGCTTGAGCCGCTCAGGAAAGACTATGACTACATCCTGATTGACTGTCCGCCTTCTCTTGGTATTGTCACTACCAATGCTTTTATTGCCGCTGATGAGATCATCGTACCGATGACACCGGAGCTGCTTCCCTTGAAAGGCATGAGGATGCTTGACGCATTTGTCACCACCTTGCAGAGGGTCAAGCCGTCACTTCGTCTGGGCGGTGTGTTCATAGCCAGATTCAATCACCGTAAACTGAACAAGGTAGTGGAACAGGCTGTAAAGGAACGTTACGAAAGTATCACCATGAATACCCGCATCCGTGAGAATATCGCTTTGGCTGAATCAGCTGGTAGCGGTAAGAGTATATTCGAATATGATTCAAATTCCAACGGTGCAAAGGATTATCTTGCACTTACGGAGGAAATTCTTTCACGTAACCAGTAACAGCTATGGCAAAAAACAATATGGACATTCTGCTTGGCAATATTCTGGGCAGTGCCGCTATTTGTCCTGAAAATAAAACAGTTGAACAGACAACTGAAGCCAAGCCAATCCCGAAACAGGAAAAACGGCCAGTCAAGGCAGAACGAAAAGAGCAACCGGACAATTCCTGGCGACATTTCTCCTTTATCTGCTCCAGGGAACTTGTAGATAAGGTACAGGCAATCGCTTACAAGGAGGGTTTCACCATACGTGCCTTTATGGAGTATGTGATGAAACAGGGCATCGAGGCATACGAGGCGAAGCATGGCAAGGCTCGGAAAGTAAAGTCCAAAAACATCAATGATGTAATGTAAACGTGTATACACGTAGCCATGTGTACGTATAGATATGTGTACGTGTAGCAATGTATACATGTTTACACGTACACGTGAATACACCAAGATAATCAAGTCAGTAACAATCAAAATATTATGAATATGAAAAAAATCTTCTCATTTGCTATTTTAGCATATCTGATGGCAGTACCATTGGCATTAACTTCTTGTGGTAAAGACGACATACTTGATGACGTTGAAGGACTTCAGCCGGAGCTGAAGGTATGGACAGAACCTTATCATATAGAAAACTCAACTATAGACGAGGTCAAGAACTATATGGACTTTTCAATGAAACGGTATGCTCTTGTGTCAGAGACTACAATAGCTGAAACCACTCAACTTACTTATAAAACGGGCAACAGTAATGAGGGCATCCTCTATAGTTTTTCCGCTTCAGATGGAGCACTGTATTCGGTGATAGACACGGAACTTGCTGCTAACAGCCGTCTGGTTATCGACTATTTGAAGGAACATTATTCTTTGGTTGCTCCGGCGAATGAGGCAACACTTGAATACTGCTTTACGAACTCAGAAAGGTCAATGGTCATTACGACAGCAAAGGTTTCCGACACTTGCTTCAACGTAAGCTACGCTTTCGTCAATTGATATTGTCTTATATCATTAATCCATCATCAGGTCTTATGATTTGGTGGTGGCTTTTTTTGTATACATGTATTCATATAGACGTGAATACATGGCTATATGTAAACATGTATATAAGTCCACTTGTATAGGTGTATACATGTACACGTGTGGACATGTATACATGTGGACATTGGATTAATGAAAGATAATTTCCTAAATCCCTGATAGACAAATGGAATAAGCCCTTTATAATTGAGTTAAGATTCGCCTTTTTGTAATTGCTAAAAGCATATTTTATAAGTATTTTTTTTGTGTTGACAATTTATGGCTTGTCAGATTTTCATCGCAAAATTACTGTGAATGTCCGAACGCCAAGTACCGATTCTCTAATGTGCTTCAGATTGGTATGGCAGCCTTCCGCAAATCAGAGATTTGGGAATTCCATACAAATCCGTAACCATTTACTTGTCTTATCTTCCATGTCTCACAGTGCCAGGAGCGTGAAAATTTGAAGCCCTTTGAAATTGTCACGATTTCACAAAAGGGAAATGATTAATTTTAATACTTAAGATATGGAAGTACAAAAGATTCATCCGGCAGAAGAGTTTCTTCGCAACGAAAAGAACCCCACATCATTGTATGTCAGAATTAGTGGAGAACGTAGAAGGTTGTTCATTAACCGCAGTGACGGAGAAGGAGTGGTTGGTATTATTGCAAAAGGTAAACGCAAACGAGGTTATGTTTTCAATGCCTGGTCAAGCATTGAGAAAGTCTATTATCCGACCACTGAAAATGAAGAAGAGGCAGAAAAGAAGATGATTCTCAAATACCAGAAACTTGCCAGACTTGCCACACATACAAATGATTGGTTGCGCAGGATTGCAGGTGCGGATTTGACAAAATCCCTTTACGAGAACCATATAACCACAGGAACAGGTATTGACGGAAAATGTATCAGATTGAGCACCATCGAGAAGTATTGCGGCTACATGGTGATGGCATGCTTCAGGGAAGCCTTCAAAAAGAAAGAGAAGTATTCAAGCTATAGGTTTGAATTTTGTGGTTATGACGGGACACTTTGGTGCGAGCCGCGAGAGAATGGTGATATGATTGCCGGTTTCAGCAAGGAATACCGAAATTGTGGCAACGGTTATTATTATCTGCTTATCAATGATGATTGTGTGATAGGCTATGACATAGACTGATATATTCATAATTCAAACAGCCCATATCGGGAAACTCCGGTGTGGACTGTTTTGAAAATCGAGTCTGCCGACGGCTGATTACCTCTTTTAATACTTACATTCCAGGTTTGAAAGTAGTGAATATATTCCTTGAAAAGTTGTTGGTTGTTATCCCATAGCCAAAATTCCTGTTTATAAGATGTAGCCAGTTCTGATATATGTTTGAATCTGCAACATTGTTTGTGAAACTTTTTTACTCTTCGCCCACACCAATGTCCACATCCGCTTACAGTTTGCCATAGAGATATTCAGTTCATGGTCGAGTGAATCGACTATTGCCTGAATACCCCTCTGTCAAAGGTACGGCAAGAGCATTCCGCTATCAGAGATAGCAGTGAGCTCTTAGATGCCGTACTGGCTGTTGGCGGTGCAAGACATTTCCCACCCAACAGTTATAATGCTTTGTTCTCTTTCCTGATACTTATAATCATTGTGTTTTCATTCCTACTTGTGATTCTGTGAACTTTTTTCTGCAAAGTTGTTGCATCCATCACCAAATTGGCAAGTCGTTCTCAGTAAACAATCTTCCTTTTCCTTGAAAAGAGTATTGTCCACTGAAGACTTGCTGTATTGGTTTGGCTTCACTTTGTAAAACAGAAAAAACTTCCCGATCACAGTCCGAAAGGACTTAGCAAAAGGGAAACAAAATCAGAGTGCAGTATGAACACAGTGAATGTTTACATCAAAGGTCAGGAAGACAAGGAACTGATTAGTTTCTTGCGATATTTTCCCTCACGCATCAAGAACATAGGAATGGACGCAGTTTTTGACCGTCAGATTGTCTATGACTACAAGGATGGCCGCAACCACCTGGAGGTGGCCAAATGCGTGGCAAAGTTCCTCGTAAAGAAGTTTGGCCGTAAGATATGCAATGTGGTATTCTCGTGCATCCCTGCAAGTAGTCCGGAACGTAACGAAATGAGAAACAGACATTTTTCCGAGCTTGTATGCAGGTTTTCCGGAGCCATTGACGGGTTCTCTCACGTGAGTGTCATCGGTGAACGTACTGCAGTCCATGGAACAAAGATAAAAAAGGAAGAGCGTGCCAAACGGATAAATGAGCAGAACAACATTGAGATTGATGCTGATTTCTTCAAGAACAAGGAGGTCTGCATTTGGGATGATGTAGTCACAACGGGTGCATCCTTTAATGCCTATGTCTCCCAATTGGAACAAGCCGGAGCTCATGTTACAAACGGCATCTTCCTTGCTAAAACAAGCTATAAATACGTACTAAAATGACAATTATGAATGATTTGAAATTTGACAGGACAGTCTCAGCTGCTTTTACAGGACATCGGTTCTATGACTTTTCCCAAAGGGAATTTATTCAGGAACGACTTACTTCGGCAATATCCGAAGCCTATGACCATGGCATCAGGAATTTCATTTCCGGATTTGCTTTGGGAATAGACCTGATGGCAGCACAGTTGGTACAATCGCTTAAATGTAATTTGCCCGGAATATCTCTGACTGCAGCCATACCATTTGAAGGCCAGGCAGAAAGATATAATATCTATGATAAAAGAGTTTATAGACGGTTGCTTGAACTGGCTGATAAGGTAATTGTGCTCAGTGACTGCTATTATCCGAGATGCTTCCTTGACCGGGACGAGTTTATGGTTGAGAATGCTTCATATCTCATTGCCTATTATGATGGCCGTGAGAAAGGTGGAACATACTACACCGTTAAAAAGGCACGAGCGAGGGGCATCCCGATTATTAATGTGTATTGATTTTAAATGGAACGAGTATGAATGAAATTTTTGATACTGTTATTGTCTTTTTCGTCTTCCGTTTTTTCTTCTACATCGTGGAAGTATGGTGGAATGGAGATGAACGGAACGATTTCAGAAGAGACAGATAGCAATCTTGATATATAAGTCAAGTACAGGTGATTAGGAGTGGTCTTGCTATCAGCTTCTACAGGACAATCACGCTTTCATTGCAGGGATAGGTTTTTATCCTTGCCGGGTCTTTGCGTATTTTGGTGAATGAAACTTCGGTATAACCCGTTATAACTCCGGAGTACCATGTCTTTTGATAGACAGAATATTGTCAATCAGAAGCACTTTCCCGTCCGATAACGTGAGTGCTCTTGTCACCTCTTCGTATTTCTTGGCTGTGCCTGTTATTGACACATATTTGCCTCCATCTTTTTGAGTATCAGGTACGAAATACACGAAAGTGTATTCTTCCTGTCCCGGAATCTGTTCAATGACGCGGGTGAGTTTTCTTGTAAGACTTGCCATCTCATCATCAGAAAGGAGCTTCTTGGGAGTAGTCAGCCTTGCTGTTTCGGCTAACGCTTCATCATGTCCTGTGAGAGCGGCAAACGGGGCAAACTGGGCGGCACGGTTCTCCATGGACATGGGTGTCCTGTTCTTCGAGACATGATGTGGCAGATTGATTATGTCGTCATATTTACTCATGATGTCCTCCAATCTGTTTGTTACGTTCTTTCTGGGTTGCTCCATCGGCATAGTTGATGCCCTTCAGGATGGCATTCTTCCCAAACTTCTTCTTTATACTCAGGATGGCTTCCTGACGTCTGCGTTCCTTCTCAGCTTTTTCCAAGTCAGCATTCCGCTGTCTTTCTGACTCTTCGTAATCAGTAAAAAGATCGAGTTGGACGATTTTAGGTTGCTTTTTATACTGCTCCTCATGTACGAGGTGATTCACTGACAGGTTAAGACGGCGCACGAGTAGGACAGGATTCACTATGCGGTCGTACAGCTCGGCCACTTTTTCGGAGATGACGCTGCCTGACGAAGTTGGCTCCTCGATATTTATAGTACCATGAGCATGGACCGGCACCTGTCTGCCATAATGGTCTGTTGTAATCTTACCATGGTACTTCTCCCTTATTGAAGGGTTGGTCAATGATTCAATGTCGTACCCCACGGTAAGCACTAATTGGTCGGTGAGCAGCCTCTTGTCCACAAGGTCGAGAGACACACTGTCGGCCATTTCGAGTATCACATTACGGGCCATATCCGTCGTGTAAGCCGACTGAAGTACCTGGCCGGAACTCAATGATTTGCTTTCAGGACGATAGGCTTTCACATATTCCATGGTAACAGGTTCCCAGCCCCAAGCATGGTCAATAAGCAGTTCTGCATTGACTCCAAACAGTTGGTATAGGAAGCCCTCATGTTCTATAGAGCATCTTGCCACATCGCCCATCGTCAGAATATTGTATTGAGCAAGCCGATTGGCAATACCTTTGCCAACACGCCAGAAATCAGTGAGAGGAGTGTGCTCCCAAAGCAACTTACGATAAGTTGTTTCGTCAAGTTCGGCAATGCGTACCCCGTCCTCGTCGGGCGGCATCTTCTTGGCCACAATGTCCATGGCTACCTTGCACAGATACATGTTGGTACCTATTCCTGCCGTAGCTGTAATGCCTGTTTCCGAAAGGACATGACGGATCATCTTCATCGCCAGCTCATGAGCAGTCATCCTGTATGTTGCAAGATAGGTGGTCGCATCGATGAAGACCTCGTCGATGGAATAGACGTGGATGTCATCCGGACTGATATATTTCAGGTAGATGTCGTAGATTCTTGTACTGTATTCTATGTAGTGAGCCATACGGGGAGGTGCCACCACATAGTCAATGGCAAGGCTTTTATTGCTGTCCAGCTCCTTCTTCGAGTAGGATTTTCCACTGTTACCTCGCTGCCTGTTTGCTACACGTACTTTCTCAATCACCTCGAATAAGCGAGGACGGCCTCCGGTACCATACTTTTTTAATGCCGGCGAAACAGCCAGGCAGATGGTCTTTTCCGTTCGTGAAGCATCAGCCACAACAAGGCATGTGTCGAGCGGATCCAATCCCCGTTCAACACATTCTACTGAAGCATAGAATGATTTCAGATCTATGGCTATATATTGTCGTAATGGCTCTGTACTCATTATATTTCCGGAAAACGATACAAAGATAACGAGAATCCTCTAAAATTCTTGAATATTGTTATTGCTTATCAGTTATATACAGCCCATATCTCACTCTTACATGCAGTTCCGGACTGATTTTCACCTGTTATATGTCTGCCTTTAAGCACATCCGCTGTCGTGTCAGAGGAAAATTTTTCAGCGAAGTTATCTTGGATCTGTCAAACTGCAAGACGTGTCTGGTGAACAATCTTCCTTTAAGCGACAGGCACTTAAAGAGTATTCTTCACGCCATTCTTGCCTTATTTGCCTTCTCCAAACTTCTGATGCAGAAAAATCTTCCCGACACACAGCTGAAAGGCTGTAACAAAAGGGAAATAAATAATTCACATATTATGACAGCAACAAAATTCAACAATCGTCTGATGACCGCAGAACTGAGAGAGGCTCTGAGTGATTATCCCCTGTATTCACAGGACGCAAAAGGAAAGGATGCACTTTGCATCGCAGTGTTTCACCTTGGCAATATCCGTTGGTATATTATGGAAGGACAGCCCGAAGGAGATGATTTCACCCTATATGGTATTGTGGTGGGTTTGCAGGAAACAGAGTACGGCTATATGTCAGCAGCAGAGATGGCCGATGTCACTTACGATGCGACTAAGTACGGACTTGGCTTATTGAAGATTGAACAGGACAGGACTTTCAGACCTTGTGCCCTCAAAGGGATAAAGGACGAAGAACTGCAGTCTTTCTTATCAAGACTTTACGATGAAAACTAATGTATAACTTAAAAATTTGACAACTATGAAGATTATTGTTATGGATTGCGCAAATGTCCGCATCGATGTTTTGAACGTTCCGGAGAATATGGTTGGAGAGGACGTTGAACTTTTCCTTGTAGAGCACGGCTACTCCTTGAATAACATTTCATGGATGGCAGTTCCTGCAGATTATGTTCCGGTGCAGTTTCATGAATTCGGCATAGACGAAGAGAATGGCAAGGAAGTTCATGAACAGCGGGAAACTAAGTTGAAGAACTTCTCAATCTATGATAGTGTGCAGGAGGTAAAGCATCGCGAACAGGAAGAGCTCGTTTCTGCAATTCGCCAATATGGTGAGAAGGTTGCCGATGGCTATGAATGGCACTTTGAGGGTGATTGCCCGATAGTGGCAGCGTATGACTACGATGAGCCTTGTGATGTGGTAATCCTTGCAGTGAGGGTCAGCAATGATGGAAGATTAACCATCATAGGCGATGAGAAAAACGATCGGGGCAACGAACATGAGATTGATGCCGATGATATATTTGCCGGCCACGTGGATTTCATTACGTCAGAAATTGGGTAATAAGAACAAAGGAACAGGAGCCACAGTGATGGTCTTCTGTTCCTTCACTTTGTTGCAGTCTTACAGTTATAGCTGCTATGCGGATACACCTTTTGTTTGTTTATATAACTTTTGCCGCCTTATTTATATTGGGTCTTCACACCCCGGATTCCTTTCAACTGGTTCGTAATGATTGTTCTTATCAAAACATGAAGCACAAGTACCTGGAAAATCCGATATTAACCTCTTTCTGATACAGTCTATGCCTTTAAACACTGTAAACCATATAGACCATTGTCCTATATCTTTAGCATACGATATAACATCATCTTCCGTAATTGAGCCTTCAATAAACAGTTTTCTGTATCGAGATGCCTTGTTCCATGCTTCATACCGGTATCTCCATCTGAAATCTTTTGGAGAAGGAGGATTCCCGGTACCCGGGTATCTTTGGAGCTGAGTCAGGTCCAATAAGTTCTGAGCTCTCTTTTTTGAAATCTCAGGAATATTGTCGTTAACCCTTATTCTTCCTGTCTCATCATAAACAAAGCTGCAGAAGGTGTTATTCAAATGTGGCCAGTGAAAATCGGTATTGACCACTTTTGTACCTTTATTACTATTGCAGACTTTACAGCACAATAGGAAATTTTCCCATGCCGTATGTGAACCGCCTTTACTTTTAGCAGCAATATGCTCCACGTCAAGCGAAGGTAATTTCTCAAATCCCTCGCAATAGGAACAATATTGACCGATATTACCGGTTAATGGGAATTTAGCGTTCCCGTAATTGGGATAATGCTTCTGTATGATATGTTCTACCAGCTGATTATTTGAATCAGTATAATAAATCTTATCTCCCGGGGTCTTTTTTTCAATAGGTCTCATAGCTGTTTCTGCCTTGCCTTTAGTTCTGTTCTGATTAGTGCAAGATATGCCGGATCATCGCTGAACTCGGCCTCGATTTCATCAAGCATAGCCTTCAGCTTGTCTTTGTCGGCACTGCCATTGTCTGTCGCCTCAAATAAACGCGATGCAACATCTACCATTTCATTGAAACGTTTACTCCTGATATCCTGCTGCAGTCCCATACGTTCAGAAGCAATATCTTCCAGACCTTCACGGAAGGGTTCTCCGGTGGTCAAAACATCGTTATCAAAACTTACAAGCTGTCCTTCCTGAAGACTTTGTACTATAAAAGGACTATGGGTGGAAACGATAAACTGTATCATAGGGAATGCCTTGGTCAGGTCCTGCAATACATGTTTCTGCCAATGAGGATGCAAATACAGGTCGATTTCATCAATCATCACTATGCCCGGAGTCATCTTCACTGCATTATCTCCAAGAAAGCCATTCAATTCTATACAGCGGTGTGCAATCTCGGAAACAATATTTATCATAGACTGAAGTCCGTCGCTCATGTATGAAAAATGATGGCGTGATGGAGTATGTCCGGTCACACTGACAACCGCTTCTATTTCTCCATGGTCGAAATCTATTTCAGACAATGCAGGAACCGCAATCTGCAGAGCCTCAAAAAAGGCTTCTCTCGTACCCTCAAACTCTTTCTTGTCCTTGATGTTCTTGTCATAGTGACTTAGCCATTCCATGGCTCCTTCAAAATCCACTTTGTCGTGTAAAGCGAATTTATAGGCTTTTTCAATCCTTGATGCTCTTTCCTTAGCGTTTGAGTTGCTTTTCGCCTGTGAATCACTTGTCCTTTTAGCTCCAAATGCTAAAACTAACGGATAAATTGACTCCTGCTTTTCGTCATTCCTTAAGTTCTCCATATCACGAACAGCATCCATAAGTTCACCTGCAGAAGTTCGGGTATGGGTAGTGTAATTACCGGCAAACTCTCTGTACCATTGTATCGGAATAAATGACACTTCAGGGCAATTTGTAGATGAAGAGCGTGTTACAGGGAAGTCTGCTTTAATTGTTATTCTTGGTTTATCTTCATTCGGTATATAATCCCTCAACTCAGAATCAAATCTCATAAATCTGTCAAGTGAGCTGAAGTTACGACGGTATGGAGTTCCCCCAGGAAGATTTTTAAGACTCTGTAAATATGCCCCTAAACCTACTTGTAGAGCTTTAAGTAAAGTGGTTTTACCTGCTGTATTATTACCGATAACAACTGTGAGATTACCATTGAAACGGACTGTTTCGTTCTGGAATCCTTTGAAGTTGACTATGTTAATTTCCTTGATTTTCATATTCTTTGAATATTTTGCTGTTTTATATAGCTCAATAATACAAATACGATTTAATCTACAATAAGATCGCTTCTTTTTACATCAAGTAATTTAGCTATTTGGTCTATTGTCTGTAAATCAGGTTGTGATTTTTGTGAACACCATTTACTGACTGTACAAGTTGATTTTCCTAACTGTTCTGCCAACCATTTACTCGTAAGGTGCCCGAAGTATAACCTGCTGTACCAGGCTTTCGGCTGGAACATC
>OGXA01000661.1_pt1 | contig 30106 bp, 29 predicted proteins | sample 1576171 | NCBI WGS metagenome assembly OGXA01 (sample SAMEA3541587, study PRJEB24748) | human gut metagenome | biome: human gut; feature: human-associated habitat; material: faeces | place: China | collected 2012 | reverse complement strand
ATTTATTTTTGATATTTATAAACTCTTATTCATTAACGACAGCTTTATAAAATAAAAAAAGTGCAGAAAATAAATTTCTGCACTTTTAATTGCTTTATTCTATATTTTAAATTACTTATTAATAAGCATAGCCCTGAGCAAGCATAGCATCTGCTACTTTTAAGAAACCAGCAATGTTTGCACCTACTACGAGGTTACCTTCAAAGCCATATTCTTTTGCAGTTGTTGCTGCATTTTTGTAGATATTTACCATGATTGAATGTAATTTTGCATCTACTTCTTCAAATGTCCAGCTTAAACGTTCGCTGTTCTGGCTCATTTCAAGACCGGAAGTAGCAACACCGCCAGCATTTGCAGCTTTTGCAGGAGCAAAGAGAACTTTATTATCTAAGAAATAGTTGATTGCATCAATAGTGGAAGGCATATTTGCACCTTCACCAACAACTTTACAGCCGTTAGCTACAAGAGCTTTTGCGGATTCAAGATCAATTTCATTTTGAGTTGCACAAGGAAGTGCAATATCACATTTAACAGTCCAAATACCTTTGCAACCTTCATGATATTGTGCACCTTCAACACGTTCAACGTATTCTTTAATACGTTTACGTTCAACTTCTTTAATCTGTTTTACAACATCAAGTTTGATACCATCGTTATCTACTACATAACCATTGGAATCGCTCATAGCAATAACTTTTGCACCTAATTCCATAGCTTTTTCAGCAGCATAAATAGCAACGTTACCAGAACCAGATACTACAACTTCTTTACCAGCAAAAGATGTATTACTATCTTTTAACATTTCTTCAACGAAATAGCATAAACCATAACCAGTTGCTTCAGTTCTTACTAAAGAACCACCGAAGGATAAACCTTTACCAGTTAATACACCAGTGAATTCGTTGCGAAGACGTTTGTATTGACCAAATAAGTAACCAACTTCACGAGCACCAACACCGATATCACCAGCAGGAACGTCAGTATCTGCACCGATATGTTTTGCAAGTTCAGTCATGAAGCTTTGGCAAAAACGCATGATTTCCATATCAGATTTACCTTTTGGATCGAAATCACTACCGCCTTTACCGCCACCCATAGGAAGAGTAGTCAAAGAATTTTTCAATACTTGTTCAAAACCTAAAAATTTAATTACAGAAGCACATACGGAAGGATGTAAACGAAGACCACCTTTGTATGGTCCAATAGCAGAGTTAAATTGTACTCTATAGCCACGATTTACTTGTACGTTACCATTATCATCAACCCATGTTACACGGAAAGTAATCATACGTTCAGGCTCAACCATGCGTTCAATAATATTAGCTTTTTCATAAGCAGGATTTTTTTCAATTGCAGGTGTAATAGATTCTAAAACTTCATAAACTGCTTGTTGGAATTCTGCTTCGTTTGGATTTTTAGCTACTACTTTGTCGTAAACTTTCTGTAAATATGCGTTTTTTAAACTCATGATTAAACCACAACTCCTTGATAGAAATATCTTTATTCACAAATCATAAAATAAAAAAAATAAAATAGGTATATAAATTTTACTTATATACCTTTTCTGTATTTAACGTAAATCATTATAGCACGTCATTTTTATCTTGCATAGATATTTTTTACAAATTTACAATTAAATACTGTATACAGTATTTCTAAACTCCATTATAGCAGGTATTTATCACGTATTTTGGCTCTTGTGTACAGTATGATATAATAGATAATAATTTAATTATTATACAGAAAAGATGTGTTATCATGAATAAATTACAAAATTATCTAAATGATTATGTACAAAAATTAGATGGAGATTGGTCTTATTTAATCTGCAATCTAAAAAATCCCCAAGAAACAATTTGCTTAAATGGAAATCACCTTCATAAATCAGCTAGCATGATTAAAGTTCTTATTTTAGCTACATTATGCGCTAGTGATTTAGATTTTAATGAAAAAATCTCTATTGATTATGTACCATATGTTGAAGGTGGTGGCGCATTACAAGAAATGGATAGCGATACAAAAGTCAGCATCAAAGCTCTTGCTAGTCTAATGATTGTCCTTAGTGATAATTTAGCTACAAATATTCTCATAAAAAAATTAGGTATGCATAATATTCAAGCTTATGCTGATAAATTAAATTTAAAACAGACAAAAATTCAACGTTATATGATGGATTTTGAAGCAAGTAAGCAAGGTAGAGAAAATTATTTAACTGTAAATGATTACCATAAATTACTTTGTCATATCTATGATAATCGTCATTTATCAAGGTTTAATATCGCATGGCAAATCTTAGTTCGCCAACAATTTAGAGACCGCATTCCTTATTATTGGGATGAAGATATCATATTCCATCATAAAACAGGTATGCTTGATTTTGTCGAACATGATGGTGGTATTTTAGAAGCAGATTTTGGCACTTATAGTATTATTATTTTTGCTTCTAATTTAAAATCAAATGCTATCGGTGGTCGTGAAATGGGAAAATTAGGGCAATATATTTATAATTATCTAGCACAAAAATAAATTTGATTATCTAATCATTAAAGGACTGATTATATGTTTAAAATTATTTCACCTAAATTAATTTTAATTTCTATATTCATAGTATATAGTTTCCTCATCAGTGGTTGTAGTGATGAAGCTATGACTGATGATACTGTTCGCTATGCTTTAGAAAGTGAACCATCTACTTTAGACCCTGCTAAAAGTACAGCTCTTGCTGAATCAAATGTAGAACTTGCTTTATTTGAAGGTTTGACTCGTTTAGATGAACATGAACAACCTCAACCAGCAGCAGCTAAAAGTTGGGATATTTCTCCAGACGGCACAGAATACACATTCCATTTGCGTGATAATCTTCTCTGGAATGATGGTACACCTCTTACTGCTCATGATTTTGAATATGCATGGAAACGTGTACTTGACCCTCAAACAGCTTCTGAAAATGCTTATATGATGTATCCATTAAATAATGGTGAAGCCTTTTTCAAACAAGAAGTATCTGCTGACCAAGTAGGGGTAAAAGCTTTAGATGATAAAACTCTATATGTAAAATTAAAAGCACCTATCACATATTTTTTAAATTTAACTGCCTTTCATGCTTATTATCCTGTACCACGTCATGTTGTTGAAAAAGACCCTGAAATCTGGGCAGCTAATGATAAAATTGTTTCTAATGGCCCTTTCGTTTTAACTCATTGGATACATTCTAATCAATTACAATTTGTCAAAAATGATAAATATTGGGATAAGGATAAAGTTAAACTTGAAAATATGCAATGGCCTATCAGTGAATCTCAATCCACTCGTGTTTCTATGGTAGAAAGTGGTCAAGCTAATATCACTGTAGAACCGCCAATCTCTGAACAAGAACGCTTGACTAAAGAAGGCTTATTCAAGATGAGTCCTTATTTAGGCTCTTATTATTATAGTTTCAATACACAAAAAGCTCCTTTTGATAATCCTCTAGTGCGTAAAGCTTTTTCTATGGCTGTGGATAGAGAAAAACTTGTCAATAATGTAATTAAAGGTGGCAAAGAACCAGCTTATGCTTGGGTTCCTCCTGGGCTTACTAATCCTATAACTAAACAAGATTTTCGCCGTGAAGGTGGCAATCTCGTAGAATACAATCCACAAAAAGCAAGAGAATTACTCAGTGAAGCTGGATATCCAAATGGCGAAGGTCTTCCGCCTATAACTATTTTATATAATACAAATGAAATGCATAAAGCTGTAGCCGAAGTAATCCAAGCTATGTGGAAAGAAAATTTAAACGTCAATGTAGAACTTTTAAATCAAGAATCAAAAGTGTATTTAGACGCTAGAAATACAGGAAATTTCCAAGTAGCTCGTGCTTCATGGATTGGAGATTATGCTGACCCAATGACTTTTATGGACGTATATCTTGATGAAAATAACGATGGTCAATATCACAATCCACTCTATAATGATTTAGTTCGCAAAGCTCAAAATACAAATAATCAAGAAATTCGCATGCAAGCAATGCATGAAGCTGAAAAAATCTTAATGAACGATGCTGTTGTCTTACCGATTTATTACACTACTCAACCTTATATAGCTCAACCTTATGTAAAAAATTATCACTGGTCAATATTAGGCACTATCGATTTTAAAGAAGCATATATCGAAAATTCACCTGAAAAATCCTCTGAAAAATAAATCTTATAAGTAAAACCATTATATGTTTAAATATAATGGTTTTTTCTTTTATATTTTCAATAAAGTCAAAACATTTAATTGACTCATACTTATTCAAATGCTATTCTAATAATTAGATTTATTAATAATATTTATGAATAAAGGAGGCTTCCTTTATGATGAAGACTCGCCACAAAGGCAAAATTCTTGGCATTGGTAGTTGTATTGGCATCATAGCGCCAGCTACTGCTTGTGCAGATTTTGATTATACTCCTGGCATTGAACTTTTACATCAATGGGGTTATAAAACAAAAATCTCCAAAACTTTAAAAACAAATGAAGGTTATCTCGCAGGTTCTGATAAATTGCGAGCAAGTGAACTCAATAAATTTTTTGCTGATGATGAAGTTGATGCTATCTTATGTTTTGGTGGTGGTTATGGTTGTACACGTATTCTTGATTTATTAGATTATGATTTAATCCGCAAACACCCAAAATTATTAATAGGTTTTAGCGATGTTACAGCTCTTCATACTGCCATTGGACAAAATAGCCGACTTGTTACTATTCATGGACCTATGCTCAAAACTTTATCACGAAAACCTACGCAATATACGATTTCTTCTTTTTGTCGTGGTCTTCGCATGTCTGTTCCACTCGGTGCTTTTCCACTACCTAAAAAACATGATTTAGAATCATTTTATCCAGGTAGAGCATTTGGTAAGTTAATTGGTGGCAATCTAAGCGTTATCACTTCTCTTTGCGGTACTCCTTATGAATTAAAAGGGGAAAATAGTATTTTATTCTTAGAAGATATCGGTGAAGATGCTTATGCTATCGACCGCATGCTTCGTCAGCTTTGGCAAAACGGTTTACTAAAAGACATCAAAGGTTTAATCTTCGGCAATTTTTCTCATTGCCAACCAAATAAACAAGAACCTTATGAATTTACTGTTAAAGAAGTTTTACAGCAGTATGCTAATTTAGCCAAAGTTCCTACAATTTATAATTTCCCAGCAGGACATGAACGCACAAATGCATTTTTGCCATTAGGTGTAAATGCTACTATTAATATTACTGAGGATAATATTAATTTCTTTATCAGTGAAGCGCACTGCAAATTACGTTAATTCTATTAATTTCATCAATTAATTTTATTTTTAGAAAGATTTTATTTATGTACAAACAAGATTTAAAACAATTAGTCTGTCAAGAAATTGATAAACTCGAACCCGTCTTATCCAAACTCGCTGATTATCTTCATCAACATCCTGAAATCAGTATGCAAGAAATAAAAGCGGTAAATTATCTCAAAAAACTTTTAGAAGAATTTCAATTTATATTCACGCCTATTCTCAAAGACACATTTTCTACTGCTTTTATTGCTACTAAAGGAAATGGAGATAAAAAAATCGGCTTTTTAGCTGAATATGATGCCCTTCCTGATATCGGTCATGGCTGTGGTCATAATCTCATTTCTTTGATGAGTCTAGGGGCTGGATTAGCTTTCAATGCTGTAACAGATAAAATTGCCCAAACAGTAATCTTTGGCTGTCCTGCTGAAGAAACTATTGGCGCTAAATTAAATATTGCCGATAATGGTTATTTTGATGATTTACAAGCATGTTTAATCATTCACCCTGATGATAAAACAACTATCGGTGGCACATCTTTTGCCACTCACCCTTTAGAAATAACATTTCTAGGCAAAGAAGCTCATGTAGCTGACCCTGTATATCACGGTATCAATGCTTTAGATGCACTTGTAGATTTTTATCAAGAATTTAAAAAGCTTAAGCAAAGCTTTACTAAACCTAATATCATTGGCACAATTATCACAGATGGTGGCATAGCTCCTAATATCATTCCAGCTAAAGCTACACTAAGAGCTACTATTCGCAGTCTTGATACAGATTATTTAGAAAAAGTCATGCTTCCACAAATCAAAAAATTAGCACAAAAAATAGCGCTAAAACATCAAACACAGTTAAAAATGTATCACTATGAGCCACTTTATAAAAACTTGCGCAGTGATAAACTATTAAATCAATATTATCAAGAAAATTTCTCTCTACTTGGCGAAAAATATACTCTACTTCCTGATGATTTTGCTGATGGTTCTACTGATGTAGGCAATGTCAGTCATGTTACTAGAACTTGTCAACCTACTATTTGCATTGGCAATAATTTATTTGTTCACACTTTAGAATTTGCTAATGCCAGTGGTTCTGAATATGCGAAAAAACAAGCATTAATCGGTGCTAAAGCTATGGCAATGACTGCTATTGATGTGCTATTTGAAAAATAATCATATTTTGAGGTCTTATTCATTATGAAAATCATAAAAATTCAAATCGGTAAAGTCAAAATTCCCTTAAAAAAACCTTTTATAACAGCCCTGCGCCGTGTTGACTTTGCCGAAGATATCATCATAAAAATAATCACTGATACAGGCAATATAGGTTTTGGCAATGCTCCGCCAACTACTGTCATCACAGGAGATAGTCAAGCGTCTGTAGTCTCTGCCATTCATGATATCATTGCACCTAAATTAATTGGCTTAGATATTTGCGAATTAGAAACTATCTGCAATCAAATTGATAAAGCAATGCTTCATAATTCTTCTGCTAAAGCTGCTATAGATATCGCTATTTATGATTTATTCGCTCAAATGTGCAATTTGCCATTATATAAATTATTAGGTGGCTATCGCACAGATATAAAATCTGATTTAACAATTAGCTTACGCGAACCTGAAATCATGGCTCAAGATGCGCTTGAAGCTGTAAATAATGGTTATACTGATTTAAAAATCAAAGTTGGCAACGACTCAGCTTTGGATTTTAAACGCATTATTGCCATTAGAAATGCTGTAGGCAATGAAATAAACATTCGCCTAGATGCCAATCAAGGTTGGAAACCTAAAGAAGCTGTTCGCCTAATTCGCCAATTTGAAGATAAAAATTTAAATATTGAACTCATTGAACAACCTGTAATCGCTCATGATACTGTTGGTCTAAAATTTGTAACAGATAATGTAGATACTCCTATCATGGCTGATGAATCAGCTTTTGGCACATATGAAGTATTTGAACTTCTCGCTAAAAGAGCTTGCGATTTAATCAATATCAAACTCATGAAAGCTGGCGGTATTCACAATGCTTTAAAAATCGCTGACATGGCAAAAATTTGTGGCGTTGAATGTATGATGGGTTGTATGCTCGAGTCCAAAGTAGGCATTACAGCATCTGCTAGTTTAGCTGGTGGTAAATCCATCATCACTAAAGCAGATTTAGATGCAGCTGATTTACTTGCCACAGACCCTATAGTTGGTGGTATATTCTATAAACAAAATCATATCATTTTAAATGAAAACAATGGTCTTGGTATAACAGATATCAAAGACTGGGAATTTATCACTGAAATAAAATAAAGGCTAGAAAATTCTAGCCTTTTTTTGTATCTTTATAAAAAATCTCAATTAATAATTAAATTTTATTTTAATCTTTGCTATAATAAAATTGTTATGCATATAATAATTATCATTTAAGAGGTGTTTATATATGGCTAAAGAAAAAAAAGATAAAAAAGCATTAAAAAATGTTAAAAAAGATATTTGGAATAATTATTCCGCTTCTGAAAAAAAAGCATTAGAGAAACTCTGCTTAAATTATCGTCATTTTTTAAGTAAATGCAAAACAGAACGTGAATGTGTAAAAGAAATCATATTCCAAGCTCAAAGAGCTGGTTATAGAGATTTAAAAGATATCATCACTAATAAAGAAACACTTCAAGCTGGTGATAAAGTTTATTCCGTATGTATGAATAAATCTGTTGTGTTATTCAATATCGGTTCTGAACCTATGGAAAATGGTATGAATATTCTAGGTGCTCATATCGATAGTCCTCGCCTTGATATCAAACAAAATCCACTTTATGAAGATGGTGGACTTGCTTATATGGATACACATTATTATGGTGGTATCAAAAAATATCAATGGGTTACTGTTCCACTTGCTATCCATGGCGTTGTAGCCAAAAAAGATGGAACTATTGTTGATATTAATATCGGTGAAGATGATAATGACCCTGTATTTTGCGTAACAGATTTATTAATTCATTTAGCACAAGAACAAATGCAAAAAAATGCAGCTAAAGTCATTGAAGGTGAAAACCTCGATATCTTAGTTGGCTCTATTCCTCTTGATGGCGCTGAAAAAGATGCTGTAAAAGCAAATGTTTTAAAAATAGTTGGCAAAAAATATGGTATCGAAGAAGAAGATTTCCTCTCTGCTGAACTTGAAGTAGTTCCTGCTGGTCGTGCTAGAGAAGCTGGTTTTGACCGTAGTATGATCATCTCTTATGGTCAAGATGATAGAGTTTGCGCTTATACTTCTTTAGTAGCTATGCTTGAAACTAAAAATATAACTCGCACATCTTGCTGTCTTCTCGTAGATAAAGAAGAAATCGGTTCTGTAGGTGCTACTGGTATGCAATCTCGCTTCTTTGAAAACGCTGTAGCTGAAGTTTTAAATTTACTCGGTCAATATAGCGATTTAACATTAAGACGTTGTCTCGCTAATTGCAAAATGTTATCTTCTGATGTAACTTCTGCATATGATGCTTTGTATAAAGGTTCTTTTGATATGAAAAATATCGCTTACCTTGGTCATGGCATGGCATTTAATAAATTCACAGGAGCTCGTGGAAAATCTGGCTCTAATGATGCTAATGCTGAATATCTCGGCAATATCCGTGCTATCATGGAAAAAAATAATGTAGCTATTCAATTTTCTGAACTTGGTCGTGTAGACTTAGGCGGTGGCGGAACAATCGCTTATATCATGGCTCTATATGGTATGCAAGTAATAGATAGCGGTGTTGCTGTATTGAATATGCACTCCCCATGGGAAATCACTAGCAAAATCGATGTTTATGAAACAAAAAAAGGATATAGCGCTTTCTTAAAAGACGCTTAAAATAAAAATGCCTTCTAAAGCTAAAAACTTTAAGAAGGCATTTTTTATTATTTTTATACAACAGCTACTAAGGCATAAAACAACATAATATAATTTATACTCAAAGCATAAGGTAAAATTTTCTTGATAACTAAATTAGTATCCACATCTACATATTGCATCAAAGCTATATTTTGCACATCTAAAGGGTCCATCATTCTTCTCAAATTATTCAACGATAATAGTGCCATACCTAATACCATAGGGTTCATAGACGTTGAAGATATTATTACAGCACTTAGACCTGCCCCCATACCTTGTAAGTTGAAAGGCCCTTTGTATAAAACAAGTGGTGATAATATCGTGAAAAATAATAGACATTGAGTTGGCGATTTTGGCATTAAATGCAATAATAACGGTGCCATCAAATCTACAACTTCTGGAGTCTTTACAGCATGCATGAAAATCCCCACACTTGATAATAAAATAATAACCCTTGTAGATTTATAAATACTAACTTTCAATAATTCCAACATATCCATAAATGGCTGTTTGGAACCCATAGCTAAAAAGCCATAAGATAAGGCTAAAATTAAACCTGTTTCAATATTTAATTTAAAGCCAAAAACAGCTATAAATGGTATGAAAATAGTACATAATCCCTGCCAATTTACTTTTATATTTTTCTGCTCATAATCTATGCTTTCAATATCTTTAACATATTTACTGTTCAATAAAATATAAAAAACTAAAGCTATAACGCCAACAATTGCCATGATATAATAAAAATCTTTTACTTTATCAATATTCCATGACAATAAATTAGCATACAAAATATGATATCCAGGATTTAAGCAACTACCTATCGCACTAGATAATAACAACAACACGACTGAACCTTGCTTATTAAATCCTATTTTTAACAAAATAGGCATAAATATAATCGCAATCAAAATTATCGAACTAAAATTTGTTATTATACTAGAAACGATTATTGTCAAAATAGCTACTACCCATAAGATACCTTTTAAATTATTTTGCAAATACTTTAAACATAAATGATTTATACTCTCATCTAATTTAAATTCTACAATAAATATTGCTAGCATCACACTTAAAATATAAATAAACATCGGCTCAGCTAAAGTCGTAGCTCCTTTTACAATAACATAATCAGCAATGCTATATTCACTGCCTGTTATAGGGGTGCCAGCTAATATCGCTGTAACTATACCAAAAGCTGGCAAAGCACGTACAAATTCTACTTTTTTTGTTATTATTAAACCTACTGTCAACAAAAATATTAAAAAAACTAAAATGGCTAATAATCCATAATCTTCCATGACACTATCACCCACTTTATATTTTATTTTTATTCATTAGCTTTATTTAGTTCATTTACTTTGGCAATAGTTTCTGGTGATACTACAATCTTACAAGCACCAGCTTCCACTTCCATCAAATCACCAGCTTGATACAACAAACCTATTGAACCATCATGACAAATAAAATAATTATGACTTACATATGGTATTCTTTTTGATAAATTAACACCATTATCCAAACCATCAACTGCATAAGCTTGGCTGTTATTCAAAGCATCTTGCAATTGTTCTAAATTGATATTTAGATATCTACTCATAGGTACACGTTCACCAGTATGTTTATCATATGTGATAGTATAACCTTCTAATTCCATACTATTAGAGAATTTCTTTTTCTTATTCACATAAAACATCAAAGAAATAATATTATCATCTTCATATTTTTCATAATAAGTCATATCAACTTTGCTATATACATGTTTTTCTATCTTTTCTTTTAAATCTTCAAGTTGTGCTTCAATATCTTTATTTATTTTGTCTTCAATCTTTTTATCCTCTATATCTACTACTGGATAAGCTAAGCTATATGTTTGCTTTTTGTCTCCCATATATTCACTAGACACTTGAGCTGTAGATATCGAGGGCAAGAAACTAAGTAACGTACAAATTATACATATTTTGATTATATTATTCATAAAAAAACCTCCATTAGCTATTAATATCCACAAATTATTATTAATTATATCATAAATATTTAAGACTATCACAAAATAAAAACAGAGTATAACTTTTCTTTCGATAAGCTATACTCTGTTTTATTTATCTATCCTTAATAACCATTTACTACCACATCAACTTTTCCTGTATCTGGATTAATGATTAAACCATGTACGGGGATATCATTAGGAATTAATGGATTTTCATGTATACTTGCTACGCTTTTTTCCACATTATCCTTAGGATTGTGAAATGTATCAATCCATTGGGATAATTCATCTTTTATTTTATCAATAGCTTTTCCATCAATACCACGTTTTATCATAGTATCAATCAATTCTTTTGAAGTAGCTGTTGCCATACCACAACCATAATGACCAATAACCATAATTTCCTTGATATCAAATTGATAAATGCAAACTAACAAACTGCGAATTACATCATCAAATTTACTAGTTATTGTATTGCCTGCCGTTTTTATCATTTTAACTTCACCGCGACGAATACCAAGTGCTGGCTCTAACAATTCAACCAAGCGCGTATCCATACAACTAACAATAGCTAGATGTTTTTGTGGATATTTACTCCAAGTATTCACTTCTTGTGTATGTTCAAGATAAGCTTGATTTGCCTGTAAAACTTCATCTAAAAGCGTCATATATCTTCTTATCCAAGCTCCTTTTTTATTTATTTAATTTATAGACTATCCAATAGTAATAGTATAAGAAGCATCAAATTGCTTACTTGGTGCTAAATGCAATATACCTTTTTTATTGGAAAAATCTGTTTTTTGAGTGCTATCAGCTAAACCATACCATGGTTCAATGCATAAAAATGGTGCTTTCACTGGTTTTGTCCAAATGCCGAGATATGGAAAACCTTTGAAATTAACTTTTACAAAATGATTATTTGCTGTATTAGTTAATTTCACTTCTTCAGAAAATAATTTTTTAAATACTAGAGCATCCTCAATAAATAAATCATGGTTTAAGCGCAATACTTTACCATAAACAAGTTTTACTGGAGCTACTCCGCCATCAAATACTCCTGCAGAATTTACATGATAAGAAGTCAATGGATTTGCTTCTGTCTGTTCAAACTCGAGTTCATGTTCATCAAAAGAACCTTCAACACCAATTGGACAATTAAATGCAGGGTGAGCACCAATGGAAAAATACATATCTTCTTTTGTATCAAGATTTTCTACTTTCCATGAAACTTTTACTTCTGCAAAATTAATAGTATAGGTAACTGTCAATTTAAACTTAAATGGATACATTCTCAATGTATCTTCATCATAAGTCAATGTGTATTCCAAAGAATTTTCTGTTTGTCCGCTAAACTCAAATTCTTTATCACGAGCAAAACCATGACCTGGCATACGATAAACAGTTCCATCATATTCATATTGACCATTTTTTAATTTACCAACAATAGGAAATAAGATTGGCGCATGTCTTTGCCAGTAATTAGGGTCAGCCTGCCAAATATATTCAATACCTGTATCTTTAGCTACAAGGCTATGAATTTCAGCACCATGAGTATCTACAGTGAGGCGTAAAATATCATTTTCTAACGTTTTTAACATGAAAAAAACACCTTCTTATGTTTTATTTTTTATAACAAATCTCCCATGCGTTCTTGAGGTACTGTTAAATCTAAATGATTATCTAATGCTTCTAATACTTTTCCTTCAACAGTAAAGCGAACTGCTTTTATATCTTTGAATTCTGTTAAAGAATTTACAATAGAGCCAATCAACATCAATTCCCCAGTAGAACCACCTGTGAAATTTGTTTTAAATGCTTTATTAAAATCAACAGTGGCAATATTATTATTTACTTTAACTGATAAAACTTGTGTATCTTTTGGCATGATATAGATACCTTCTTTATCAGAAATAGGTCCATCTATTAATGCTTGTACAACAGCTTTATATTTATCTTCACGATTTAAATTTATCTGTCTTTGTGTTGGAATTAATTTTTCACCATTAGCATCAGGGAAATAAATTGTAACACCAGATACTTTCCCAGGGGTTGAGCGTCAGGGCTACCCGGTTTGTGCCTTTGATGTTTTGTAACACCAGATACTTTCTTTTCGTTTGTTTGTTCCATATCACTTGCACTAGTGCTAGAAGAACTTACTTCTTTATTTACATTTTCCTGTACAGAGCTAGAAGAACTTTTTTCTAAATTCGTACCTTGTTCTGTACAACCAGAAGTAATTGTTAAAATAGATATTGCTAAAACTGCTAATAAACCTTTTATAGATTTTATTTTTACTCTCATTATTTTTTCGCCTCTCAAATTATATTAATTAATTACTAAAATATTCGTTAATACCTTCTGCTATAGCTTTTGCCATTGTTGTTTGCCATTCATCATCACTTAATAAAGCTTCTTCATCATAATTAGTGATAAAAGCTGTTTCAATGAGTACAGCTGGCATATAAGAATGTTTTACTACATAAAAATTACAAGTGGAAATGCCTCTATCACGCAAGCCATTAGCTTCAATCATTTTTTCTTGAATACTTTGTGCTAATCTTTGTCCTTGATAGCTAGAACCATAATAAAATGTCTGTGTGCCATTTGCAGCAGGATTTACAAAAGCATTGCAATGAATACTAACAAATATATCTGAATTTGCATTATTTCCTACATCAACACGTGCTTGTAATTCATTTCTTGCAGAAGCATTTGGACCATAAACATCGACATCACTATCTCTAGTCATAACCACTTTAGCTCCTGATTGATTTAAAATAGAAGATACTTTTTGAGATATAGCAAAAGCTCCCTCTTTTTCTGTATATCCATTATGTCCTACAGCTCCAGAATCAGAACCGCCATGACCTGGGTCAATAGTGATTATTTTATTTTTTACATTACTCAAAGCTACATCACTAACTACAGGAGTATTTACTATACTATTAAAAATATCGATTGCTATACCTTTTTTTGCCTAAACTATATATTTTATAATTATTATTTACTTCTTCTTGTAAATATATTTTTCCTTGAACTGTATCCTTTTTTTCTTGTAGAAATACTTTTTTAGCGATATTTCCATCTAATTTTTCTTGTCTTGATATATTACTTATTTGAGCATCTTCTATATTAAAAATCAACTGATATTTATTATTAGGATTTTCCTGAATAGAAAAGTTTTTTACTTCTCTATTAGTATTTATTTCTATATGAAGATACGTATCTCCTTGCTCTGAAGTCATAAGATTATGAGAAATTTTTTCTACATTTACACTACTTTTAGCCAAAGAAATATTTGGTATGACCATGAGCAACAAAACAACTGAACATAAAATTACCTTTTTTAATAAATTATACACTCTTACTACCTCTTTAATTTATTTATTATCATTTTTTAAGGACTTTAATAAATCTTCTATTTCTGCTACAGCTTTTTTTGTAGCTACTTCATCATATTTAATATCTATAGATAAATAATCTCCCTCCTTTAAATTTTCATCTAATAAATTCTTAGGAAAAACAACTTTTTGTTCATCTTCTCCTACTAATAATACAACTTTATCTTCTTCAAATCTATCAATAACAGCACTTATCATATCTTTGCCTCGATTTTATTTATATTTTATTTTTCTGTAGTAATTTTATAATCTTTACTACCATCACTTGTTATAGTAATAGAACCATTTTTATCTGTTTCATATACTTTCATACCTAATTTTTTATAACGTTCCATAGTTTTTTTATGCGGATGTCCATATTCATTACCAGCACCTAAAGAAATCAATACAGTTTTAGCATCTACTTGTTTTAGAAAAGCTTCACTTGAAGATGTTCTACTGCCATGATGAGGAGATTTTAATACTAATGAAGCGAGCTCACTACCATATGTTTTCACCATATTTTCTTCAGCTTCTTTTTCAGCATCTCCTGTGAACATCATTGTAAAATCATTGTATTTTAATTGACCAACTAAAGAATTATTATTTAAATCATCTCCAGATTTTAACATCTGTTTTGTAGGGCTAAAAACTTTGAATTTTACACCACTGCCAAAATCTAATTCATCATTTGCTGATAATTGTTGATATTTTATTTTTTTCTCTTTTATATTTTTTAAATAAGTCTTATAAGTTTGTGTTGTTGTAGGGTCTCCATTATCATAAACTTCTTTGACTTCAAAATTCTTAAATACTGCATAAGCTCCACCCAAATGGTCTGCATGCGGATGAGTTATGATTAATTTATCAATAGTTGTAATATTTCTTTCCTTCAATAATTTAACTAAATTATCACGCTCATCAATATCGCCTGTATCAATCATGATAGTTTGTTCTTTTGTTTGTATAAGCGTTGCATCACCTTGACCGATATCTAACATCTCTATTTTTAAAGCTTCGTCTTTATCTGCTGACTGTATAGTATTATCTTTTCCACAACCCCATAAAAATAAACTGCACAAAATCATCAATAAGGCAACAATCTTTTTCATTCTATCAACCTTTCACCAATTTAATTTGATATTAAGTTATATAGCAAAAGTGCTCCTTAAAATCATCAGGAGCACTCCGCATACATCAACTATTATATAAAATTTTTTATGTATAGACAATTCGTTTTACTTTTTTAATCAATTTATTTTAGAACTTAACTAGCCCTAAACTAATCATTAATGCCTTGTTTACTTCCTGCATAAAATTTTTATCCAGCGTGGTAACTTTCTTACTCAATCGAGATTTATCAATAGTACGTAATTGTTCTAACAATACCATAGAATCTCGTTCTAAGTTGCAGTATTTTGCAGGCAAATCAACATGTGTAGGCATATGTGTCTTACCTAATTTGGCAGTAATTGCAGCTACTATAATAGTTGGACTATATTTATTACCAATATCATTTTGTACAATGAGTACTGGTCGTAGTCCACCTTGCTCTGAGCCAATTACTGGGCTTAAATTAGCATAATATATATCGCCACGCTTTACAATCTCATTTCTTCTCAGCGGATACACCATTACAAGAAATTTATTAAATAATAAATTGCGCTCTTGCCTCAGGCTTTCAACTCCTTTTCTAAATAAAATATGACTAACGCGACTTTGTAGCCATTTATATTTAATATGTTTCCTCCAACATATTAAGAAATTGCTAATATCATTGATTTTTATAAAAATTACTTCTAGTATAACAAACTGTCTTGACTTAAGCTTCTTGCTTATTTAAAAATCCTATATTTTCCTATCAACTAAGCTCATTATAACATATTTTTAATAAGCATACATCTTTTTTACTATTTGTTTGCAAAATAGTTTTACAAAATCAAGCTAAATTTTTGTTATAAGGGCAATAAATTTTACTATATGTCCAAAATAGTGAACTATTGCCCTTTATTACAAATATTATCTCAATTAGTACCTTATTTATTGTCTATTTGTTTACGAGCTTTAGACAGATTTAATAAAATATCTCCTGCTATTAAACCAGCTTGTCCATTTTCTCCAGCTAAATCACCAGCAAGTCCATGTAAATAAACGCCTACTGGAGCTGACATTTTTCCAGCTAATTTTTCAGCTACAATACCTGCTATTGTACCAGCTAAAACATCACCACTGCCGGCTGTTGCCATACCTGCATTGCCAACTGTAGTTACAAATATATTTCCGTCTGGATAAACAACAAGTGTTTTTTCACTTTTCAACACAAATATTGCATTAAAATATTCTGCTGCTTTTCTAGCTATTTCCCAAAGATTATCTTTTAAATCTGAAATAGTGATATGCAATAGGTTTGCCATTTCTCCCAAATGAGGTGTGAGTATTGGCATTTGTTTTATTTTCTTTAATTCATCAGGTGCTTGGCTAAAAGCAAAAATAGCATCAGCATCTAATACTAAAGGTTTATCTAAATCAATAGCTAATTTTCTTACCATTTGACATGTTTCATCATTTCTACCAAGTCCAGGTCCCATTAAAACTACATCAAAATCTTTAGCTATATCTTTTATATTTTCCATAGCACTATCGCCTAATACGCCAGGCAATATTTCTGGCAATGGTTTTACCATGACTTCTGTATTTTTCATGGATAAAATATCATATAAACTTTCAGCAGAAATAAGTGTAGATATGCCAGCACCTATTTTTAATACAGCTTGGCTAGATAAACAAGCAGCACCTGTATAACCTGTTGAACCTGCCAAAGTTAAAACTTTTCCACAAGAACCTTTATATACATCATCTGCTCTTGAAGCTAACTGTGCTTTTACAAAAGCTTCATCTATAGCTTCTTGTTTTATATCTTCTTTAGTCAATAAATCATTTGGTATACCAATAGTTTTTACGATTATATTACCTGTATGTTTGCAACCAGGATACATAATCAAACCAATCTTTGGTAAACCAAAAGTAATTGTAGTAGTAGCAAAAATAGCATCACTTTCCACTACTCCTGTATTAGCATTAACACCACTTGGCATATCTACTGATAAAACAGGTCTATTCGAAGTATTTACTATTTGGATACATTTTTTAATGTTTTCTCGTAATTGTCCATGAATACCTGTACCTAGCAAAGCATCAATAATACAATCAGAAAAAGTTATTGATATTTGCAAACGATTCCAATCACGTTCAGAAACAATATGGTATATTTCAGCTTTCATATTAACTAAAACATTGTAATTAATTTTAGCAGATGGTGTAAAATGTTCTGTATTTCCTAAAATAAAAATCTTAACTTTTGCACCATTATTCATTAAATGTCTAGCCGCTACAAAGCCATCTCCGCCATTATTACCACAACCAGCTAAAATGCAATAGCTCTGTCTAGCTACAGCTATATCTTTGCATAAATTCATAGCTTCTTTTGCTATTTCATGCCCTGCATTTTCCATTAAAGCTATTTCTGGTATACCAAACTGATTAATAGCTTCATTATCAATTTGTCTCATTTGTTCAGCAGATGCAATTTTCATATTATCATTATCCCTCCAAAATAGCTTGAGCTACTGCATATTCTTTACAATGACTCAAGGAGATAAAAATATTATATATCTTTCTTTTTGTAGCTATATATGCAAAATATCCATAAAGTTTTACATGTGGTGCTCCATCATCATCTGGTAATATCTCAATATCAGTCCACAATCCTCCACCAGATATACCTGTACCCAACGCTTTTACTACAGCTTCTTTAGCTGCAAATCTAGCTGCATAAGAAGAAACTGCCATTTGTTTTCTGGAATTACAATATTCCTGTTCTTTTTTTGTAAAAATGCGCTCGATAAATTTTTCATTGGTTAAGGATTTTTCTATTCTTGATATTTCTATGATATCAACACCTGTACCCTTTATCATTCATACTTCACCCTTTATTTTATTTTAATGCCTCTTGTAATGTAAGTGCATTTTGTTTCATAGCCTTGATATAAGCATCAAGATCATTTTCTCCTGTTACTACAGGATCTAAGGTATAAACTTTAGCTCCTGTTTCATTGGCAATCGTTTTGGCTGCTGTTGATGAATATTGTGGTTCTGCAAATAAAGCCTTTGCCTGTAAATCATTTACTTGTGCAATAATTTCATCTAATTCACTAGGTGTTGGCGCTGTTCCTGGTTCACGTTCAATTACACCAACAATATTTAAATTAAATTCTTTTGCAAAATAAGGAAATGCTTCATGGAATGTAACAATATCTTTATGTGGTAAATTATCAATCTGATTATGCATATCTTGTTTTAAATCTTCCAATTTAGCAATATATTCTTTGGCATTTTTTTGATAAGCATCTGCATGTTCAGGATCTAATTTACTCAATTCATCAGCAATTGTCTGTACTTGTGTCATGCAATTAGATACACTAACCCATACATGTGGATTTTCTCCATGTTCATCTGCTAATAATTCGATGCCTTTAGCAGCTTCAATAACTTTTAAATTCTTCTGATTATCAATTACATCTTGTAAAAAAGATTCCATACCAGCTCCATTAGCTATGAAAACATCTGCATTTTCTAACTTTTTCATATCAGCTGGTGTCATTTGATAATCATGTAAACAACCTGTTTGTGGTTTAGTCATATTTTCTACAACTACCCCATCAATTCCTTTTGTAACATTCAAAGTTTCTATATAAATTGGATAAAAAGATGTAACAATTTTTATTTTATCCTCTGAATTTGCTTTATCCTCTTGACTTGTACTTGTCTTTTCATTACCACAAGCTGTAAACACCATCATTGTCATCAAACTCAAAACCACTAATAATAATTTTTTCAAAATAAAAACTCCTTTAAGATTTTATTTTTCCTCAATCATCACCAATATATATACAAAATTATATAAAATGTGGCGATACTACCAAGGATAAAATCCTTGATATACTCGCCACTAAATTAATTTATATCAAAGTTTAATAGTTGCTGCAGCAGATAATGTTTCGCGAGCTTGTTTCATGATATTTTCAATGATCGTAGCTACAGGTTCTACTTTTTGTAAAACAGTCAAAGATTGACCAGCCTGCATCATACCATTTACTACATCACCTTCAACAGCTGCTAATTTATTTGTACCTGTTGCCATGCGAATAAGTTCTTCTTTAGAAGTTTTACCTTCATTTTCTTTTTGTACAAATTCTGTAGAGAATTTATTTTTAATACCACGTACAGCACCACCAAGAGTAAGACCTGTAACAATAGTATCTGTATCTACAGCTTCAATTAATTTTTGTTTCATATTTTCATGAACAGAACATTCTTCTGCTACTAAGAAACGAGTACCCATCTGTACACCGCCAGCACCCATGAGCATAGCTGCTGCTAAGCCACGACCATCGCCGAAGCCACCAGCCATAACAACTGGAATATCTTTTATCTCTGGAATTACTTGTGTCATAAGAGCCATTGTAGTTAATACGCCAATATGACCGCCAGCTTCCATACCTTCTGCTACCATAGCATCAGCACCAGCAGCTGCTACACGTTTTGCAAGTTTTACATTTGGAATTACAGGAATTACTTTTATACCTGCTTCTTTTAATTTTGCAAAATATGGAACTGGATTTCCTGCACCTAAAGTAACAAAAGCAGGTTTTTCTTCGCAGATAACATCTACGATTTCATCTTTATTTGGTGCCATGAGCATTACATTTACACCAAATGGTTTATCTGTTAATTGTTTTGCTTTGCGGATTTCTTCACGAACATATTCTGTAGTTCTACCACCACAAGAAATAATACCTGCACCACCAGCATTAGAAACAGCTGCTGCAAGTTTTGCATCAGAAATCCAAGCCATGCCGCCTTGAATAATTGGATATTTTATACCTAAAACTTCAGTAATAGACTTTGCCATTATAATCCTCCTAAATGAAAAATCTTTTTGCTCAATTTTAATTCAAATCTTATTTTAGTATATCATAAAATCCATACTAAATCATTAGGGATTAATTATAAATAATAATTTTTGCTTGCGTGATAATTTTTTTATTTGAGCTTCACGCTTCATAGCTTCGCTTTTTGTGGCAAAAACTTCATAATAAACTAATTTAACCGGCAAACGCCCACGTGTATAGCGAGCACCTTTGCCGGCATTGTGTTTTTCTAGACGCTTTTTTAAATCATTTGTCCAACCTGTATATAAAGTACCATCACTGCATTGTACCATATACGTATAACAATTCATTATTCAGCATCTTTGATTTCTATTTTATTAATAACTACATCTTCGATAGGTTTATCCATGAAATCAGTCTGTACATGACCAATAGCTTCCACTACGTCCATGCCTTTTATTACTTTACCAAAAACAGCATGATGACCATCAAGCCATGGAGTTTTATCTAAAGTGATGAAGAACTGTGAGCCACCTGTATTAGGGCCAGCATTTGCCATGGATAATACGCCAGGGCCGTCATGTCTTAAATCTTTGTGGAATTCATCTTTAATTGTGTAACCAGGGCCACCTGTACCATTGCCATTAGGGTCTCCACCTTGAATCATGAAACCATCAATTACACGATGGAAAATTAAACCATCATAAAAATTATGTTCTGCTAAGTCGATAAAATTACCTGTTGTGATTGGTGCTTTATCTTCGAATAATTCAATTTCAAAAGTACCCATATTTGTTTCAAATACTGCAATACGATTTTTACTCATTGATTGAACTTCCTTTCCTATTTGTTCATTAGAATTTATTTGTTGCTCTGCAATACCATTACTTGTAAATAAAGATAAGGTAAATACAGATGCTAATAAACATAAAAATATAAATTTTTTCATCTCGTCTATTCTCCATCATACTTATTTTATTTAGTGATAAAATGACTCTCTCCAGGAACTTTAGGGCACCAAATAGAGTTCATTTTCTCTTTATTAGGAAAATCTTCTGGTATTCTCCAATCTTTTTTACCTACATTATGCATAGTAATTAAATTTTTAACTTCCGTAACTTTACAAAACTCGGTTACACCTAAATCTAAAAATTCTTCTAATCTACTATCTACAGGGAAAAATGCTATATCCATTTTCAAACCAGATAAACGCATCATTTGTTTTACAAATCCATTTTTAGCAAATGCATTATTTTCTTTTGTATCGCCTTTCCAATGCCACCAATTAAAATCACCTGCATGGAAAATCTTCCAATCATTTTTTTCTACAAAAAAAGAAATTCCTTCATCAGTAGAACTAAATGAGCGTACATGTATATTTTTATCATCATAAGTCATGTATTCATCTAAAATAATAGTCTTTTCTTTAGGCAATACATCAGTTACCACATCATAGCTGATAAAATATTTTGTTACCTTATCTTTAAACTCACTTATTTTAGGATTAAAATGGTCATAATGAACATGCGATACAAAAAAATAAACTTCTTTTTTATTTTGAATAATTTTGTCCACTATATTTTTTTCATCTTGATAATAATCGAAAATTATTGCGCAATCGCCTATTTCTAAAATAAAACCGCTATTTAATAAATAAGTTACTTTTACTTTGTCATACATCAGACTCACCTCAAAAAGGCATAATATACATTCATTTTCACAAATTTTAGCAATAGTGTCAAGACCTGTTTATTTTTGTCAACAAAATAATATTTTTCTAGCATGATTTTCTATTTTTAGTTATAATATCTATTGATAACTTGTAAACATGAAAAATATAAGGGGTTGAACATAATGTTTAGATTTTTAACTGCTGGAGAATCTCATGGACAATGCTTAACAGCATTAGTTGAAGGAATTCCCGCTGGTCTTAAAATAAATCTTGATGAAATAAATAGACAAATGGCACGCCGTCAAAAAGGCTATGGTCGTGGTGGTCGTATGTCTATAGAAACAGATAAAGTAGATATCTTATCTGGTGTACGTTTTGGCGAAACAATGGGCGACCCTATTACTTTGCGTGTAGTGAATAAAGACTGGGAAAACTGGACTGACCGCATGTCTGTGATGGGTACACCTACATGGACTAAAGTTACAGCTGCTCGCCCAGGTCATGCAGATTATGTTGGTATCAAAAAATATAATCGTGAAGATATCCGCGACATTTTAGAACGCTCTAGTGCTAGGGAAACAGCTGCACGCGTAGCTGCTGGAGCTGTTGCTCGTCAATTTTTAGAAGCTTGTGGTATAAAAATCGTATCTCATGTAATCAATATCGGTGGTGTAAAAGCTAATACAGATAATATTGATTATGCTAATTTACAACCTAATGATAGCGACTTAAACTGCAACGATGCTCAAGCAGAAGCTAAAATGCGCGAAGCAATTCGCAATGCTGGTCAAGCAGGCGATACTTTAGGCGGAACTTTTGAAGTTGTAGTCCAAAATATGCCAATCGGCGTAGGCAGTCATATTCAATGGGATAAACGCCTCGATATGCAACTTGCTGGAGCCATGATGTCCATTCAAGCTATCAAAGGCGTTGAAATCGGCGATGGTTTTGATTATGCAAATCATCCAGGTAGTCAATTACATGATGAAATGTTCTACAATGAAGATAAAACAGTTTATCGTAAAACAAATCATGCAGGTGGTATCGAAGGTGGTATGAGTAATGGCGAACCTATTATTGTTCGCGCTTGTATGAAACCTATTCCTACACTTATGACACCACTTCACTCCATTGATATTGAAAGTAAACAAGAAGTTTTGGCTTGTAAAGAACGCAGTGATGTTTGTGCTGTTCAAGCAGCTTCCGTAGTTGGCGAAGCTATGGTTGCACTTGCTATCACTAAAGCCATGATTGACAAATTCGGCAGTGATTGCATGGTTGATGTCCTTCAAAATTTACAAGCTTATAACGAAAGAATAAAAGGATAGGATTAAAATGAAATCTAATATTGTACTTATAGGATTTATGGGCAGTGGAAAATCTATTACAGGTAAATTATTAGCTTATCGTTTAGGTTATAGTTTTGTAGATACAGATACAGCTATCGAACAAGAATATAAAACAAAAATAAAAGATATGTTTGCTAAAGAAGGCGAAGCCGTATTTCGCCAACGTGAAACAGCTACTATCCAAAAATTAGCACAAAAAAGTCATCAAGTAATTTCTACAGGCGGTGGCGTTGCTACTAAAGAAACTGATATGCAAGAGCTTCGCAAAAATGGTATCGTTATAGCGCTGACAGCTATGCCACATACTATTTTAAAACGTACTGGAAATGATAAACGTCCTCTACTTGCCAAAAAAAGCAATGAAGAACGTTTAAAAACTATTATTGAACTTATGGCTAAACGTGCTCCATTTTACAAAAAAGCTGATTTAATCATAAAAACAGATGATACAACACCACTGCAAAATGTCGAAATCATTATGAAATACTTAAAGGGTGTGAAATAATGCGCATTGTTCCCGTAAATCTCAATGAAAAATCTTATAATATCTATATTGGTCATAATCTAGAAACAACTATCATTGATTTTTTTAAAGCACAAAAATATTCTCAGAAAGCTTTAATCATCACTGATACAAATATTGCCCCACTATATGCAGACAGTGTCAAAGACTTACTCACTAAAGCTGGTTTTAATGCCAAAATTGCCATCATTCCAGCTGGTGAACAATCTAAATCTTTATCTGTTGCAGAAACACTGTATACACAAGCAATTGAACATGGTCTTGACCGCAAATCTCCTATCATTGCTCTAGGTGGTGGTGTCGTTGGTGATTTAGCTGGTTTTATTGCCGCTACCTTCATGCGTGGTGTGCCTTTCATTCAAATGCCAACTAGCTTACTTGCACAAGTTGACTCTAGTGTTGGTGGCAAAGTCGCTGTAAATCATGCTCTAGGCAAAAATCTCATTGGTGCTTTTTATCAGCCACAAGCCGTTTTCATGGATTTAGAAATGATGAAAACTTTACCTACTAGGGAGATTTCCACAGGCTTAGGCGAAGTCATTAAATATGGCTTTATCTATGACCATGATTTTTATACTTATTTAACTGAGCACCAACAAGAAATTCTTCAATTGAAACCAGAAGCCCTAATTCATATCATTGCACGTTCTTGTGAAATAAAAGCAGATGTAGTATCTAAAGATGAATGTGAAGCTGGTCTTCGTGCCATCTTAAACTTTGGTCATACTTTAGGTCATGCTATTGAAAAAGAAACTAATTATGCCGTTTATAATCATGGAGAAGCAGTAGCTATCGGCATGGTTGGCGCTAGTAAATTAAGTTTTAAATTAGGCTTAATATCTCAAGATGTAGTTGATAAAATGTGTCAATTACTTGCAAATATGAACTTGCCACTTAAAGCTAAAAATTGTGATGCTCAAAAAATTTATCAAGATATTTTCCATGACAAAAAAACTGTTAACGGTAAAGTTACTTGGGTTTTATTAGAAGATATCGGTAAAGTATGTATAAAAAAAGATGTTCCTGAAAAATTAGTCAAGGAAACTATTTTAGAAATACTGTAAAAACTTTATAAATAATGCTTTAATAAAACGAGTATTTTTTTCAAATTTGAACGAAATACTCGTTTTAATTTTAAATTCTAATTTAAATTTTTAAAAAATTGTAAAAATACTTGACAAAGTTACACAAAAGTATTATAAATTTATTTGTACAATAAATAATATTAATATTTTAATAAATGAATGCACGTTATTTTTTTAACAAAGTATTAAATTTTATTTAGTTTATTAAGCATAGTTCCGGAGCTATCTTAAAATTTTATAATTTCCTAAAGAAGGTGTATCCTTATATGATTACTTTTTTTATTAGTTTAATCGCTCTTATTGTAGGTTTCATGATTTATGGTCGTTTTGTAGAAAAAGTTTTTGCTCCTTCACTAAAACCTACTCCTGCCATAACTCATAACGATGGTGTAGATTACATACCACTTCCAACATGGAAAGTTTTTATGATTCAATTATTAAACATTGCAGGTCTTGGTCCAATTTTTGGTGCCATTGCAGGTGCTCTCTGGGGTCCAGTTGTTTATTTTTGGATTGTAATTGGGACTATTTTCTCTGGTGCCGTTCACGATTATCTCTCTGGTATGATTTCCCTTCGTCATAATGGTGAAAGTATTTCAGAAATCGTAGGTATCTATCTTGGCGATACTATGAAAACTGTAATGCGTATTTTCTCCGTTATCCTTTTAGTTTTAGTAGGTACTGTATTTATGACAGGTCCTGCATTACTTCTTGCCAAACTCACTCCTGATTTTTTAGATGTTACTTTCTGGTTAGTAGTTGTACTCATTTATTATTTCTTAGCTACTTTATTACCTATCGATAAAATCATTGGTAAAATTTATCCACTTTTTGGTGCTTGCCTAATTATCATGGCAGTTGGTGTTTCTAGTGGTATTATTCTCGGTGGCTGGCAAATGCCAGAAATGACACTTCAAAATCTTCATCCAAAAGATTTACCTATTTGGCCATTAATGTTTATCACTGTTGCTTGCGGTGCTACATCTGGTTTCCATGCTACACAATCTCCACTTATGGCTCGTTGCATGAAAGAAGAAAAAAATGGTCGCGTTGTTTTCTATGGTGCTATGGTAGCTGAAGGTATTATCGCTCTTATCTGGGCATCTGCTGGTATCGCTTTCTATGAAACAACTGGTGGATTAGCTGCTGCTATCGCTAGTGCAGGTCCTGGTGGCGTTGTTTATGATGTATCCTTTGGTACATTAGGTACTGTCGGTGGTATTTTAGCTATGATTGGTGTTATCGCTTGTCCTATCACTTCTGGTGATACTGCATTCAGAAGCGCTCGTTATACACTTTCTGATTGGTTCAAAATCGATCAAGTTTCTTATACAAAACGTTTAGCTTTAGCTATTCCACTTCTTGGTATCGGTGGCATCTTATCTCAAATGAATTTTGATATCATTTGGCGTTATTTCTCTTGGGCAAACCAAACATTAGCTATGATTGCTCTTTGGACAGGTGCAATGTATCTTTGGAAACAAAATAAAGGTGGTTGGCAACATTATATCGCTGTAATTCCTGCTATTTTTATGACTATGGTTACTTTCACTTATATCCTCCAAGCTCCTGAAGGTTTTGGTTTACCAACTAGCATTACTTATCCTGCTGGTGTCATCATCACTATCTTTTGGGCTATAGTTTATTTCAAATCTACTATTTTCAAAAAATAAAATTGAAATATAAAAAACCTCCACTATTGTTTTTCAATAGTGGAGGTTTTATTTTTAGCTTAAAGTTTTATTTTTCGTCCAACTTTATATTCATGACGCAAATAATTTTGGCAATCGATCAATTCATCGCCTTCTTTTATTTCAGGCTTTTTATATGTTCCATCGCTACATAAAATTCTAGCTTTAAGATTATCTTTCCACATTATGCGTAAAGTATCATAAATGCTATTTTTTATTTTTTGGTCATAAATTGGTGCAGCTATTTCTACACGATTTTCTGTATTTCTAGTCATCCAGTCAGCAGAAGCTATATACATTTTCATATTTTCGCCTGTACCGAAGCAGAAAATACGAGAATGCTCTAAAAATCTACCTACTACACTTATAACTTCAATATTATCTGTTTTTCCTTCTATTCCTGGTAAAATACAGCAAATACCACGAATAATCATTTTTATCTTAACGCCAGCTTGAGAAGCTTCTTTTAATGCATCTATTAATTGTCTATCTGTCAAAGAATTCATTTTTAAGAAAATGCTTGTTTCTTCTCCAGCTTTAGCTTTTTCAATTTCTTCTTTAATTAAATCTAATAAAGTATTTTTTAGACTAACAGGTGCTACTAATAGATTTTTATATTCTCCATAGAGATTATCAATACCCATATTCTGGAAAAATTCTACAGCATCTTTACCTATATCTTCATTGCTAGTTATCAAGGAAATATCTGTATATAAAGAAGATGTAGAAGCATTATAGTTACCTGTACCTATTTGTGTAAAGTATTTTATGCCTGTTTTATCTTGTTTCATAACTAAGCAAATTTTGGAATGAACTTTATAGCCTTCCATACCATAAATAACTTTACAGCCAGCATCTTGTAAAAATTCTGCCCAGTTTATATTATTTTCTTCATCAAAACGAGCTCTAAGTTCCATCAAAACAGTTACATCTTTACCCATTTTAGCTGCCATTGATAAATAATTCATCAATTGAGCTCTATGACTACCTACACGATATAAAGTAATCTTTATAGCAAATACTTTTTCGTCCGTTACAGCTTCTTTAATGAATTTTAAGAAAATATCAAAGCTTTGATATGGATATTGTAACATTACATCATTATTTGCCACATAATCCATCACACTAGCATTTTCAGGAACACAGCAGATATGAGATGGTTCAAATGGTGGATACATCAAGCTATTTTTCTGTTCTTCATTAAATTTACTACCTAAGCTGAAAATATAAGATTTATTGATAGGAGATTTATAGATAAAAATTTGTTTTGATGTGATTTTAAATTGTTCTGTGGCATATTTCATCATTGTTGAATCTATATTGCCCTCTATTTCTAAACGAACAGGTGCAAGTCTTTGTCTTTTCAATAAGACTTCACGTGCATGTTCTAAGAAATCTTCTCCTAAATCTAATCGCTCATCATCTAAGCTAATATCTGCACTTCTAGTAACAGATAAAATTGCTGTATTTTCTACTTCATAGCCATCAAAAATTTTATCAGCATATGTAGCTATGATATCTTCTGTCATCACATAGCGAATTTTAGATTTATTTGGTATATATACGATTTTAGGTAAATTGCTAGGTACTGGAATAATTCCAAAAACCTTTTTCTTTTTGCGTGTTAAAATTATACCTACATATAACGCTTTATTTAATAAATGAGGAAATGGATGTCTTACATTTATAATTTGTGGAGATAAGAATGGGCTAATTTGATTGTCAAAATATGTTTTAACATAAGTTTTATCTTTTTGATTTAAAGATTTTACTTTTTTACGTTCGATGCCGTATGTTTTAAGCTGTTTTTCTACAGTTGCAAAAATTTTATCAGCTTTTTGATTTAATTGTTTTGTAGCTACAAAGATTTTATCTAACTGCTGACTTGGTGTCATAAAGCTTTTATTATCAAAACCATTTGTATCCACAGAAGCCATTTCACATAGACTGCCTACGCGTACTCGATAAAATTCATCTAAGTTACTAGCATAAATTGCTATAAATTTTAGTCTTTCATATAGAGGCACATTTTCATCTATAGCTTCTTCTAATACTCTATCATCAAAACGAAGCCATGATAATTCTCTATTTTGTGTATATGATGTATCTATCTTTTTATGCATTCTGTTCTCCCTCTTTAGTTAATACTTGCTTATATAAATATCCTTCACGTACACCTGCACGACTTACATAAATGCTTTGTACGTTAAAATATTTAACAATAGTATTTAAGATTATCATACCTGGCATAATTGTACGCACACGTTCAGGTACGACTTTTAATAATGTTTCTAAAGTTTCACGAGGTACTAATTTTTTATTTTCACGATTTTCTAGTTTTTTAACCATCCAATTTAAATTGTCAGCAATGACAAAACGATTATTTTTACTTAAATCATAAAAATAACTATTTAATCTATCTACATTACGAATAGTTCCACCTACACCGCAAACATATGGACAATCGCCCCATTGGTCTACATCGTAACGAACTATCATTTCTCTTACGCATTCTTCAATTTTTTTGCGTTCTTTTTTTGTTGGGAATAAATGTTTTACAAATTTTGTATACATGCTTAAAGAACCGATTGGTAAGCTTATAGAATTTTGTATTTGCATATTATTATACATAACTAATTCTGTACTACCGCCACCAATATCTACTAATAAACCACTTTTTAAATCAATAGTTCTAGCTGCACCAACAAAATCATATTCAGCTTCTTGAGCACCACTTAATAAATTAATAGCTAATCCTGTTCTATCTTCAATTTCACTAACTGCTGCTTGGCTATTAGAAATATTTCTTAAAGATGCAGTAGCAAAAACATGTAAATTATTTATACCTAAATCTTTAGCTAATAAATTAAAACTATCCAAGATATAGCAAGCTCTATTGATACCGTCTGCTACCATCATACCATCTTGAATAAATGATGCTAATTCTGCCATTTCTTTTTTATTTAAAAGTACTCTTGGTTTACCACCTTCTACTTTATAAATAACAAGACGCATTGTATTTGAACCAATATCTACAATACCATACATCTAAATCCCTCCTACTCTGTTTTAAGTATAATATTTTTTTATGCTAAATTCTATATATCCCCTCGTTTTTCCTTCACTATTTTACAAAAATATTACAAAATACAATCTTTTTACTAAAATAGACAAAAATAATAGCATTCTTCGTTTCACAACTTAGAATGCTGTATTTATAAATTTTATTTATTATCTACTTCAATAATAAAAGATTTAGCAGAAGTTGTTAATGCTGAAATTAATGTTGAAGTTAATAAAAATC
>OGXA01000658.1_pt1 | contig 30233 bp, 13 predicted proteins | sample 1576171 | NCBI WGS metagenome assembly OGXA01 (sample SAMEA3541587, study PRJEB24748) | human gut metagenome | biome: human gut; feature: human-associated habitat; material: faeces | place: China | collected 2012 | reverse complement strand
ACATATCGGCAATTCGCCGTTGGCTTTCTTTTCCATCCAGATATAGATTTACAGCGTATATCTTATCCTCAACAGATACTTTTCTTTTAGACATAAAATATGCTCCCTTCTAGGTAGACAAGTTTTTATTATTTCACTTGTCTACCTAGAAGGGAGCATATCAGCAGCCCCTTACTTTTATTATTCCCCGCTGATCGGCGAACCGCAATATTCACACTCGCCCACGGCTCCTCTTTGAATTTTGTTGATACCACCACATCCCTTACATTTTACAGTAACAAGTTCTGCATCTGTCTGTTTGACCGTCTTTGTAAAAGAGGGGTTACCAATCTTCTGACTCATCTGATCCTTTCGAACAAATAACTTTGCCTTGTTATCCACATAAGCATCGTTAAAATATTTCTTTTTACACAATTTTTCAAGATTTCGACGTACTTTATCCTCCGGCTGGTTAAGAATCGCTGCCATATCCGGGATAAATCCATCATTCGAAGTTTCTGCAATCTCTTTATATTCTCGATAAAGCTTTTGCAGACGGAGTGTCTGGATTCCGAGCACAATCAAGATCACCCCGAAAATTCCAAGAACAATGCACATAATCAATCCTGAAATTTCCATATCCGCTGCATATGCCGGATTAGAGAACCATTCTTCCACACAGATTGCTGCAACCAGAAGGAAAAATGTTCCTCCGATAATCCCCACAACTGACAGAATCTTTTTCATGATCAACATTTTATATTTCCTCCCCATCTAATCGTTTTCCACATTCCGGACAGAAACGTAGATTCCCTTCCAGCACAGTTCCACACTGTGAACAGTGTCTCTCTTTGCTTATAAGACGGCTTCCACACTCGGAACAGAACTTTGCATCCGCCAGAACTTCGCTCCCACACTGCGGGCAGAATTTTGATTTTCTATATCCGCCACGCAAATCTATATTCTGTGCCATAGAAGAAAACTGATTCCCCATCTCTCTTCCAACGCCGAATCCCATTCCAAGTCCCATTCCGGTTCCCATCACAGAACCTGCATCTGCATTCCCGTGACTGACCGCATTTTCCAATGTATCAAAGGATCTCTCCTGTTGATAATTGTAGCCTATAATCTCCATCTCGGCACGCTTGGATAAAGCCTCCTTGAGTTTTCCCACAGACGGATCATCTTCCGGTGTACTGATTTCATTTACATAAAATGAAGTCAGTCCCAGTCCATACTCTTCCATTATCGGACAGATTGTCTCCTTCATATATTGTGAAATTTCATCTATGTACGCATTCATCTCAAGAATACTGATCTTTCTGTGAAGCAGATATGAAGAAATCGTATCCTTTATCTTCGTCACATACAAACTTCTGAAATACTTCGTTACAGTCTCTGCGTCAAAAACATTCATGGTTGTCACAAGTTTTGTCAGAAACTTCACCGAATCTGTTACATGAATTCCAAACGCTCCATTCGAGCGTATCGGAATAAATATTCCATACTTTGGATCCTGGATCTGAATCGGTGTTGGCGTTCCCCACTTAATATCCAGGTAATATCCTTTATTAATATACCATACTTCTGCCTTGAACGGAGATTTCCCGCCAAACGGAAGATTAATAATCTTATTCAGAATCGGAATATTCTTTGTATCCAACGTATGCGTTCCGGGTCCGAACACATCTGCCACACTTCCACCTTTTACAAGCACGGCTTCCTGTGACTGATTAACTACCAGCTGCGACCATGTTCCAAGCTCTTCACCTGGATATTTCCATGCGAAGACATCCGGCCTTCCATTATATTTTATAACATCCATTACTCCCATCTTAAAGTCCCCCACTTTTTCTGATTTATAGCGTCTCACTGACAGATTCCGTCTGCGTCATACTACAGATACATTTATCATAGCTTTCCTGTCGAGAAGTGTCAACCACTATAAAAAGGCGACCTTGCATTCCATGCGGAATAGTCGCATATGCTTTTGCACACTTTTTGCGATATGCTGTGTCATTTGAGGATACCTTTACTAACTTCTTTCATACTCTCTTTTTCTTCTTTCACAATCAACGGAATTTCTAAACAACCTTTATTCTGCTATATTAATTTTTGGTGATTTCATCAAGCTCATTCATTTTCATCACCTCTTCCGTATTCGCACAGTTTATCCGGAGGTTTCCCCAAGAGTTGAATACAGTCTAAGCGAACTTGGACTTACTCTGAAACCTATTCTCGACTCAATGGTCGAATGGGGAACGCCTATAAAAAAATGTAGGAAGAATTTTTTATTTATCTGTACTCAACAATGTCTGTCAAAGGTTTCCGTGGTCTTTTGGCTGGGGCTTCATTTGCAAATCCGATAGCGACAATTCCTGTCAACTGGCTGTCTGTTTCAATGAAGTCTATAAGTTCATTATATGCAAAACACGTATTTGCAATCCATAATGTACCTAATCCATAACTTGTCGCAGTCAATATCATGTTTTCAATAGCAGCGCCTATCGATAGCGAATCACAAATTTCCACAATACGTTTTTCATCTTCAATACTATCAAATGGAGTTTTCTGATTTGTATTAAGCACTGCTATAAGACATGGTGCTTCTTCCATAACTCTAACAGTATTCTCAGCATCCGGTATAGCAAATGCCCATTCTGGCATAAGTTTATGAGTGATTTTTTCTGACTTTATTCCCTGGTGCATAACATCAACCAGCTTAGACTTTTCTTCACCTTGATATACAATAAATTTCCAAGGTTGTCTGTTTTTGGCAGATGGAGCAAGAGTCGCACTGTAAATTATATCTTCAATTATTTCCTTACTGATCTCATGCCTTTTATATTTTCTTATACTCCTTCTGTTCTCAATTTCTTTAATCATAGATTTTATTTTCCTATCAATTATCGTCTATAAGCACTCTTGGCAATACTACGCACTATCTCACATTTCATATAAAATTTTGAATTCTACAAATTGAATTTATCTATTTGCATAATCAATCAAAATCTTTTTGCAACTACTGCAACGATAAGCTTCACAATGAGGGATTCCTGCTGAACCTTTACTCAATTCCAGATCGTCCGATTTTTTAATACGAAAAACTTTTGTCAGATTATCAACTGCAAAAGTAATGTCTCGTGAGCTCATTAGATATCCTCTTATCATTTCTTCACCACAATATGGACATTTCATGCTGATTTGCCTCCCTCGTAAAACTTTAATTATTTTTTTCGCAATAATATTGCAAATAAAACGATTAGAACTAATCCAACAACTCGATTAACTTATCGAGAAAGGCCTCTTCCCCCCATGTATTAATTTTGAAAAATACAGCTTGGCTTCCTCCTGCTGTAATTGCAGAAAGTTGTACTGGATCTTTATCATTTTGAAAAAGTGTAATATTAAGACTCACTCTGTTTCCTCCTGCATAGCTGTAACGCTCAAAAACACGAACGCTGCAACGCGCAGTTCCACTTCGAAAGTCACTAGCATCTTCTAGCGTTGCAGACATACTACCATTTATTATTCCGTCTTCAATTTTAGAAAGCAACTGATCAAAATCTTCATTTATATATCTTTCTATTTTTGCCATGCAAAACACCTTCCTTTCAACTATCTACACTGAAATTTGAATCACTATTTACTTATGCTTCATAGTGCCTGTCACCAATCTGTTCTCGTCACCAATGTGTTCCATCCAATGTCAAAACTCTAAGCTATCCGCGTTCAAAAGGAAATATTTCATTCCCATGATGACAAATCCCTCATCATTTCTCCAAGGTCTTTTGCTGCCATTTACAATGACAACCTTCTTGAAAGAGTCCGGGATATTACGCAGAGAATTGAACTCCTGAGTCTGCTTTTCTTCTGAAGTCATGTCATAAGCAACCTGGATGTAGTATCTCTGATTTCCTTGGTTAACTACAAAATCAACTTCCAGCTGCTTACGGACACGCTTGCCCTCTTTATCTTTATCAAAGATTTGCACAACACCCACATCAACATTGTAGCCACTAATCAGAAGCTCGTTATAAACAATGTTCTCCATGATGTTAGTAGGTTCCTGCTGTCTGAAATTCAAACGGGCATTTCTCAGGCCTGGATCAGTAAAGTAGTATTTCAGATTTGCACCAATATACTTTCTGCCCTTAATATCGTATCGGTTTGCTTTAGAAATCAAAAACGCATCTGCCAAATAGTCAATATGATTGGAAATCGTTTTATTTGTATAACTCATCTGACGCTCACTGGCAAAGGTATTAGCAATCTTTGAAGGGTTGGTCGGTGCACCAATTGCAGATGCAAGCACATCAACCAGAATGCCAATTTCATCCACATTTTGGATCTTGTTTCTTTCAATTACGTCCTTCAGATAAACATTTGCAAAAATGTTTTTCAGGTAATCTGCCTTCTGTCGTTCACTCTGTAAACCTACGACCTGCGGCAATCCTCCATAGATCATGTAGTCATCCCAGGCATCGTCGTAATCACCTTCATAGACAGAATAAAACTCTGCAAAAGAGAGGGGATAGATTCTGATCTCATCACCTCTGCCACGGAACTCAGTCACAATGTCGCTGGACAGAAACTTAGAATTGCTTCCGGTGACATACACATCAATGTTGCTCATCATATTATTGAATGGCATCGAGATCTCATCCAAAGTCTTCCCCCATACGTCCGCATCCTGCAACACAAGGCCCTCCGATAAAATCACATTTCCTTCATTCTGAAGAATCACTTGCAAGCCAAATAAATCCCTATAAAACTCTATGGATTTTTCTATATCATCTACCACAATCAGTACATTCTTTAGTTACTGCATGGCTATAATGCAAAATATAATGTAAATTTAAAGGAGAAAATACACATGAAAAAAATTAAGGAAATAGCTTCAGGATTATTAATACTTCCTTTCAGGTATAGATGACTACACTGTTAAATTCATTTAAATTTCTCTACAAAAGCTCACTGCTGGTTCAAAAAATACCAACAGTGAGCTTTTATTTCTTACCCCCTATTTCCTTTTCCTGCGAATAATCACTACTGTAATTATTGCTATGCAAGCTACCATGACCAAAACTATCGGAAGAAGATTTCCTTCATCACCAGTTTGCACTGCCTGACCTTTTTGATCTGTATTTTGACCTGCATTATTTTGATTTCCTCCTACATCTACTGTAGTTTTCTGTACCAATGCGCGACGTGCATTTTCTAATTCTTCTGTTGCTGCTTTTACTTCTTTTGCACTACCTGACTTCAGAAGTTTTTTCGCTTTTTTCAATGCATCTTCTAATCTCTGATAAGAGTCTTCTGTATACAACTCCTTATCCACTTTTTCAGCCGCCTGAATCTTATCCTTTAATGCTTCTACATTAACCAGTTTTTTCATTGCCTCTTGAATCTTATCAATATATTTATCATCAGCGCTCTTTTCTGCCTCTGCGACAATATCCATCAATTCCTTATAAGAGTCTTCTGTATAAGATTCAGCCTTCAATGCCTTCGCTGCCTGAATCATCTGCTCCAAAGCTGCTTTATCACTTGTAGTCAATCCATTATATTTTTCTTCGATTAGTTTCAGCGCCTGTGCAACCTGTTCTTTTGTACCTGCATCAAGAAGTTGTTTTCCTGCTTCTACAGCTGCAACATAAGACTGATAACTTTCTTTCGTATATAAAGTACCGTCTACGCTTTCTGACTGTTTAATCGCTGCCTTCAGAGTACTGATATCAACTAGATTTAACATGCTATTCTGGAAAGCAGTTCTCTTAGCAATAAATTCTTTTGGATTTACACGTTCTGTTCCGGCTATTTCTGCCTCTTTATCCGTAGCCACCAACGTATCAATTTCTGATTTAATCGCTGTCAACGCCTGATAACTAGCTTTTGTATACGGATCTGCTTCAACCAAATCATATTTTTTCGTTTCCAGCTCTGCAAGTTCTCTGTTTCTTGTAGAATAGACAAGATTATTCTGCGCTTCTGTCACATTTTTCATCAGCTCATCTGCATCTGTCTGCGACAAATTATCCGGAGTTTTCATTGCCTTTTCCAACTTGCCAATTACATTTGCATATGCAGAATAAGTAACTTTTGTATAAATTGTTTCCTCATTACTGATTTTTTCAGCCAACATTTTTTTCATATTTGCGACGGTTTCTTCATTCGCTTTTGTCTTTGCATTTGTACGTGCTGACTCTAATGCTTTAATCGCTGAATCCACCATTGCCTGACTTGCATTTTCATTATCATAGATTTCCTGTGCAGTTTCTTTTGCCTGTGTGTAAGCTGTTTTGCTATCAGCTGTCCATGTGTCATCCTCTGCTTTTGCAAGTTCTGCTTTTAATGTTTCTTTGTTTACTTCTCCGCCACGTTCTGATGAAGTTTCAATCTCAGCAATTTCCGGAATTACATCTTTCCAAGTAACAGTCAGTGTTTCCAGCATTTTTCCTTCCGGAATAACAAACTCATTGATTACTTGATTCAGTTTTCCAAGGTTTACTTTTTCACTAGCTTTTGTAACATTACTTTTATCTAAATAAGTTGCTGTAACATCTGCTTTAGAAATATCGCCGATCTGTATCAGACGAACAGATGCGATTGATGTTGGATCTAACACTCTCCAGGTAAATGAGCTGTTCTTTTTAGAAGACTTATAAGTTGTACCATAGCTTCCATCCCGCATATTAGACGGAAGCTTTCCTGCTTCTTCAATTGCTTCTGACACAATCTGTCTACTCTGCTCAGGAGAAATATATTCTCCTCCATTGATCTGCAGTTCATTAATTGCAACCCATCTATGATTATATGTTTCATTCGGCATGATGCGGATATATCTTCCATCTACATCCAGACCTGTTGCTTCTTTATACATATATCCCGGATTTTTATCATCATGGGTCAGAGTAATGCCTTGCATGTCTTTCGCTACTGTATTATCATGCACATTTTGAGTTGGTTTTCCAACCGTCATAACCTCTGTCCAGTTTTCACCATCTGTTGACACTTCAAATTTTGCATTTCTCAAATAATTCAACTGTGTTTCTACAATATAGTAACGCAGAGAGTTAAAGTGAATAACTTGTCCCAGATCAAATGTGATATGTTTGCCAGCTTCCTGTTTTCCATTGATCATACCCAATGTACTTAATTTTCCATCAAATACATTTCCAACAGTTCCTGCCACACGCATATCATTTGCATCCTGTGCTTTTTCAAAGTCTGTATCTACTTTTTTAGCTCCGACAAACTTATAAGTCACTTTAAAATCATTCAAAGTAATCTGGCTTGCTTCTTCGCCATTATTTTTAATGCGTATATACGCTGCATCTACATTTTTTGCATCCGCTGCGTAAGGCTTCCATGTGATTTCATTCATAGACGTCTCCAGAACTACATTTTCCGAAAGTGCCGGAATTGTAATATTCTGTATTGCTTTGATATCGCCAAGTTTCACTCCGATATACTCGTCTTTGTTCAATGTAACTGTTCCGTTACTTAATGAAACACTGCCTTCCTCCAGACTTGCAGTGATATTTGTATCAACGTTCGTATAAAGCCCTGCTCTCGCACCACTTGCATCTTCATTTGCCGGAGAAAGAATCTCTATTTCACCAATTCTTACCCAGCCTCCTGTTACTGTATTATTATGAATACGCACCGCTTTTACATTAGCAACATTTCCGAATGAAATGGTCTGATCACCTTTATCCGACAATGTACCCGCTTTTGTCCATGTACTCGTTCCCTCAATCTGATACTCTACATCTGCATTGCTGAACTTATCACTCTTTGCTGAAACTCCCTGCACCAAACGGAAGGAACCAATTGTTTTTGGCTCCGGGAAAGTAACTGTCAATGTTGCTCCTGCTGGAATTGTATCTCTTCCGGGGTTTTCGTATGGTCCTTTTGCCAGCCATACTTCACTGCTGTTATCTCCATCAAAATATTTATCTTCCGATGCGTTATTTTGTATAGATATCTGCTCATATGTAACAGTTCCTGTATATCTTTTCTGTGTATTTGGATTGATTCCGGTGTCAATATAATCAGTTACATATTTTGCCATCGCTTTAATAAACGGAACAATATGCTGTACTCCGACTTCTGCTTTTTCATAATGATCCAGATACCAGAGTTCATGTGTCTTTGACTGCTCGAATGCAGCTTTTGCTTCTGCATTATAACGAAGTGCAGTATCTGCATCCTCATTGACAATTGCCTTAATAGCATTCAAATATCCAATTGCTGAAACAGTTGTATCATCCCAGCAATCCAGCCAATATACAATCTGATCTCTAACCTTTATGTCTACAGCCTGTTCTCTATAAACAGCAGCTGCATTCTGTAAAATCTGGAATTCCGCAATCAATGCATCCGCTTCTTCTACAGTAACTGTACCTGTCTTTAATTTATCACGAAAATCCGTCAGTTTCGGAGCTAAATCTACGGATTCCTGCAATGCTGTTACTCGAGAATCCATGTTCTGATTCATCATATGTTTAGACAATTCATACAACGCTGTAGAGGCTTCCGTTTTCGCTGCTGAATTGTGGTCTACATATTTGAAAGAATCCTGCCATGCCTTGTTTGCTATATCTGCATTTTCCCAAATATTCCATGAATAACATGCATTTCCGAAAATTGCCACTTTACTTGGCTCTGACTGCTGCATCGGATTAAGTACGATACCTTGAATCTTTGCCGGATCAACTCCTGGATGTAGGAATGTTGTATATCCGCCCATGATCAGATGGCTTTTAGAATTATCTGTACAAGGCCAGTTAATCCACATATAAGGACCGCGTCCCGCATTATTCGTAAATGTATTGGTAAAGTTCTGGTTTACTTCGCCCCATACTCTACCGCCTGTCATAACAACCTGTACATTTTCCGGGAAATTTTTGTAATATGCCTGTCCGTTGTACATATATTCCTGTGGACAAAACGGCAACGTCTGTTTCAAATCCGGATATGTTTTTTTCATTTCTGCCAGCCACGCTGTCATATCCGTTAAAAACTTATTATAATTATTTCCACCTACGTTTCCCGCATCGTCTGCCAGAATTGCAACCTGTCTGACACCGGCATCAATCACCTGAGCAAGTTTATCTTGTACTGCTTTTAAATCAGCTTGATAATTGCCGTCAAATCTAACCGGATTATACATAAACGTATGAAGTGCATACACAAAACGGCATTTAGATGCATTCCCAGCTTCTGCCAAAGGTCTGATTAATGTATTCAGTTCCTCTTCTGTATATAATTCTCTCCATTTTGCATTATGCTTTGGATCATTTTTCGGTGCATAGAAATAGGAATTCAGTTTATAATAACCGCCCCATTTCATAAGATTGATTCTATCTTCTGTAGACCATGGATTTCCATAATACCCTTCAATAAATCCACGACTTGCAACATCTGCCCAGTCCTCAATGTGAAAATTCCGGATGGTATTACTATCCATCTGCTTCAAAATATGATACAACGTCGTCAATCCATAATAACTTGCATCTGTGTCTGCACCTACTACAGTAATCACATCATCATTACTATCCAATACATAGGCGTCCAGCTTTTCATACAAATCCGCTGACTGCATATTCACATGTTCATTTGCATAAGTATCTGCAACTTCTCCCGAACCATCAATTCCAACAAGAATATTCGTCTTGCCCTCTTCAATTGACTCGGATGTGGTCACTGTTACCCCGTCTTTCAACGCAAGTGCTTCTGCTAATCGATCTTTCGTTGCCTGATCGATTCCTGATTCATATACTACATTGACCTCGTTTTTGATAACATAGTCACCTTCCGTATATTGAATCACCTGTGGATTCGGATAAATTTCATACTCTGCAGCTGCAGCTTCGCTCCGGACTGGCGATATTGTCAGTCCGGAAACAGTCATTACTAATGCCATGACTCCTGCAGCGAATTTCTGAAAGCCTTTTTTGTTCTTTCTATCAATTCGTAATTTTTTCAAAATTTCCTCCTTAAAAGGATTGTCACATAATACTCTTCAAATTGATTATTTAACATCTTTCCTTTTCTTTCCAATCATTATAGCTCCTACTATTCCTACTATACCAGCTGCTGCTAATGCAACTACGCAAATTCCTACTGATGCAGTATCCCCTGTTTGTACTGCATTATTTGAATTGTTTGTATTGCCTGTATTTCCTGTGGAGCCACCATTTCCGTCCTGCTTACCTGAACCATGGTTGCCTGAATCCGGCTTACCTGAATCCTGGTTGCCTGAACCTGGCTTTTCTGGATCCGGCTTTTCTGGATCTGGCTTTTCTGGACTCGGCTTTTCTGGATCCGGCTTTTCTGGATCTGGTTTTTCTGGATCTGGCTTTTCTGGACCCGGCTTTTCTGGATCTGGTTTCTTAGCTTCTGTCACTGTGATTGCAAACTCTGTTTCAAAACCACCATAGGTCACTGTTACTTTTGTATTTCCTTTAGACAACGCTGTCTTTGTATCTGGATTAAATGCAAAGTCTTTTGCAGTCTCTTCTGAATATACAACATCCGCCGTTGTACCATTGTCATATGATGTAGTAAGTACAAGACCTGTAGGATCTAAGGTTTCTCCTTCTTTATATGTTGTTTTTGTCGGGAAGCTCTTTATGGAAATATTATTCATTTCCGGTTTTTTCAACTCAATTGTAAATGATACCTCTTGACTTCCTGTATATCCATACTGTCCAATACCTGTTACGATTGCAGTTGCAGTTCCTGGTGCCTCATTATTATTATAAGTAAGTTTGTAGTCTATGCCATATCTGAGCACCTTATCTCCCAAGGTAACTTCAATGTCTTCTTTTGACAATGTTACCGGATGATCTTTATCTACAACAGAAACCAGTTTTTTCTCATTTGTAAGAGAAACAGTTGCATCTGAAATGTCTGTCTTTGAATCTGCTTTACGCAAGCGAATCTCTGCAGCACTTGCAAATTTATTCTGCTGTGATCCTTCACCATAAGTTTCAACGCCGGTAAGTCGAACATATTTTGCTTCTGTCGGTTCATTAAACATTGCGATATACCAGTCATCTGTATTATCCCAATTTCCAACAGAAACTTCTGTCCAATTTTGATCGTCCTTACTTACCTCTACTCGATACTTACTGATACGTCCATTTGAAGCACCACCACGTCCTTTGTAGCGTAATGCATCTAGGCTAGTAATTTCATTTAACTCAAATTTAATCCAGAATGTATCACGACTCGCTTGCGGATTCCATGATGTATGCCAGATAGTACCTTCATTGCCATCTAAAACATATCTTGCCGGACCTTCATTGCCTTGTCCACTCTGTTCACTTCCAGCTGTCACCGACATTTTTTGGGTATCATAATCCCGTCCTGCATAAACTGGATCTGTATTTCCAACACCTTTTCCGTCTAAGTTGATGACAAATTCATTTCTGGTTGTATGATCTTCTGATTCAATGATTAGCTTCGCTTTATTTTCATACGGCGGTACATAAGTTACCGCTGCATTATCAGCTGCCACATAGTCTATTGTATCAATAACAATAGCTTCTGTATCAAAACTTCCTGCAGCAAGTTCTTCCTCACTTAACTCAAGACCATTTACCGTTAATTTAGAAAGATTTGCAGTAGAATTGGTCGTATATGAACCATTCCACTCAATAATCTCTACTTCTGTAATACCAGTACATGTTTCTGTTTTTCCTGCCTCTTGAGGAGTTGTATTTGTTACTTGCAGTTTTACAAAAGTTGCTACAGTTGGATCAAATGTATATGTATATGCTTTTACACGTTCTGGACTTTCATTTTCCGCAATTGTTTCTTCCACTGAAAGTTCTTTCCAACTTCCTTCATCTCCTGTTTCAGATACAAAGAGTTTTGTTCTTCCTTCCCGAGGGAATGTCATTGCACCATTATCTTTGGAATAATATACAACAATTTTTCCTACACGTTGCTGAGTAGCATAGCGGAATGTGATTTCAGAAGTTGGATCTGTATTTCTAGTTGCCCAGTTTGACCAACAAGTTGGATTTGCGCCTCCACTGTTGTTGTCTCCAATTTCTTTCTTTCCATCCTTAATTGCATCCAGTGTATCTGACTGTTGTCCTTCCGGTACATCCTGACTTAAGTATGCTGCGCTACTTACACTGGAGCCTAGCTCTATCTTCTGTTTTTCTACACGAATGGTCGCTGTAACCTCTACATTCTGTCCTAGAACATCTGCTGTTCCTTTCACTGTCACAATTCCTTCTGCATCGTAACTTCCATTCGGTTCTCCCCAAGCAACTGGGAAGGACGCATTCATTACTTCACCATCTTGAAGTACCGCCGGTCTAGATTCCGGAAGTGTCGGTTTCGTTCCAAGCGGAACAGTTGTTGAATAGTTCAGCAGGGAAACTACCTGGTCAATCATATTGACGATTACTGTAAGAGTATCTCCTGCCTCTGTTGTACCTGCTACAGAAAATGTACCACTCTGTGCAATCTGTTCTTCTGTAATTGCATCCCATGTTACAGGAATCTCTTTTTCACTTCCATCTGTATACACTGCTTTAACAGTACTCGGAAGCTGTGGCATATTACCGGTTTTTACATAGTAGTTTTTAGACATTTCGTAATAACTGATAGCCTTTTCTCCTGTTGTATCCTGTTCTACCGAAGTCGTTGTTACTGTCACTGAAGAAGTTTCCAGACCTTTTGCACTGGCTGTTACTGTGAAACTTCCCGCTTTTTTTGTAGACTGTACAATTGCCAGTACTTTTCCTGCAAATGCATTTCTGCTATTTGCCTGATAGGAGGTATGATCGTCTTGTCTTCCGTTATCAATACCCACCAGTTTACCTTCGCCTTCTACTTTAAAGCTTACTTTATCTTCCGCATTCGGAATAATATTTCCATCTTTATCTGTTACATCTACAGTTACATAAGTTAAGTCCGCTCCATCTGCTGCAATTGTATCGCGGTCAACTGTAGCTTTTAAATTCTTCTTCTCACCGGTGGTTGTTACAGATGTTCGACCATTCAGTTTTTCCTCTGAAATTTTCTGTCCATCCTGTCCGTAAGCTACTGCTGAAATTGTACCTGCTTTATACGGAACCTGCCATGTCAGATATAAATTCTTATGTTCTGTACCAGACTTATCCGTGCCTTCATAATACTGATATGTATACCCTTGTGTATTTGACTGTTTCTGTGTAAATTCCTTTGTCCCAAGGCTCTTCTTATCACCCGTTTTTGCATCTGTAAAGAATAATTCTACTTTTTTCGCATCTGTATAAACGACAACCGGAACCTTTCCACTGCTATCTTTCTTCACTGCATCTTCATTCCATGCCGGTAAAATATGAAGGGTATTTACTTCGTCATTCCACTGGCTCTGATAGAAGTAGTAACTATCTTTTGGAAATCCTGCAGTGTCAATAATTCCAAAATATGAATTCTTTGGAGACGGCCATGTTCCTTGTGCTCCTTTTCCAGTTCCGTTCCATGGTGTCGGCTCTCCAATATAATCAAAACCGGTCCACACATATTCGCCTGCCACAAAATCTCTCTTAATAACCTCGTACCAGGCACTGCTGGCAACTGCCCCCCAGTTAACTGCTGAATTATCATAGGATGTTAACTTCTGACCCGTCTTACTTCCATCTATTCTGTCATATACACCTCGACTATTGACTGCTGAAGCAGTTTCAGAACCATACAACTTCCAATTTGGGTTACTATTATGAAGCGTATCATAATCATTTCCAGAACAATAATTCAAACCAACCGTACCATTTGCAGTTGTCATAGCATCCATCATGTTTTTCGGTATTCCAATCTTATTACCTTTTAACACGTTGTCGCCACGTGTTGCCGGTCTTGTGGTATCCAACGCAGTTGTCCAATCAATCAAATTCGCCTGAACATTTGCATACGCCTGTGTCAATACACCGGTTGCACCTTCCTGAACTTCATTTCCGAGGGACCACATAATAACTGACGGAGCATTCCAACCACGTTTTACTGTTGCTGTTAAGTCATATTTTGCCCAAGTCATTCCATTTTCTTTTCCAAGAATCTGATTGCTTTCATCTATTGTCTGATTGAAAAATCTGGCATAATCATTGTTATTTCCATTCTTAGCATTTTGCCAGCCATCAAACATCTCTTCTACAACAAGGATACCTTTTTCATTACAAATATTTATCAGTTCTTCTGCTGCCGGGTTATGTGTAACACGAATTGAGTTACATCCCATTTCCTTTAAGATTTCCACCTGACGCTCAATTGCACGTTTCCATGCCTCTGCTCCAAGCGCTCCCTGATCGTGGTGCATACACACACCTTTCAGTTTCATATTTGTTCCGTTTAATGAAAATCCACTATTTTCATCAAATTTAAAATAACGGAATCCATATTCTGTATCGTAAGTATCTACAACCTCTTCACCAATCTTTACTTCTGTACGCACTGTATAAAGCGCCGGATTTGTAGTACTCCATAATTCTGGATTCTGTGCATTTACTGTTGCATCAATCGCTGCGGTTTCACCTGCCGCAATCGCTTTTGTTTCTGTTGTCACAGTTCCGATATTAGCGCTTGGCTCCCCACCTTTTTTGAAAATGGTATGAGTCAATGTCACATTCTGTTCTCTGTCTGAATCGTTGGCTACAGTTGTCTTAATATTAGTAGTCACCGCTCCGTCTTTTTCTGTTTCCAAATTTGGAGTTTCTACCTTTGTCCCATATAAGTCAACATGTACAGGATTTACAATATTCAAATCTACACTTCTATAAATACCACTTCCTGAATACCAACGGCTGGATGGTGTCTGATGATTTACCTTTACCGTAATTACATTCTCACCATCAAATTTCACCAAATCAGTGATATCAAATGAGAATGGAGTATATCCATACGGATGGCTTCCCACCTGTGTTCCATTGACCCAAACTGTAGCATCCATATATACGCCACCAAAATCAATTCGCACACGTTTATTCTCCGCTGTTTTTCCAAGCGTGAAACTCTTTCTGTACCAGCCAATTCCACCCGGAAGATATCCGCTTTCTGCTTCCATCTTCGTTGAATACTCTTGTTCAATACTGTAGTCATGAGGCAGATTTACATGTTCCCATTTAGAATCATCAAATGCCGGTTCTTCCGCACCTGATCCATCTCCCAAATAGAACTTCCAGTTGTCATTAAAATTGACATCTCGTTTTGCTGCCGAATAATTGTTTACATAAACAACTTCTTTATCAGAACTCATCTGGCTTTCTGTTTCAGAAAGCACATTGACCGGAGTTCCTGCCGCAAATGAAACACTTGGAGTAAACATTCCAAAGGCAAGTGTCAGTGCAGCTGCTGCCATACCTTTTCTTTTTAAATTATACTTTTTCATACTTTTTTCTTTTTAGACTTTTTATAGCCTACTCTCTTCCTCCTTTTCCTTATTAATCTCTCGGAATCTTCGTAAATATTATCCTTATCCAAATACTCTTGCTCGTTCCACCTGGGATATCATTGAACGGTTTTGGAATCTGGATTTATCTTTTACCGAGCGAGAAATCATTATATATAGTTAATTTTAGTATCTCATAAAAATAAGAATACAACTCGTATTTTTTGTTTCATCCCTCCTGATTCTTTGTCATATTCGGAACTCTCAATAACAGAACCTGGAAAGGGCTTATCACTCACTTAGCGCGCTACCCCTTTCTTTCGTTTTTGGATTATAATGTTCTGTGGTTGTAACATGCATTCAAGGAATATAAACCATTACAGCCAAGAAGTGATTTCTTATAGAAGACTGCCGGGATACTCTTCAGAATATCCCGGCAGTCTTCTATAATTTTTTACTTTTCACAGCTCCGTAATTCATAACGGTCTGTTTCTGTTCATCTAGATTAGCTTCTTTTTCTGCGATATACAAGTGTTGCGATTACTGCCCCAGCGGCTATCATTACAATTCCATACAATGCGAAATTCGCTGTATCTCCAGTCTTGATTGCCTTTACCGTGTTCTGTCCTGCACCACCATTCGGAGTTGAGCTATTAGCATTATTTTCCTTTGCTCCACTCTGATTCACATTTCCATTAGCGCTGTTATTACCACTATTGCCATTATTTCCAGCATTTCCATTGTTATTGCTGTTATTATTTCCATTATCTGGTTTCTCTGGATTTGGTTTCTCTGGATTTGGTTTCTCTGGATTTGGTTTCTCTGTCTCACCGTTTCCTTCTACCATAACCTTAAACTCTTTAGTGGCAACACTTCCATCTGTTCCAGTTACCTTTACTGTTACGATGACTTCTGTATCCTCTTGCGGTATAGTTACTTCGCCATTCAGCGCGATAATTCCTTCTGGATTTACACTACAAATCTCAATCTGTGCGTTTTCTGGTACTTCCGGTAATGCTAGTTTCTTCGTATCTTTCTTAATAGAAGTTGCAAAAGATTTATCTGCAATAATACGACGCATGATTTCTTCTGCAGTTATCACCTGCTCAGGCTCTGCATCCTTCTCAAATTCTCCGATCAGGTCTACATCCTTTTCAATCTTAAATGTATACTTCGCGTCTGTACTTAAAATGTCTTCTGAATCTTTCAGCTTCCATCCTACGAAATGATGTCCTTCTGCTGCTGTAGCGGTTACTGTCACATCTGCTCCGTCTTCATAGATACCATCCTCATGATCCATGCTGACTGTTCCCATTGTTTCAGCACTTGTTGTTGCTGTTACTGTATACTGTTTAACTGGCTCTGCATCCTTCTCAAATACTCCGATCAGGTCTACATCCTTTTCAACCTTAAATGTATACTTCGCATCGGTACTTAAAATATCCTCTGCATCTTTCAGCTTCCATCCTACAAAATGGTATCCTTCTTTCGCTGTTGCTGTTACTGTTGCCTTTTCTCCATCTTCGTAGATTCCGTCCTCATGATCCATGCTGACTGTTCCCATTGCTTCAGCACTTGCTGTTGCTGTTACTGTATACTGTTTCTTTACTACAGGATTTGCTGCGAAGTTTGCTGTCAGTGTCACATCTTCTGTCACATCAAATAGATGTGGATTTGCATCACTGACTTCTGTTCCCTCTGCGTTTGTCCAGTTTACGAAATGATATCCTTCTTTTGCTGTTGCAGTTACTGTAGCGGTATCATACTTCTGATACTCACCCTTATCGGTTGCTGCACTTCCCATTGCCGGGTCATTTACCTGAACGGTCACAACTACTGGCTGCGGTGCTGTAAACGGTTTTGTCAGTTTCGCATTTGCCCAGTCACCATGATCGCTCCAGTTATTTGCACCTTTGTCCATAATCAATTTCAGTTCTGTTGCACCGGTTAAATCAATATCACCTGTAAATCCTTTTGCTGTGTTAGTTCCCATTACATCACTTGTGAACTTCAGATTTCCATCCACATATACCTTAAATGTGATACTTGCCTGAGAAGGATTTATCTTTGTCTCACGGTCTACACCGTAATAAGATGAAAAACTTGTATATCCTTTGCCAGTCAGATCGTAAATGATTGTAGAATCTGCATGGCTTCCGATTCCTTTATCAAAGGTTTCTTCCTTTGAACCGTCCCATAAGGTCAGTGTGTTGTTTCCACAGCTCTTATCTTTTCTTGTCGGATTACCTGAATCTCCAGATGTCTGTGATGTCCAGTCAAGATCAGATAACCATGTATCTCCTGATGCATGAACTGTTACTTTATAAGTCTTTTCTGTGGACTTATCCGCAGAAGTTACTTTCACTTTCACATTGTTGTCACCTTCTGTCAGTCCCAGTTCTGCCGAAGCACTTCCTGTTCCTGTCTGAATCACTTTATCTTTCCAGATAACTTCTACGGTTGCATCCGCCTCTTCTGCTGTTGCATTGATTGTCACAGCGGATTCTGTTGCAGATGCTGTATATTTTAATGTATCTGCATCAAAGTTTTCTTTCAGAGATACATTTCCTCCAAGGCTTAATGCTTCCAAACGTGCATTTGCAGCATTCGGCACTTTCAGTTTCAGTTTATAGTAGACCGGCTCTGCACTTGTCTCAGGTGTCACACGGATCGTAATCTCATTGATTCCCGGTGCAACTGTCACGTCTCCCTGAACAGTCTGTGCTGCGGATGTAACCTCTTTTCCGTTCACGATGGAAACAGTTGCTCTTGTACTCTGTGCTGTCGCTGCAACCTGCGCTGTTGTTGTTCCTGTTGCAATTGGAAGACTATATTCATAAACTCCCTCTGCCAGTTTGATTGTCTGTCCGTTTACCTGCATGCTTTCCAACAATGCATTGTTATCTCCCTGACGGCTGATTGTGAAACGATATTTTTTCATTGTCACGCCATCTTCTGCTGTAACATTTACCTCGATCAGATTTCTTCCGCTTGTGAGAACTGCGTTTCCGCTCAGTTCAGCTGTTTCTTTTCCATTCACCAGCACTTTTACTGTTGCCTTTGTATCCTCTGCTGCAAAGGAATACTTGATTTCCTGAACGTCACTTTCTGCTGTTGTCTGATAGAAAGTTGTTCCTTTTACAAACTGGAACATGTCTGTACTTTCACTAGTTTTAATGTCAGCTGTCGCCAGATCTGCATTTGCAGATTTGACTGCTGATGCACCTGAATCTGTGCCATTTCCGGTTACTTTTACTGCATCAGACCATACAATGTCTCCTGCTGCACCTGTTCCGATCAGCGGTACATAAGCAGCTTTCACATATTTGCCTTTCAATGCTTTAGAAGCTGTCAGAGAAGTTCCCTCTACTCCGCTGAAAATGGAATAGTTTCCATTTTCTTTATCAGCAACTGCCCATTTTACAATTACGGACTGTCCTGTAGTATCTCCTGCTGCTGTCAGGCTGTCAGCAGCTTCGTCATATGTTACCTTAACATTGGAGGCGGTCGGTTTCACTGCCTCTTCAACTAATTTTACTTCTTTATTATTCACTGTAACATCAGAATAAGTGATGGATCCTGTATTAGTTCCCTGGCTTGCGATTGCCAGCTTAAAATTACCGCTCAGGAAACCGCAGTCTGTTCTCGAACCGATGGTGGTCCAGTTGTTCTTATCTGCACTGTAGTAAGCTGTCACTGTGGCATTATTTTTTACCAATTTCAGCCAGATTGGATTTGTGCTTACATTTGCCCAGTTATTATATGGTTCCTCTACTGCACTTCTGTTCTGCTCTTTTACAAGTGCTACTGCACTGGTAGAGCCATCACGATGCTTCTTTTCCAGTGCTACATAATTGTCCGCATCATCATAGAGATAGATTCCTGCATCTGCCCATGTATTTGCAGGAGTTGCACCTGTCAGTTTGAATACAAGTGTCAGATCTGTTCTGTCTGTTCCTTCCGGCAATGGTTTTACAAGGACATTGCTCGGAGTCTGATTCTGGTAAAGTCCCTGGCTTGTAAAATCCTGTTCCAGTCCGCCTTTAACGGTTGAGCTTACACGATATTTGTCAGATGCTGTCGGATAATCTACTGTAATATCTGATGTGATTGTCTTTCCATCCTGCCAGATGGATACCAGTTTTGATGCTTCATAACCGTTGGCTGTAGATGCTGTCACTACAACACTTCCCGGTTTTACTGCTGTCAGAAGTCCTTGTTCAGTGATTGTTGCTTTATCAGTCTCAATTCCGGTCTTGGCATCATAGACCTTCCATGTCACTGCGCTGTTCTTGTCTGCACCGTTCTCTTCAGCGTTCCATTTCAGATCTGCGGTATACTGGATCGTATCATTTACTTTAATATTTTCTTTATTTTCTGCCGCTGTCAGTTCAATTCCATCCGGCAGATTGCCAAGGTCACCTCCATTGACTGTAAATGTCACTGCATTGGTCGGGAACTTACGTCCTCCAACAACCATATATCCTGTTACATTGGCTGTTCCTGCTCCTACTGCAGTTACGACACCTGTACTGGAAACCTTTACTACTTTTTCATTGTCAGATTCGTAGTACATCGTTCCGTTCGGTGCTGTTGTGGAATCTGCGTTTACCTTCATTGCATCATTGGTTACTGTAATATCAGAAGCAGTCATGTTGCTGATTGAACTTCCGGCATTCAATCCACCGTCATACTCATTTCCTTCGATCACTACATTTTTACAACCATTAAAGTTGTACAGTTTTCCTGATAAGGTATCACCACTTCCGCTTACTTCCAGCTCTGCACTATTGGCTACTTCCAGTTCTGCTGAACTTCCTTCTTTTACTGCCAGATTCAGAGATCCGTTTCCGTTGATCGGATTCTGTCTGTAAATTTTATTATTTTTAAAGGTGAGTTTATCTACACTCTTTGCATCAAGAACTCTCTTATTGTACGTAAAGAAAGTGTTGTTCTCGATCTTAATATTAGAATGTACTGTCTTTTCCGTAGATACAGTCGGATTGGTAGGCTCAATGAAAATTGCCTGTGCATTTCCTCTTGTAAATGTATTATTACGGATGGTCACATCTCTGACCGGACCTGACTCATACCAGCCCTGAGCATCATCAGAAATATAGATGCCTGCCATACTCATTCCGTCAAATGTATTATTTTCAATGACAATTGGTTTTCTTGTAGTTACAAGGATTCCTCTTGTCGGAACTTCCTTAAATTCACAATTGCTGATGTTGACAGCTGGTGTATAAGTGATATTTTCTACCACATGTTGATTTACCTGAACGTCGGCAGGAATTGCCTTATCCAATGTCAGCTTGATGGTTGTCAGACTTCCTGAACCTTCACCCATATTTCCGCCCATTCCGTCCGGTCCGTCAACTTTTGTTACTGTACGAACGGAATTTTCAACTGTGATCATATTTCCCTTTGTCATGAACTCGATTTCGTCACCTTTGAAAAAGTTCGGGAAACCAGCTGTTTCATGATGGTTGTACTGTACTGTGATTGTTCTTCTGTCAGAACTGATGGATGTAACTGTGTTAAATGTTCCGTGGATATTGATCGGGTCGTCATGAGGACCTGCAAAGGTACAGTTATTAATATTGATTGCTCCTTTGCATCCGGACATCTGTACAAAGTCAGCATATCCGGCTGTTGTTCTTCCACTTTCCTTTGGTGCTTCAAAATCAACATCTTCCATTGTAATGTTTTCAGAATGCTGACCTACCATACCAAATCCATGAAGGAACTGGATATCAAGAGAAGTCATCCTAATATCTTTGCTCTTCCAGAAAAATGTTCCTGCATGATCACGTACGGTCGGACGTGACTGGAAGCACATTCCGTTCTGAACTTCACCGGCTTTACTATTATATGTAATCTTTACACGATGATTTCCAAGATCCTCAATAGAAGCTACACCTTTTAATGCAGCATTTCCATTTCCTGCACCAAATTTGATTCCCTGTACGGTATCTTCCCGCTGGGTATGATAACCTGACAGATCGGAGATACTCCAGTAACGTTGACCTGTATAAGGACTCACATCGCTGTACCATTTAATCGTTGTTCCTGCAACTTCATAATTATAGCACTCAGGAATATACATAGTTGCTGTATTTCCCTCTACACTCTCAACAGTCATATCAATAACTGTCGGAACCTGGAAATCCACTGCAAAATTTTTAAATTCAACATCTTCGCAACCGATTGTTGCAAATGTTGTCATTTTACCATGGAACATAAACAGAGAGTCATTTCCATCTACGGTAACATGATCCATATCTTCCAGAAAAATACCGATCTTCTTCATTTTATTGTTCTGATCGGCACCTACAGTATTGGAAACATATAATTCTCTTTCTATTGCTTTATCTGGATAGATATCATAGCGTCCTTCCGGGAAATTAATCTTGACTTCTTTTCCCTCTTTCGTTGCATCTTTCGCAGCTGCGATCGCTTTCTGTATTCCGATTGCACTGTCCTTCCCGCTGTCCGGATATACTCCGTAATCCGTAACATCGATTACTTCTGTTCTTGCAGCTGCTTCGGTCTTCTGCACACCTGCGCCCGAAACAATTCCCGTTATCGCAAGACACGCTGCAGAGAACAGCGATAAGATTCGCCTTCTCTTTTTCATTTCTTCCTTACCCCTTTCCCTTATATGTATAAGTAATTTTATTTTCTCATAAAAAAGGGGGGGGAGCTTGCACTTTTTGTCGTGCCGCCTCTGATTTTTTTGTCATATTCAGAACTTTTTAATAACAGAACCGAGAAAAGGCATATCACCCACTTAACGCACTGCCTCTTTCTTTCATTTTTGGATTATAATGTTTTGAAGTTGTTGCTAGAAATTTATGATATGCAAAATACTACTACCAGTGAAAAAAGAATTCCATGCGCAATCTCATACAGTGATACTATTGTCTTAACAAAAAAAGGCAGCGCACTTAATACTTAGCGCGCTACCTCTTCATCTCATTTCATTTTCTATTCTTCTGTTTCTTCCGTTTTGTTACCTTTTATTTTTTCCATGATCTCTTCCAGATATGCGCCTTCCAGTTTGTAGCCTTTTGCGTAGATCACAAATGCAAGGATTGTAATTACAGAAGGTACAACACCCATTAATACTCGCATTCCCATGATTGTAGACGCGCTCTGTTCTGCGTTTGCTACATAGCCGACAATTGTAAGGCCTACACCGATCAGCCAGGCAGATACTGCAGATGCGGTCTTAACAAGCAGTGTCTGGAATGAAGCGATAATACTTTCATTTCTACTTCCTAATTTTACCTGTCCATAATCGATAACATCAGCAAGCATAACGGTTGTTGCTCCTAATGTAAGACCAGAACCCAATTTATAGAAGATACCACTGATTGCTACAATTACCATGTTCTGTGGTGCAAAGAATCCACAAAGTACAACTCCTGCAAGACCAATTGCAGGACTGAAGCTGGCAATTGCAAATACCTGTTTCTTTGTAAAATAGTTAGAAAGGATTGGGAAAAGGAACAAAGCTGCAATCTCTGCAAACTGTGCTGCAGTTGTGAAGATTGGATATAAGCCTTCATTTCCGGTTACATATTTGAAGTAATAAATTGCAATACCACCGGCAAGCTGTACAACAAGATTGTAGCAAAGCACAATTCCGATAAATACTTTCAGCTGATCATTTCCGGCAATAACATGAAGTGCATCTTTGATTGTAAGCCTTTTTGCTTCTTTACCCGACTCCGCTTCCTGACAGCTGCGGTCTTTTACAAATACAACAGTAATAATAGAAGTAATTACAAAAATCACTGCAATAATTTTCGCAAGTGCAGAATATCCAACAGCGCTGTCTCCTTTACCAAGAACAGATACAAGTTTCAGAGCAAACGCACCCATAAGAAGCCAGGCTGTACTTGCAAAAATTCTCGGGATAACTGACATAGAATCTCTTTCTTTTTTCGTGCTGGAAAGAGACGGAAGCATTGACCAGTATGGAATATCCATAACTGTATAAGTCATTCCCCACAAAATATAAACAACAGAGAAATATATATACATGCCAGTTCCTTCTAATCCGGAAGGTTTTGTAAACATAAATACTAAAACGATTGCATTTAACACCGTACCAATCAAAATCCAAGGTCTGAATTTTCCCCATTTTGTTCTTGTGTTATCAACAACAAATCCCATCATTGGATCGTTGAATGCATCCCACACTCTGGCAACTAGAAACAGGTTACCGACAAAAAGCGGTGTCAATCCGATCGTATCTGTAAAATAAATCATTAAGAAATACGAAATAATGGCATAGCATAAATCTTTTCCCAGTGCTCCAATACCAAATGATAATTTAGAAAAGTTTGAAAGTTTCATTTGATGTTCTCCTTTGCTTTTTTATAATTTGTTTATACGAATCAACATGCTTGCGTAGTCACCCGTCAACCGCATGTCAAATCCATGTTTCATAAGATAACTTCCACTCTTTGTGAGTTTGCCATCTTCCATAAGAAGTTCGTAGGACGCATTTTCTTCCAGTCCACGAAGTTTCACTGTCACTCCACGATGTCCCAGCTTGCTTTGTGGGAGAAATGCGAACAGTACGCCCTCATTTCCTTTCATATATTCATATAGGAAATAATCATTTGCCGACGTATGATTCAGACGATAGAACGTACCTTCCTGAATGATCGGACGGATTTCCTTGTACTGTGCGATCATTTCCTGAGAAAGAGCAATGTCTTCTTCTGTAAATTTCAAAATATTACATCCAATTCCAAGTGTTCCCATCATTGCACTGTGATAGCGGAATTTCATTGGAATCACACGGTTGGACAGGAAGTTCGGACAATCGGTCACCCAGGCACGCATTGCCTTGATCGGGTAAATGTAAGAATATGCATCCTGGATAAACAGACGGTCATATGCGTCTGTATTATCGCTCGTCCAGAAATCATCAAAAATTCCGAGAATGCCGTAATCAATACGTCCACCACCAGATGCGCATGCTTCGAACAATACAGCCGGATGCTTTTTCTTCGTTTCCTTCACAATATCGTAGAGTGCCTGGATGTGCTTATACCAGAGATCTTTCTTTAAATTTGTCTGAGAGATTGGTCTGTTTGCATCCCATTTGATGTAGTCGATTTCGTGGTTAGAGAGAAGATTATCCAGCATTTCCAGTACAAACGCTTTTACTTCATTTTTTGTAAGATCCAGCACATACTGTTCTCTCGATGTGTCGCTCTCTCTTGTATCAAAGTGATAGATCCAATCCGGATGCTTCGCATAAAGCTCTGCCTTTGGATTTACCATTTCCGGCTCTACCCAGATTCCAAACAGAAGTCCCTGCGCTTTCACTTCGTCGATCAGCTCATCGATTCCATTCGGGAACTTCTCTTTATTTACATACCAGTCGCCAAGGCCGTTATCAATTCCGTGACGCTGGCCAAACCATCCATCATCTACTACGAACAACTCCGCACCCAACTCTTTTGCCTTAGCTGCAAGCTTTTTCTGCTCCTGAACCGTTACATCAAAACCGGTTGCTTCCCAGGAATTATAAAGTACCGGACGAAGTCCTTCCCGAAGTAGAAAATCATTTGCAAACTGATGCAGGTTGTGGGACATTGTCTGAAATCCATCTGCTGAATACCCACAGAGAATTTCCGGTGAGGCAAAGCTTTCTCCCGGCTTAAGATCCCATGTGAAATCATGTGTGTTAATTCCCATCTGCACAAGTGTCTCTCCGTACTGTGTCTGCTCTACCGCCCCGCTGAAATTTCCAGTCATACGAAGTGCGCCAAAGTACACATTTCCGGTTGTCTCTGTGGCATCCTGATCCAAAATGAAATAAGGATTGTGATTGTGGCTGGAAATTCCTCTTCTATTTTCGAAAATGATTTTTCCATAATCGACTTTCTGCACGAATTTCTGCTGTTCTGCGCCCCAATGGCCGTGTACATTTCTAAAATTCAATCCTTCATATGGAACATGAAATTGCCCACTGTGCAGCTTTTCTATCTGCATAACTTCTGTCGACTCATTTTTCAGCACAACGAAACGTTCCATCAAGTCATACGCTTCGTAGATTTTATAATGCAGTTCCATTACAAGGGCATAATGTTTGTCTTTTAAAATGATCACCAGTTCCTCACACTGTTCGTTTTTCTGGATCTCATAATTTACGTACTCGTAAGCCACATCTCTCGTCCCGTCTGCAAATGTAACCTTCAGACAGTGTTCTTTGTATCGAAGACCTCCGTATATAGGAAATTCTTCTTTTGTGATCTCATATACCGGATCGTTCGTAGATACTTCTGCAAGCTCCGGCATTTCGAAATCTTCCATCGCATTGATCCTGCTTCCCCAGTACAAATGTCTCACTAATCCCTGATTGTCAATTCCGAACGCGTAACTGTTAGAGCGCGTCTGGAGCATAAAAAGATTTTGTGAATCGTTCAATACAATACCCACTGTTCTACCTCCATTTTTACCTGTTAATTTATCGATTTAATCACACATTCGAACGGTGCCAGTTTTACACCGTCTTCTTCTGCCTCTGTCCCATTGTGATTTATATACATTTTGATCTGTTGTTCCTTTTCTCCTCTTGTAACAATTTCCACACCATTTTGAGATGGATACATCGGAATCTCTTTCTCTTTCATGATCGTCTCCATGAGTGCTTTTGTAATGGATTCTTCCAGTCCACATCCAATATAATAAACCATTCCTTTACCGGCCGGTTTTCTTGTCACTGCCGCAAATGAATCGTAAAATGTATCTCCATACCGGAAGAGGATTTCTGCATCTTTTACTTCGATCATGTCTCTGAAAATACCGCCCATGCCGTTATATTTTGCAAATGCGCCTGTCCCCACAACCGGAAATGCATCCAGCGTCTGAAGGCTCTCTGTTTCTACTACGCAATGTCCGGCAAACTCATTGTATCCAACCGGTGCCGTCTTTCCAAACGGTACATTGTTGTTCGCATCTTTCACCGAACAACGGTAAGTTAGTACAACCGTTCCGCCTTGTTCGGCAAATGCTTTTACTTTCGCTTCCATTTCCGGTTTGTGAATAATCATCTGTGGAAGGATGAGCACCTGATACTTCGAAAAATCGCGGTCTTCCGGAATGACATCCACTCCTACGTTCACATCGAAAAATGGCTTGTAAAATTTCTGCATTTCTGCTGCCGGATCAAGCAAAATACTCTGTTTCTGGATACGGAAAGAAGCAAGCGAATCGTAATCATAAACAATTGCCACCTGATTTCGAATCGGTGTTTTTAATGCCGCGTCATAATTTTTTATATCCCGAAAAAAGCTTTGCACTTCATAAAATTTTCTTCTCTTTACATTGTCTGCATCTAAAATTCCATAGCAGAACTGTTCCGCTCCTTTTGTTGCTCCACGATAACGGAAATACATCATAGAATCACAGCCATGTGCCATTCCCTGGTAGGACCACATTTTTGCCTGATTCGGTCTTGGCAGGAATCCCGTTACATCATGTCCTTGCGCTCCCATGATGGCTTCCGTGATCCAGAAGTTCTCCCCTTTTAAGCCTCGTATATAATCCAGACCGAAGGCAATTTCGTGGGGTGCGATTGGTTCCTTCTGACCGCCCCATACCGGGTAGTTGTTATACGCGACCTGATCCAGGGTCGCAGCCACTTTCGAATAATCTACATGTTTTCCAAGTCCACCGCCTGGGAAATCGTGCATAACAACTGCTTTCGGCGCGATTGATTTGATCAGCTTCGCCTGAAAATCAATAAAATCAACAATCACTTTACTTCGGAAACGCTCCCAGTCCTGACGAAGTGCCGGATTATGTGTTGTAATTGTCTCTGTCGGAATTGGAATCTCATCGAAAGAATTGTATTCCTGAGACCAGAACGTCGTCCCGTATGTATCATTTAACCGATCGATCTGTCCTTGGAACGTTTCGCTCAAATATTGCTGAAATTTTTTCTGACAGTTTTCACAATAACAAATATCGCTTCCTTCATGTCCGATCTCATTGTCGATCTGCCATGCTACGATTGCTTCTTCATTTTTATAATGTTCAACTAAAGCACGAACAATTTTTTCCGAATACGCATACATTGTGGCACTGTTAAAGCAATACACATGTCTTCCTCCAAAGGAACGTTTTTTTCCTCCTTCAAATTCCGAAAGAATGTCCGGATATTTCTTTGCAAGCCATGCCGGAATCGTAGCGGTAGGAGTTCCCATGATCACTTTCAGATTTCTCTTCTTCGCTTCTTCGATCACATGATCAAAAAAAGAAAAATCAAACTGCCCTTCCCTCTTCTCCATCATATGCCAGGAAAATTCCGCAATACGAATTACATTACATCCCATCTCCACGATCGTATCCATATCCTGTTCCATCAGATCGATATTCCACTGTTCCGGGTAATAATCAACACCTAACAACAAACTTCCTTACCTCCTCGGTTTTCTCTTTATCAACGATTTTACCAAAAGTTTTACTAATAGTCAATAAAACTTTTACTATTTTTTACTGTTTTTAGTAAAGTTTTTACTTTCCCTTTTACTTGCTGAAAAAGTGCACAAAAAAAATGCGTATCAACCTATTGGGGACACGCATTTTTTGTCTATTTTTTCTTTTCCACACTTCCACGTTTTACTAAACTACATGGAATAATCACTTTCTTTGGAATGATTTCTCCCATCCGCAGCTGCTCGATACATAGCATTGCTGCTCGGATTGTTTCCTGGATATAAGTCTCAATCGCATCCAACGGCGGGTTACAATTTCCTGATATTGATGTATTATTAAATACGATCATATTCGTATCTTTCGGAACAGAAAATCCACGTTCCGTCAAAGCCTTAATCACTCCCGGTACAAGTACGTCACTGCTAATGAGCATCGCCTCCGGAGGATTCTTGTGTGCATCTAAATATGCGATCATCGACGCATATGCACTGCGTGGATTCATCTCCGAATCGATCACCCATTCCTCATCAAATGTATCTCGCATCGTCTCTGAGTTCCGGTAGTAATAATATCTTGCATCCATTGTCAGTTCTTTCTTATAATCATATGTATTCACCGCACCAACGTAGGCAATCTTTTCATATCCCATCTCTTCAAAATAATTCAGCGCATTTCTTACCGCCATATGATAATTCGGTAAAATACTGTAATACTTCATCTCATCCGGTGACGAATCTATAAATACAATGTGATCTGTATACTGGTGAAAATCTTTCACCTCTTCTTTCGTAAATCTTCCAATTGCAACGATTCCGTCAAGCTCTATCTCACGTCCCGTTCCGAAACGACCAGTTTCATCTCGATACAACGGAACAGTTGTCCACCCTTTTTCAAAACATTCACTATCTAACATATTTTTCATAAGAAGATAATAAATATCGTCCTGAAGTTCCTCCATCTGAAGCATTTGCGCAACTCCGATACAGATGTTCTTCTCTTCTTCCGACTGGGAATTTCCCCGGTTATATCTTTGCGACAAAGAACGGTAATTTAATTCCTGCGCAACTTCAAGAACTTTTTGTCTTGTCTGATCTGTTACATTTAACGTCTGATCATTATTCAATATCCTTGAAACCGTACTTTGTGAAACCCCAGCCTTTGATGCTATATCTTTTAAAGTAGCCATACTGATTCCTCCTTCTTTCACAAAGTTCTATAACAGTGTATCACAGAAATTCTGCAATTACCAGTAACCTTTAATCGTATGACCACCAGTACAAGTATCAGGATCAGTATCGCCCTCCCGATCACCTCTTCCAGAACATACTATTCTTTCTACCGCTTTTTTCTACTTTATTCTTTTTATTCATCTCATTGAGGTGTCAGTTTTATCCGACACCTCATAGAATATTTCCCTTTTTATTCGATTACAATCTATGGTTTTATGCGTTTTAACTTGTAAAGTGCTCTTTTGCAAACTGCATATCCTGTACCACTTCTACAGTTCCAAGATAATTATCTTTTTTGTCTCTCACTGCATAATAAGTAACTAAAAATGGTTTTCCCTGCTTTTCCATCCAAACCGGAACGCTATCACGAGTATGATTTTTAAAACTTTCTATAATGGAGCGAACCATTGGTTCTATCTTAGGCGGATGACAAGAGAATACTTCTCTGTCAATTGCCATGCCAGGGCGTTTGAACACTTTAGCTCCTTCGTTAAAGTAACGATTTATATTATTATCATCGACAAATGTAATCTCTATTGGCAACGTATTAAGCATAGCTTCCAGCTGTGCTACGCTCATATGTCCACCGCCCATTACTATTTCACCTTCATAAATAGCCGCCTCATGACGATTCTTTTTATCCTGCACATATTTTTCTGCTTCTTCCCATCTATTATCAATGCCATACACTAATGCATAGTCTTTGGCATCTTCATAGATTTCATACCATTCTTCGGCTGTAAAATTCATTGCGCAGATAGGGAACAGTATATTAGTCTCTTTATAAATCATTTCATCTGATCTTGTTAAAACAGCCTGTACTCTTTTAATCCATTCTTCGTCATGATTGCATTCCTTATCTATTGCTGCTAATTCATCTCTGATTTCATCATCAACAGTCCACATAACATACGATGGTCCTGATATTTCATAGCGAACTTTAAGGAGTGGATAAATCAAATCACCCTTTTGTGCATAGTGTATTGCTATTTGTCTAAAATCTGATATTTTTTTGCTTACATCTTCGCCCTTTTCCAGTGCACCTCTAATATCTGCTATTTCTTTGCTAAACTTCTCATTTGCTTCTGTAAAAGAATAAAGAGGATGGCCCTTTGTTTCTCTGAGTGCTTTTGCAAGCTCATGTTTTCTGACATATGCATCCG
>OGXA01000649.1_pt1 | contig 30490 bp, 19 predicted proteins | sample 1576171 | NCBI WGS metagenome assembly OGXA01 (sample SAMEA3541587, study PRJEB24748) | human gut metagenome | biome: human gut; feature: human-associated habitat; material: faeces | place: China | collected 2012 | reverse complement strand
ATTCTTAAACTCATAAGTAGTGGTAGCAAGGATACGGTCTGCTATTTTCACAGCACGCCGATCCAGACGTCCGCAGCGGGCGAGGCGTCGATCAGCTCCGGCAGCTCACCCGTGAGCGTGCCGTCCGCCGCCTGATAAAACGGCATGTGCGTCAGTACGACGACGACGTCCGCGCCCGCGGCGCGCATTGCCGGGATATGGCGCGCGGCTGCTTCGGCGGCGGAGGTCATTTCAAACGGGGCAAACGCGCTTTTCTCCACCATGTAGGGCGTGTATTCCGTCGTGAGGCCGAGCACGCCGATGCGAATGCCGCAGCGCTCGAGCAGGACCCACGGCTTCGTGCCGGGGACGGGCGCACCATCCGCCTTCCGGCGCACATTGGCGCAGAGGACCGGGAAGGGACAGGCGCTGATGCAGCTGTCCAGAAAGGCTGGGCCGCGGTCAAATTCGTGGTTGCCGAGCGTCATGACGTCCGTTTTGCTGCGGATCATGGCGCCGACAAGCGGCAGGCCGGGCCAGTAGTTCGTGCTGAAGGCGTCACCGGCGTCGAGCAGGAGCGTTCCTGCCGGATTCTGCGCGCGCAGCCTTGCGATCTCGGCGGAAAAGGCCGGAAAGCCGATATCCTCACGGGAGGGGCGGATGCGGCCGGAGAAATCGGCATGGCAGAGCAGGTCGAGGACGATCTCTCTCATGGCGCTTACCCCTTCAGGCCGCCGCGCGACACGCCGGTGACGATGCTCTTGCGGCAGAAGATGAACAGCAGGATCATCGGCACCACGACGATGGTCGAGGCGGCCATCAGGCGCTCATAGCGGATGCCGCTGGAGGTCATGAAGGCATAAAGACCGAACGGCAGCGTCCGGACCTCCTTCGTGTTCGTGGCGATGACGGTCCACAGAAAGGAGTTCCAGCAGGCAATGGCGTCGAGCAGGCCAATCGTCACGAGGGCAGGGCGGGACATGGGCACCATGACGCGCCAGAGGTAGCGCCAGTTGCTCGCGCCGTCGACGCGCGCGGAATAATACAGGCTGTCCGGAATGGCAAGGAAGAAATTCCGGAGGATGTAGGTGTAGAAGATGCTGGAGGTAAACGGCAGGATCAGGGCAATGAGCGTGTCGTTGAGCCCGAGCTTCACGATGGTCGTGTAGTTCGTGATGATGAGCATCTCGAACGGGATCATCATCAGCGAAAGCAGCAGGGAGAACAGCAGATCACGCCCCGGGAATTTCAGCCGGGAGAAGGCGAAGGCCGCGAGGATGGTCGTGAACATGGTGCAGGCGACGCAGACGATGGTCACGAGCAGGGAGTTGCAGAAATAGCGCAGGAACGGGGCCTTCTCAAACGCATAGACATAGTTTTCAAACACGAGCTCCTTCGGCCAGAACGTCGGGGGAGTCGTGTTGACCTCGGCGGCCGTTTTCAGCGAGGAGATGATCATCCAGAAGAACGGCAGCACCATGATGAGCGCGCCGAGGATCAGAACGAGATAGGCAAAGGATTTTTTTGCAGTTTTCATGGCGGTACCTCAATAATTCTTCCACTTGCGCTGGATGAAGAGCTGCAGCATGGTGAAGATCAAAACGATGACGAACAGCACGACGGCGCTGGCCGCAGCCGGGCCGAGCTGCCACTGCTTGTAGAACATGTCGAACAGGTAATATACGACGGTATACAGCGAGTAGGCCGAGCCGGGATTGCCGTTGAACAGCGGGAACAGCTCCGAGAAGACCTTCGAAGCCGAAATGACGTTCACGATCATCGTCAGGCCCAGCGTCGGGGCCAGCAGCGGCACGGTGATGCGGCGGAAAATGCGCCCGGAGGACGCACCGTCGATGCGCGCGGCCGTGTAATACTGCGGGTTGATGTTCTGGAAGCCGGAGAGCAGCAGAATGATCGTGAACGGCAGCATGCTCCAGATGCCGTAGATGATGAGGGCGGCAAGATTGTAGTGCGGGTCGTTCAGCCAGTTCACGGGGGAAACGCCGAACAGCGACAGCGCATAGTTGATCAGGCCGTAATCGTAGTTGAACATCCATTTCCACACGAGGCCGACCGCCGTGACGGACGTGACCATCGGCAGAAAGTAGCACGTCTGGAACAGGCCCTGCAGCTTTGTGCACGAGTTGAGCAGCGAGGCGAGGAACAGAGACAGCACCGTGACGATCGGCACGACAAACAGGACGTACAGTGCCGTGTTGCGCAGGCCGTTGAGGAAATTCGCGTCATGAAAGATCTCGGCGTAGTTCCCGAGACCGATGCCGGAGAATTCGCCGGTCATCAGGCTGTAGTCCTGCCGGAACGACAGCAGAATGACATTGATGAACGGATAGACGGTGAAGACCAGAAGACCGATGAAAAACGGGAGCAGGAACAGCCCCGGCTCAGCAAAGGTGCGGAAGGTCACGCGCTCGCCGTCTGCGCGCGTGCGCAGCTTGCGGCGGCTCATAAGTACCGCACCCCCGTCTTGGCATCAAATAGGAACACGCCGCGCTTTTTCAGGCCGACGGCCAGCTCCGTGCCGGGCAGAATTTCCAGCTCGGCCGGGACAAGACCGCGCAGTTCGGCGGGGCCGGCCTGCAGGCGGACAAGCTCGTCCTTGCCGAGGGAGTAACGCTCCAGCACGGTCGTGCGGAAGGCGGGCGTATCGCCTAGCGGCAGGATGCTTTCGGCGCGGACGGCCAGAACGATCTCCTGCCCCTCTGCAAGACCGTCCGGCAGCGCCAGCGCAGCGGGGATGCCGCCGTCCAGCACAAGACGGCTGTTCTGCACAACGCCGTGCAGCTGGTTGATGGGAGGCGTGCCGAGGAAGTCTGCGGCAAAGAGGTTGACTGGGTTTTCATACAGACCGCGGGCGGTGTCCTCCTGCTGGAGCACGCCGTCACGCAGCAGGACGACACGGTCGGCGATGCTGCTGGCCTCCTCCTGATCGTGCGTGACAAAGACGGTCGTGATGCCGGCCTCACGCTGGATGCGGCGGATCTCCTCGCGCATCTCCACGCGGAGCTTGGCGTCGAGGTTGGACAGCGGCTCGTCGAGCAGCAGCACGTCCGGCCGTTTGGACAGGGCGCGCGCAATGGCGACGCGCTGCTGCTGGCCGCCGGAGAGCTCCGCGGGCTTGCGCTTGAGATACGGGGTGATGTGCACCATCTCCGCCAGCTCTTCGGCTCGGCGGATGCGCTCCTTCTTGGGGATGCGCTGAATTTCCATCGGGAAGCAGATGTTTTGCAGGACCGTCATGTGGGGATAGAGCGCGTAGTTCTGGAAGACAAGGCCGATGCCGCGCTTCTCCGGCGGCAGGCTCGTCACGTCGCGGTCGTCAAAGAAAATGCTGCCGCCGCTCACGGGGAGAATGCCGGAGATCATATTCAGCGTCGTGGTCTTGCCGCAGCCGCTCGGACCGAGCAGGGCGATGAGCTTGCCGCTTTCCAGTGTGATGGAAAGGTCGTTTACGGCAACGGTGTCGCCGAAACGCTTGGTCAGATGTTCGAGTTTGATCTGCATGTCCGTATCACCTCAATATTTCGAAAATGGGTGCGCCGTCGACGTCGGGCATCGTCAGCCCGAGCATGGCGGCCATAGTGGGCGCTTCATCGACCATGGAGCGGCTGCCGTGCACCGTGCAGGGCCGCACATCCGGTCCGGCGGCGAAGAATGTCGTGACCTCCTCGCGGGCCGGACTGCCGCCGTGGGTCGCCACGCCGGTCTTCTTGTCTCCCGGCTGGCAGCTGCGCCAGAGCGTGTCACCGTCCGGGTACTCGCCGAACGCAATGGGAAGACTGCTCTCCACAACAAAGTCGAACGGGCCGGACAGGCCGTAGCGCGCCTGCGCCTCGGCGGCGTCCAGCACCATGCTGAGCTGTACGTCCGGGTCATGCCGCAGGGCCTCGAGCGCCTCGCGCACGCGTGCCATCAGTGCAGCATCGTCCGGGTCGCGTACCTCAATGAGGGCGGCGAGACCGGTGGAGTGGCAGACGGCGTCGAACGAGGCGATCTTTCCATCCGCATCGACGGTCAGAAGGCCGAGACGGCGGAAGTAGACGTTCATCAGGAAGGCATCGCGGATATCGGTCTGGCCGTGGTCGCCGAGGACGATGATGTTCGTCTCGTCCAGCGTGCCCTTACGGCGCAGGCATTCCAGAATAGCGCCGAGCTGCTCGTCATGCATGCGCAGCTGCGTTTCGGCCTCTGCACTTTCCACACCGTAGGTATGGCGGGCGGAGTCGAGGTCGCACATCTTCACAAGCATGATGTCCGGCTGCGGGCCGTCCTCCAGGATGTCCAGCGCCAGCGCCATGGTGAACAGGTCAAGGCTGCGGGTCGGCCCCATCAGATAGCGGCCGTGTTTATAGAAGTAACGATCCATCAGGTTTGCAGTGGCCGTGTGCTCCAGCCATTTCTGCGGCTGGTAGCCCTGGTAGCTGTATGGAACGATCATCGGCATATTCATGGTATAGTCCGCGCCGCCGGAAACGGGCCAGCTCAGAGAGCAGGTCGTCAGGCCGTTTTTGCGGGCAAGGTCCAGCAGCGTTTTGCCGCGGACGTCCGATTTCATGCAGTACCACGGCGCGTCAAGATGGCCGCCGCGGGTCATTTTTTCATTGTGGACGATCCCGTGCCGCCCGGCGTAGGTGCCGGTCAGGATCGAGGTATGGCAGGTGTAGGTCAGGGCCGGGAGCACCGGCTCGATCTTTTCGACGAGCGCACCGCGCTCCAGGATCTGCGCGAAGTGCGGCATGCGGCGCATGCGCGCGACGTCGGAGGCACAGAGGGCATCGATACAGAATACAAGGACTTTCGACATAGGTTCTCCTTCCTGTTGGAACGGCGGCGGGTGTTGGCACGGCCGGAATGCGCTGGTCTGCGTACAGGCGGACGTCCGCCGGGACGTCCGCCTGTTGGAATGGGCGGGTATTACTTTGCGAGAGCTTCGCGGCAGGCGGCCTCAAAGGCCGCATAGGCGGTGTCGGCGTCGCTGACATTGAGGGCAACGCTCTGGACCATCTTGTCGATCTCCGTGCGCATGGCCGCTGCGCCGGGGACGCTGGCCAGCATGCCGATGTCGTCGGCTTCCTCGGTCAGGGCCTTGACGGCGATGTTCGTCTCGGCGAACTGCTGGAACTCGGCGCTCTCGCGGGCTTCCTTATAGATGGGGACGGTGCCGAAGGCCTCGGCCCACTGCACGATGTTCTCGGTGGACGTGAGGAACTTCAGGAACATATAGGCGCCGCGGGCGTGATCCTCATCGGTGCTGAGGCAGGCGAAGTTGTTGCCCCAGGAGGAGATGTAGCGGACGGGGCCTTCCTGCGGGATGGGCACACAGCCGATCTCGAAGGTATCGTTCACAGCCAGCTCAACATAGCTGACACCGGCGCTCGAGCCGATGTAGGAGGCGACGGCCTGGCTGCCGAACGGGCCGGAGAAGAAGACGTCCTCGCCGACAAGGCGGAAGTCGCCGGACTTCACAAGGTCTGCGAACCAGTTGAGCTTTTCCTTGGCGATGGTCTCGTCGATGGCATAGTTGCCGTCCTCGTCGATGTAGCCGCTGCCGGCCTGCATGATGAGGCACTGATAGGTGTCCACGAGGGAGTCGGTGCCGAAGCCGGGGATGCCTTCCTTCTCATGGATGATTTTACTGCATTCGGCAAGCTCTGTCCAGGTCTTCGGGGCCTCGAGGCCATATTTGTCGAACATGGTCTTGTTGTAGAACAGGACCTCGCCCGCCGTGGTGCACGGGAAGACGTAGATGCCGTCGCCCCACTGGGTGATCTCGCTGTACTGACCGGCAGGAACGTTGTCCTTGAAGTTCGGGATGCCGATCTCCGGGTCGTTGATGTAAACGGACAGGTCGACAAGGCGGCCCTCGTTCAGATAGTTGACGGCGTCAGACGGATACATGTTCACAAGGTCAGGGCCGGTGCCGTTGCGGACCGCCTGCATGGTCTTGCTGTCGATCTCGCTGTACGGCTGCTGCTCGGCGACGAGCTCGTACTCGTCCTGCGAGGCATTGAAGGCGGCTGCAAGCTCGAGGAACTTCTCTTCGTGTTGGTCGGTGTAGGCGTGCCAGTAGACGATCTTCGTTTTCTCGGTCTTTGCGGGCTTCGTGTCTTCGGTGGTCTTGCTGTCATCGGTGGTCTGCGAGGCTCCGGTACTGGCGCCCGAAGCGTCCGTCTTTCCTGCGCTGCATGCCGCGAACAGGCTCGCGACCATGACCAGAGCAAGCAGAAGGGCAAGAATGCGTGCTTTCATGTGTTTTCTCCTCCATTGTCTCGTGTTTTTATCGGAACGTCGGATGACGCTCACTGCTCAGGAAATGGTGTCCAGGAATGCGGCAAGCTCCGCAAGCGTGTGGACGCACCAGGTATATTCCGGCTCGTGGATGCCCGGATAAGGGTCGATCCAGAGCGTCTGCCCGCCGATGGCGGAAATGGGCATCAGATCGTTGAAGGCGTGGTCGCCGATGCTGATCAGGGCTTCGGGCCGCGCCAGCAGCGCGGGATCGAGGGCCTGCAGGCTCGCGATCATGCCGTAGGGCTTATTTGCACTGCTGCAGATCTCGCGGAACGCTCCGGCAAAGCCGAGCTGCCGCAGGAATTCCCGCACGGTCTCTTCGTAGGAATTGCTCAGCAGAACGACACGGCAGCGCTGCTCCAGACGCATGATGGCCTCATAAAGCCCGCGGTCGCCGTGCATCCCGGCCCGCTCCATCTGCAGGCGGGTCAGGCGATAGACCTCATTGGCGCGGTCGCCGTCCAGACAGCCGAGCGCGTCGCCCAGGTAGGCCAGAACGGCCCACGCATCGCCGAGATAGACCACATCGTCTGCCTGCAGCGCTTCGGCATAGGTCATATTTGGAAGCACCCGCTTCCGCAGCGCCTGCACGAGCTCCGGCACGGTGGCGGCCTCTGCACGCCCACGGCGGTAAAAACGGTTCATGTCCAGCTCCCGCCCGGCGAAGATGGCCTCTGCCAGCCGGACAAGGTCCGCCTCCAGTGATTCGGCCCACGTCCCGGCAACAAGCGTCCGCAGATAGCCGCGGTGAAAGACGCTGTTCTGATAAATGGTTCCGTCGAGATCGAAGATGACGATCCGGTTTTGCATGGCGGGCCTCCCTTTGTGCGGCGGTTGGCAGGCTCGTGCGGATGATCCGGACCGCGCCCCTGCTGCCGTAACTTGATTATATCACAGGTTTGGCCGAAAAATTTTTTCGTTTGCGTGAAAATATGTCTTTTCGTCAGAAAAGCTCGGAAAAACATGAAAAAATGACGATTTTACATGAAATTTATGCGGATTTAACACGAAGCCTGCGGGAATGAAAAAGAAAAGCACTTGTCAGAAGCACGCCGGGCCGTTATACTGGAAATAGAAACCAGGTGCGCACCGCGCACGAAAGGAGAACAACGATGCTGCTGATCCGCAACGCAAATATCAAGACCATGGCCGGGCCGGACCTGAAAAACGGCTGCCTGCTCCTCGAAAACGGGAAAATCGCCGCCGTCGGCCAGACGGTCGACGCGCCGGAGGGCGTTGAGACTCTCGATGCGCAGGGCCGCCTGCTCACGCCCGGCTGCGTGGAGGCGCACTGCCATATCGGCCTCGACAACGAGGGCATGCGCTGGGAGGGCATGGATTATAATGAGATCGTCGAGCCGCTGACGCCGCAGCTGCGTGCCATCGACTCCATCAATCCGCAGGACGAGGCCTTCGGGCTGGCCCTGCGCGGCGGCGTGACGACGGCCTGCACCGGACCCGGCAGCGCAAACGTCGTCGGCGGCACGTTCGCCATCGTAAAGCTGGCCGGAAAGCGCGTCGACCGGATGATTCTGCGCGCGCCCGCCGCGATGAAGTGCGCCTTCGGCGAGAATCCCAAGGGCTGCTACGGCCACGACAAGCGCCAGAGCCCCATGACGCGCATGGCGGTCGCTGCTCTGCTGCGCGAGCTGCTGCTGCGCACGCTCCGCTACCGCGACGACAAGGCGGCGGGCAAGAATCCGGCGTTTGACATGAAGCTCGAGGCCATGCTGCCCGTAGTCAACGGCGAGATCCCGCTCAAGTGCCACGCCCACCGCGCGGATGATATCCTGACGGCCGTGCGCATCGCGCGCGAGTTTGGCCTGAAGCTCACGCTGGACCACTGTACGGACGGCGAGCTCATCGCCGACGAGCTGGCAAAGGAGCAGGTCCCGGTCTTCGTCGGACCGTCGTTCGGCGGCAAGACGAAGGTCGAGCTGCGCAACAAGAGCTTCACAACGGCGGGCACGCTGTACCGCGCGGGCCTGACGGTCAGCATCATCACGGATGCGCCGGTCATTCCGCTGCAGTATCTGCCGCTGGCGGCCGGACTGGCGGCTTCGGCCGGTCTGCCGATGGAGGAGGCGTGGCGCGCCATCACCATCAACCCGGCCCGCAGCCTCGGCATCGATGCGCGTGTCGGCAGTCTTGAGCCGGGCAAGGATGCGGACCTCGTCCTCTGGACGGCGGACCCGCTTACGACGATCGGCGGCGAGGCGTGGATGACGTTTGTGAACGGCGAGGTCGTGTACCGCGCGGAGTAAGAGAAAATAAATCGTAAAAAATCCAGCCAAGGTGGGATCACTCCCAACCCTGGCTGGATCATTTTTATGCGTTCAGGGCCGTATCCCTGCGCTTACTTCAGCGCAGCCAGACGGGCCGTGATGGCGGCAAACTGGGCGCGCGTCGCGCTCTCACGCGGGGCGAGCTCGTTGTTGCCCATGCCGAGGATGATGCCGTTGCCGACAGCCCAGGTCATGGGCTCAGTGGCATAGCTCTGCACGCTGGAGGCATCAGTGAAGTTGCTCAGATCGCCGGTCGTCGTCGTGTCCATGTTCTGGGAGGCGGCGAAGCGATAGAGCATCGTGACCATTTCCTCGCGGGTGACGTCGTCATCCGGACGGAACAGGCCCTTGTCATCGCCGATGACAACCTTGGCCTCCTGTGCCCATGCGACGGCGTCAGCATACCAGTCATCCTTGAGGTCGGGGAAGGTGCTCGTGCCGGTGACGGCCGGGCTGCCCGCCTGACGGTACAGGACGGTGGCGACCATGGCGCGGCTCAGCGCGGCTTCCGGACGGAACGTGCCATCGCCGAAGCCGACGAACAGGCCGTTGACCAGAGCGAAGTGGACGCTCTCGGCGTACCAGGCGTTTGCATCGAGGTCGGTGTACTGCTCGCAGGGATCCTCTTCCACAAGCTCGACCTTCACGCAGCGCTCGGTCAGGTCCAGCGGCAGCTTGCCGTTGTTGGCCTTGCCGATGGCGCGCAGAGCTTCGATGGCGCTGATGTTGTCAATGGGAGCCTCGTTCACGTTCTGCACGGGAGTCTTGTTCTCAAAGACGGAGCCGGGCAGGGTGGCGCAGTACTCGTTGACGGCAACGCGGTAGGTCTTCGTGTTGTCCTTGATGTCGACGACGGTGCCATCATCGAGCACGATGGACACGACGGTGCGGGCACCGCGGACCGGTCGGCCGTTTTCATCCTTGCCGTCCGGCTCTGCCGTGTACTTTACGACCATGCCGGAGAACTGATCGCCGTAATTGCTGTTCTTGAAGGAATTCTCAACGGTAGCGGCAAGCTCCGCGCCGGTGAGGTCATAGGTGTAGAGGCGGTTGCCGAACGGGGTGATGGCGTAGATATCGCCGACGGTGACGGTGCGGGTCGTCTCGCCCTCGTTGGCCAGAAGGTCGCAGCGGATGCCGCCGCTGTTCGTGAAGGCGACGACGGTGTTGAGCTCCTTCGTAGCCTCGAGCATCAGGCCGGTCAGCCAGTTGCCCGCGATGGTGCTGCTGCTGTTGCCGATGGGTGCACGGCGGGTGATGCTCTGGTCGGCAACGCCGAGGACCTCGGACATGTCGCCCTTCACCGCATCCCAGGAGGCGTGGCTGATGGCGAGAACGGTCGGGTCAAGCTTCGTGTTGCCCTCGGTGTCATAGAGGTTCTGGGTGTTGTCGCGGCCGGTGGTGTTCACATAGCTCGGGTTCACGACCGTGACTTCCTTCGTCTCGGTGTTGAACTGGATCTTGGCGTTGGCATAGCCCTTCGCCTGGCAGTTGCCCTGAATATAGGCTACACCGTTGTCGGCGACGCCGTAGGAAACGCTGTGGGAGTGGCCGCCGACGACGAGGTCGACAAGCTCGGAGTTGACGCTGTTTGCAAGGCCGCGCGGGCTGGCGTGCGCCACAACGACGACGACGTCAGGGTTCTCGGCTACAACGATGGACTCGATCTTCGCATTGAGCTTCTCAATGCTCGGGTCGATGTCGTACGGAGCAATCTTGGCGGTCATGATGTCCATGGAGTAGTCGGGGATGTAGCCGACAAGTGCGACCTTCACACCGGCCTTGTCAACGATGACATAGTCCTTGACAAAGGAGGCGCGGTTCGTCGTACCTGCATCATAGAGATTATAGGCCAGAACGGGGATATTACTGTCGCCCTTGAACTCACCGATCTCATAGGCGGGCATGGTGCCGTTCTCATCGGCGGCATAGGTCTTGACGTTCCAGTCGAACTCGTGGTTGCCGAGGGAGACGGCATCATAGCCCATGGCGTCGAAGGCGGCGCGCAGAGCGTTGCCGTAGGTCAGGTTCGAAACGGGAGTGCCCTGATAGATGTCGCCGCCGTCAAGCAGGAGAACGGCGTCGTTTTCGGCATTGGCACGGGCCTCGTTCACGACATTGGCGATGTAGGCCATGCGGTACTGGAACGTGGACTCGTTGCCGGAGGATGTGTCGACAAGGTAGCCGTGCACGTCGGTGGTCTCAAAGACCTCGATGGTCTTCACGGGATTTGCTTCTGCGTGGACGGTCCATTTCGTTTCACGGCCCGGGGTGATGTCCTTGCCCTCGGCGGTCATTTCCTTGATGTATTCGCCAATGATGAGGGGCACGGAGCCGCCGACGTTGTTGAAGCGCTCGGAGATGGTGGCATCCCACAGAACCTCGTCGCTGCTGGAGGTGATGCCGGTGGAGGCAAACCAGCCGTAGGCGTCGGAGTCCTTCGTCGCGCTCAGACGGTAGGAGCTGAGGCAGGCGTAGATCGTGTCGTCATCCTTCACGGCCGTGCCGTCCGCGTAGGTGATGTTCTGCACGCGCTGGTTGTCGGGATTGCCGGCATAGACGTCGTAGTTCACGCCGTAGAACGTGTCGCAGCCGAAACCGCCGCCGCCAAGCTGACCGTTGTCTTTGACACGGTAGTTCTGTGCCGTGTGCTGCATCCAGCTCTTGAGCTGGGCGCCGGTCATCCGGATCATGTAGAGGGTGTTGTTGTCGTACTGATACAGGGAGTAGCAGTCGCGCAGGCTGATGTCGCCGGAGGTTGCGCCGTCGGCCAGCAGGGAGCTGACGCTCCAGCCGCGCTTTGCGACCGGCGTCGTCATGGAGATGACGTGATCCTTCGTCGGGTCGATGTTGTTGTCGGTGCAGGCGGCCCAGATCTGTGCCTTGTGGACGAGATCATAGGAATCGCTCTGCGTGAGGTAGTAGTTGGAGATGGTGTCCCAGGTGCCGGAGACCGTGCCGATCTTCTTGTTGACGAAGGCATCGGAGCGCTCGAAGAGCGGAGTGATGAGGTCCTTCAGACCGTCGTAGTTGGGGTCGCCGGACTTGAAATCCGGGCTGGGGACGCGGATGTCCCTGCCGTTCTCGTCCTTGCCGAGGGCAGAGTTCAGAGGATGCATGGTGGACTCGGCTGCGGTAACGGTGACCTTGCCGTCGGCGCCCTTCGTGAGGGTGAGGACGGTCTCACCGAGGGTGGAGCCGCCGCCGTTCATAACGAGGACGTTCTCGCCGTTCTTGTTCTGCAGGGTAACGGCGTTTCTCTGATGGTTGTGGCCGGTCAGCAGCATGTCAACGCCGGTGGTATGCGTTGCAAAGTAGCCGCCTTGGTTCTCCTGATTGTAGATGTCAGGATTGCCCTCGCCGCTGTGCATGGCGACGATGATGTAGTCGCACTTCTCCTGCATTTCCTTGCCGTAGTAGTTTTCCCACTCATAGACATAGGACTTTTCGGTGTTGTCGGGATGGCCGAACGTGCAGCCCTCATAGTGGCTGGCGACGTCCCAGTTCGCGTTGTTCATGTTCTCGAAGCCCAGCAGACCGATGGTGAAGGTCGTGCCATCCTCGAACTTGTAGGTGAAGGTCTTGTACGGGGAGAACACGGATTCGTTCGTCTCCGTCTCCACGACGTTCGAGCAGATGACGTCGACGGGCTGACCGGCGACGGCCTTGTCCGTGGAGGTCAGCAGATTGTAGTAGTTCCACTGAATCTGCGGCGCATAGTTGAACTCGTGGTTGCCCAGCACAAAGGCATCATAGCCAATGTAGCGCAGCGCAGTCGCCATGGGGCTGTTTTCGCCGCCCTCCTGGAGAATGTTGTAGCTGCTCAGCGCGCTTCCCTGCAGAATGTCGCCAACATCGATAAGAATGCTGTCGTCCACGGCGGCGCGGCGCTCTGCGACGAGCTTCGCCGCCTGCAGGAAGTTGTTGCTCAGGGCACTGTTCGTGTAGGAGTTCCAGTCGTATGCACGGCCGTGCATATCGGTGGTCGTCAGGATGCTGACGGTGATCGAATCGGACTTCGCCTCGAAGACGTCATCCGCGACCGGGGCATTCGTGTGGCCTTCGGCTGCGTAGGACGCGTAGACCGAGGTCAGCTTGGTCTCTGCCGCGCCTGCCGGGATGACTGCCACGGAAAGAACGAGGCAGACCACGAGCAGAAGCGAGAGAAGACGCTTTGCAATGTGTTTCATTTCAAGACTCCTTTGTTTGTAGTTGCAGCTACGCTGCACGTTTTGGAAATCGTGACAAAAATCCACCATTCATCACAGGTTCCGTCGGCAATATTCTAACACTTTGTAAAGAAATTGTAAAGGAAGCGGGGAGACCTGAGGGAAAAATTGGGAGAACTGACAAGGAAGTCTTGTTACGGGAAGCTGATTTTCTCTTTGTGAAAAACAGCAAAAACTGCGCAAAGCGCCGCTGTCGCAACGTTTTCCTGCATTTTTTGCAGCAAAGGGAGCCACAGCGTGTCCGGCGGGATTTTGACAGAAAAAACAGGAAAATTCTGGACAATATGCTGCATATGCAATATAAAAAACGGGCTGTCCTGCTAAGGACAGCATGAAAAACGCTTTTCGGCATTTTGACCATATGTATGAGACTCTACATGGAATCGCTGCGAAAACGGGCACGATTCAGCCCAGCGCGACGTCCAGAATCATCATCACACTGAAGCCGACGGCGAAAAAGATCGTGCCGATGTTCGAATGCTTGCCCTCGGACATCTCGGGGATCAGCTCCTCCACGACGACATAGAGCATTGCGCCTGCCGCAAAGCTCAGAAAATACGGCAGGGCAGGGGCGACGAAGCGCGCCGCCAGCACGGTCAGCACCGCGCCGACCGGCTCGACGATGCCGGAGAGCACGCCGCCTGCAAACGCGCGCATGCGGCTGTGTCCCTCCGCGCGCAGCGGCAGAGAGATGATGGCGCCCTCCGGAAAATTCTGGATGGCGATGCCGAGCGAGAGCGCCAGCGCTCCGGCGGCGGAGATCTGGGCCGTTCCGGTCAGATATCCGGCGTAGACGACGCCGACGGCCATGCCCTCCGGGATGTTGTGCAGCGTCACGGCGAGGATCATCATGGTCGTCCGCTGCAGCTGCGTGCGCGGGCCCTCGGCCTGACCGGCGTTGCGGTGCAGGTGGGGGATGACGCGGTCGAGCAGCAGCAGGAAGGCCACGCCGATCCAGAAGCCGACGGCGGCGGGCAGGAACGAAAGACGGCCGAGCGCGGCAGACTGATCAATGGCCGGGATGAGCAGGCTCCAGACGGAGGCCGCGACCATCACACCGGCGGCAAAGCCGGTCAGGGCGCGCTGCAGCCGGTCGCCGAGCGCTTTGCGAAGGAAGAACACGCAGGCCGCGCCGAGCGTGGTGCCGAGAAACGGGATGAGGATCCCATAGAATGTTGTCATAGACGCCTCCTATTGTGGTTAGTATATACTAACCACATGGTAGCATAAATCCCTGCAGGATGCAAGCCGGAAATCTCGAAAAAAATGCCCGCCGCGTCTGCGGCGGGCTGGCTCGAATCAGATCGTGCCGGTGATCTGCAGGGTGGCAGAGCCGGGGGTAACGGTCCATGCGCCGGTCGCAGGATCCTGAACGGCGGAGGCGGCCGGAATCGTGATTGCGCCGGGCACGGTCCGGAACAGACCGGTCGCCGGGTCGTAGGTGTAGTTGGATGCAAGCCAGGCATCGCTGTTGTAGGTCACGGCGATATTGCGCAGGATCGGGTCGAAGCGGTCGGTGACGGTAATGCCCGCGGCTGCGTCGGCCGCAGCGCCGCCGTAGTTTTCGATCGTGAACGTGTAGGTGAGCGTGCCGCTGTCGCTGACCTGCACGGGCTCGAGCACCTTGGTGATGCGCAGGTCCGGCTCTGTGGCTGCCGGGAGCGTCTCCGCCGCCGTGACGGCATCCGTCAGCCCGCCGCCGGTGACGGTCACGGTGTTCTCGATCGTGCCCTCTGCCGAGGGATCGGCAAAGGCATTGACGCGGGCCGTATAGACCAGCGTGCTTACGCCGCCTGCAGGAACGGTGATGCCCTCGATGCGGATGCCGTTTGCCAGTACTGTGACGGCCGGGGCCGTCTGCAGCACGCCGTTCATGAAATAGCGGAGCGTCCCTGCCTGATACGTCAGCGGCGTGAGCTGCACCGTGCCGCCCGTGGCAGGAAAGTTCGTCGTGCCGAGCGTGTCGGTCACGGTCAGCCCGGTCAGCGCCGCCGCACCGGTGCTGCGCAGCTGGACGACATAGGTCACAAGGTCGCCGGTGCGGTAGCTCTCTGCGGCTGCCGTTTTCGAGGCGGTCAGGACCTGCACGAGCTCGCCCGTGACGATGTTGGAGTTGACGGTGCCGCCGTTGTAGGTCAGCGTGGCCTGATTCGTAAAGGTTGCCATAGTATTTCTCCTTTCCGGAGACCACATCGCCCTCCTTCGACAGCATATGCCGAAGGAGGGCAATCGGGAACCCGGCTCAGCGCCGCAGCCAGCCTGCGGGCAGCTCCGCGAGCGGGGCCGGAAACGAGACGCGCGCGCCGATTTCGGCAAAGCGCGCTGCCAGCGGCGCGGGGATGCGGCCGTCGGGGTCCGGGCTGAGGTTCAGCATGAAATTGGCGTGGCTGGCGAAGCACTGCTCCATGAGGCCAAGCGCCCAGTCGGCGCTCTTTGGCTCTTTTTCGTCGTCGCGGTAGAACCACGTCCGCGTCAGCTTCTGGCACAGTGCGCCGGGACCGGCAAAGCCGGGCGTCAGCTCCTGCCCGGCGCCGTTTTCGAAGAAGACGACGTCCGTGCCGGAGATGCCCTCCGTGCAGCCGATATTCATGAGCAGGCAGTTCGGCTGCAGGCGCTTGACGAGGGCATCGACTTCCTCGAACGGCAGCTCGCGGTAGGACGGGCCGCCCCACGGGGCGTTCCAGCCGTCTATAATAAGATAAGGTATCTCGCCGTAGTTCGTCAGCAGCTCCGTGATCTGCCCGAGCACGAGCTCGCGCTGCGCAGGGGGAAAGGAGCGCCGCCCGATCCCGGCCGTCAGGTCGAGCACGGAGAAGTACAGGCCTGCCTGCAGACCGGCTGCGCGGAAGGCCCGCAGGAATTCCGCGACGATGTCCGTCCGGACCGTGGCCTGCGCGACGCTGTGGTTCCCAAATTCGGATGGCCAGAGTGCGAAGCCCTCATGGTGCTTTGCCGTCAGGACGGCAAAGCGGCAGCCTGCGCTTTTGGCGATCTGCGCCCAGCGATCGCAGTCCGGCGCGCGGGGCGCCCAGTCTGATTCGGGGAAGGGATAACGGCGCGGCTCCCCGCCGTTTTCCAGATCGAATTCCCAGTCGATGATGTCGGGATTTGCATGGAACTGCACGGCGGCACTGTTCCAGTGGATAAACGTGCCGAGCCGGAGGTTGATGAAGTCGCGCTGAAGCGCACAGAGATGGTCCATTCGCGGGCCCGCCTTTCTGATTTTCTATGGGATGATTATACGGGCAAAGCAGGCGTTCGTCAAGCCTCTGCACGGCGCTGCGCGAAGCGCCGCTGCAGAAGATGCATGTCGTGGAAGTAGATGGGGACGAGGAAGCAGTCGGCCAGCAGCCATGCGGCGGGGTTTGCAAGGCAGATGGCGGTGTAGCCGATCCAGCGCACGACGGCAAAGCCGACAAAGCAGCGGGCGATCGTCTCAAACACCCCTGCAAACACGGCCTGCTGCGTGAAGCCGACGCCCTGAATGAGGAATCGGAGCACGTTGACAAGCGTCAGCAGGAAATAGCAGCTGGCGTTCCACACCAGAAACTGCTGCGCCAGCAGACCGATCTGGTCCCGGACGGCGGCGCTCTCCGCAGAGTCGAGGAACAGCAGCGACAGCTTGCCGCCGAAGAGGGCAAGAACGCCGAGGCCGAGGGCGGAATAGGCAAACATCAGCAGCACGCAGGCGCGCACGCCGCGGTGAATGCGGTCGAGCTTCATTGCGCCGTAGTTCTGCCCGCCGTAGACGGCCATGGTCGTGCCTGCGGCGTCGAACGGGCAGGTGAAGAGCTGGCTGACCTTGTTTGCTGCGGTGACGGCTGCGATGGAGACCGCGCCGAGGCCATTCACGGCCGTCTGCACGACGATGGTGCCGATGGCGGTGACGGAATACTGCAGGCCCATCGGCACGCCGATGGCAAACAGCCGCGTGATATGTGTGCGGCTCGGCCGCAGCTCACCGGGGCGAAAACGCAGAACGGGATAGCGCTTTCCCATGATGGCCAGACACAGCAGGCCGGAGATGGCTTGCGAGATCACGGTCGCCCACGCCGGGCCCTCCACGCCCATGCCGAGCACGGCGACAGCCAGCAGATCAAGCGCAACGTTCAGCAGGGAGGAGAGAACGAGAAAATAGATCGGGGTCCGGGAGTCTCCGAGCGAGCGGATGACGCCGGAGACGAGATTATAAAGGATGATGGCGGGGATGCCGAGGAAAATGACGAAGATGTAGTCGTAGGCATACCGGAAAATATTGTCCGGCGTGTTCATCCAGCGCAGCACGGGTGTGCACAGCAGCGCCGTGGCCACGGTGAGCACCACGGCGAACGCAGCCGAGAGCCAGATGCTGTTTGCCACAAAGCGGCGCAGCTCCGCTTCGTCGCCCTCGCCGAATTTCTGCGCCACGGGGATGACGAAACCGTTGCAGATGCCGATGCAGAAGCCGAGCACCAGAAAATTGACGGAGCTCGTCGAGCCGACGCCCGCAAGCGCGTCCATGCCGAGAAAACGGCCGACGACGAGCGTATCTACCATATTATATAGTTGTTGGAACAGCAGGCCACCAAGCAGCGGCAGCAGAAAGCCGATGACCAGCCGCGTGGGGGAGCCGGTCGTCAGGTTCCGGGATGCGGTTTTTGCCATAAGAGTCCCTCCGGAGTCCATAGAAATTTCAATTTCAAAAAACGTCTGCATTGTATTCTCTGACCGAAAAAAATACAATCCGCAACCTTCTGATTTTTCCGCGCAATTCGGGGCCGGAATCCGTCAGAATGTACAAAAACAGGATTTTTCCCTGAAAAATGGCCGAATGGGCGAAAAAATCGGGCAAAAAAAGCCCGGCTTTCGGGAAGCCGGACGAAAAAATCAGGGGATATTCCAAAGAAATGCATTGACGCGGAAGAAAAAATGTGGTAAAATCAATACCCAATGCTGTGAAGTGCGGCGCAGGCCAACCTCCACCTCATGGTCAGATTATACCACAGACCGCGCCGCACGGCAAGGGACTAAAATGAAAAAACAGCAACTGACCCACGCGTGTCATTGCTGAGACAGCGCACGAAACGACGACAGAAAGGCGTGATCAAGCAAATGCAAGTCAAGGACGTGAACTATGGCAAGACCGTTCGCAAGAGCTATGCCAAGTATCAGGAGATCCTGCAGATGCCCAACCTGCTGAAGATCCAGAAGGACTCCTACGACTGGTTCCTGCGGGAGGGCCTGCATGAGGTCTTCCGCGATGTGGCCGCCATCAGCGACTACACCGGCAACCTCGAGCTGTCCTTCCTGGACTACTCCCTCGATGAGAAGCCCAAGTACACCATTGAAGAGTGCAAGGAGCGCGACGCCACCTACGCGAAGCCAATCAAGGTCCGCGTGCGCCTGCTCAACAAGCAGTCCGGCGAGATCAAGGATCAGGAGATCTTCATGGGCGATTTCCCGCTCATGACCAACGGCGGCACGTTCGTCATCAACGGTGCAGAGCGCGTCATCGTCTCCCAGATCGTCCGCAGCCCCGGCATGTACTTCGGCGATACCGTGGATAAGGCCGACCAGCACATCTATACCGCAACGGTCATCCCGTACCGCGGCGCATGGCTGGAATATGAGACCGACCTGCAGGACGTGTTCTACGTCCGTATCGATAAGAACCGCAAGCTCCCCATCACCTGCCTCATCCGTGCTCTCGGCGTGGAGACCGACGCGCAGATTTTGGAGCTGTTCGGCGAGGATCCCCGCATCGTCGCCACGCTGGAGCGCGACCCGTGCAAGACCCGCGAGGACAGCCTCCTCGAGATCTACCGCCGTCTGCGCCCGGGCGAGCCGCCCACGGTCGACAACGCCGCGGCCTATCTCGACGCGCTGTTCTTCGATCCGCGCCGCTACGACGTCTCCCGTGTCGGCCGCTACAAGTTCAATAAGAAGATGGACATCTGGACCCGCCTGAGCGGTCAGGAGCTGGCCGAGCCGGTCGCTGACCCGCTGACGGGCGAGATCCTTGCCATGCCGGGCACTGTCCTGACCCGTGCACAGGCACAGGCCCTGTCGGCCCGCGGCGTGTGCGACGCCGTCATCCGCGTCGGCGACAAGGACCACAAGGTCTTCTCGAACTACATGGTCGACATGAAGAACTTCGTGGACTTCGACCCGGAGCAGTACGGCATCCACGAGAAGGTCTGCCGCAAGGTCCTGTTCGAGATGCTCGAGCAGCTCAAGGGTGCGGCTCCCGAGGCCTGGGAGGATGCCATTGAGGAGCGCCGCGATGAGCTCATCCCGAAGCACATCACGCGCGACGATATCCTCGCCACCATCAACTACCTCAACTGCGTCGTCATCGGCGCGGGCACGACGGACGACATCGACCACCTCGGCAACCGCCGTCTGCGCTGCGTGGGCGAGCTGCTGCAGAATCAGTTCCGCGTCGGCTTCACCCGCCTCGAGCGCGTCATCCGCGAGCGCATGACCGTGCAGGATCTCGATACCGTCACGCCGCAGAGCCTCATCAACATCCGCCCGGTCACGGCGGTCATCAAGGAATTCTTCGGCTCCTCGCCGCTGTCCCAGTTCATGGATCAGAACAACCCGCTGGCAGAGCTGACGCACAAGCGCCGCCTGTCTGCCCTCGGCCCCGGCGGCCTGAGCCGTGAGCGCGCTTCCTTCGATGTCCGAGACGTCCACTACAGCCACTACGGCCGTATGTGCCCGATCGAGACGCCGGAAGGTCCGAACATCGGCCTGATCAACTATCTGGCGAGCTACGCCCAGATCAATGAATACGGCTTCGTCGAAGCGCCGTACCGCAAGGTCGAGCGCGTCTACGACGAAAACGGTAAATATGTCGGCTCCCGCGTGACGGATGAGGTGGAATACATGTCCGCCGACGTCGAGGACGACTACCATATCGCGCAGGCAAAGGAGCCGGTCGACGAGAACGGCATGCTCCTCAACGAGCGCATCACCTGCCGCCACCGCGACGAGATCATCGCCGTCGATCGCGAGGTCATCGACTATATCGACGTCTCGCCGAAGATGATGACCTCCATCGCAACGGCCTTCATCCCCTTCCTGCAGAACGACGATGCAAACCGTGCTCTGATGGGCGCGAACATGCAGCGTCAGGCCGTGCCGCTGATGGTCACGGAGGCCCCGATCGTCGCCACCGGCGTCGAGCAGAAGTGCGCCGTGGACTCTGAGGTCTGCATCAAGGCCGAGGGCGACGGCGTCGTTACCCGCGTCTCCGCCGACGGCGTGAGCGTCCGCTATGACGACGGCAGCGTCCGCGACTACACCCTGACGAAGTTCGCCCGCTCCAATCAGGGCACCTGCGTCAACCAGCGCCCGATCGTCACGGTCGGCGAGCGCGTGACGACGGAGCAGGTCCTGGCCGACGGCCCCGCCTGCTCGCAGGGCGAAATCGCACTGGGCAAGAACGTGCTTGTCGGCTTCGTCACCTGGGAAGGCTATAACTACGAGGACGCCATCCTGCTCAATGAGCGCCTGGTGCGCGAGGACGTCTTTACGTCCATTCATATTGAAGAATACGAGACCGAGTCCCGCGACACGAAGCTCGGGCCGGAAGAGATCACCCGCGATATCCCGAACGTCGGCGAGGACACCCTCAAGGACCTCGACGAGAACGGCGTCATCCGCATCGGTGCAGAGGTCAAGTCCGGCGATTATCTCGTCGGCAAGGTCACCCCGAAGGGCGAGACCGAGCTGACGGCTGAGGAGCGTCTGCTGCGCGCCATTTTCGGCGAAAAGGCCCGCGAGGTCCGCGATACCTCCCTGAAGGTCCCGCACGGCGAGTCCGGCATCATCGTGGACGTCAAGGTCTTCACCCGCCAGAACGGCGACGAGATGGCCCCCGGCGTCAACAAGATCGTCCGCGTCTATATCGCACAGAAGCGTAAAATTTCCGTCGGCGATAAGATGGCCGGCCGCCACGGCAACAAGGGCGTCGTTTCCCGCATCCTCCCGGAGGAGGATATGCCGTTCCTGCCGGACGGCACGCCGCTGGATATTGCTCTGAACCCGCTGGGCGTTCCGTCCCGTATGAACATCGGACAGGTCCTGGAGGTCCACCTTGGCTACGCCGCCCACGCCCTCGGCTGGAAGGTCGCAACGCCGATCTTCGACGGCGCGAACGAGAAGGACATCCGCGAGACTCTGAAGCTGGCAGGCCTCCGCGAGGACGGCAAGACGGTCCTGTATGACGGCCGCACCGGCGAGCCGTTCGACAACCTTGTCACGGTCGGCTATCCGTATTACCTCAAGCTCCATCATCTGGTCGATGATAAGATCCATGCCCGTTCCACCGGCCCGTACAGCATGGTCACGCAGCAGCCGCTTGGCGGCAAGGCACAGTTCGGCGGCCAGCGCTTCGGCGAAATGGAAGTCTGGGCCCTCGAGGCCTACGGTGCAGCCCACACGCTGCAGGAGATCCTGACCGTGAAGTCCGACGACGTGACCGGCCGTGTCAAGACGTACGAAGCCATCGTCAAGGGCCACAACGTGCCGAAGCCCGGCGTTCCGGAATCCTTCAAGGTTCTGGTCAAGGAGCTGCAGGCCCTGTGCCTCGACGTTCGCGTGCTCGACGATCAGGGTGAGGAGATCGAGCTGCGGGAGGATGACGACGATGATGAGATCGTCTACACCGACTCCGGCCGCGAGAATCTGGTCACCGATGAGAACGAGGTGCTCTCCTCCGGCTACGGCATCGATGCCGACAGCGAGGCGAAGCAGGGCCTCGACGCTCTGGAAAAGATCATCGGCATCGACGATGACGAGGACGAGGAAGACCCCGAGCCGGAGTGCCCGTATGACATCTCCGATGCGCCCGAGGACGAAGAATAAGGAGGAGGCAGACGATGAGCAATAAAACCTTCAGCGCGATCAAAATCGGCATTGCTTCTCCGGAAATGATCCGCGACTGGTCTTACGGCGAGGTCAAAAAGCCGGAGACCATCAACTACCGCACCCTGAAGCCCGAGCGCGACGGCCTGTACTGCGAGCGCATCTTCGGACCGACGAAGGACTGGGAGTGCCACTGCGGCAAGTATAAGAAGATCCGCTTCAAGGGCAAGATCTGCGACCGCTGCGGCGTCGAGGTCACCCGGAGCAAGGTGCGCCGCGAGCGCATGGGCCACATCGAGCTGGCCGCGCCGTGCAGCCACATCTGGTATTTCAAGGGCATCCCCTCCCGCATGGGCCTGCTGCTGGACATCAGCCCGCGCATTCTGGAGAAGGTCCTGTATTTTGCCAACTATATCGTCACGGATCCCGGCGACACGCCCCTGAGCAAGTGCCAGATCCTGACGGAAAAAGAATACCGCGACATGCGCGAAAAGTATGAGAACGATTTCGAGGCCGGTATGGGCGCCGAGTCCGTGCAGAAGCTGCTGGCCGAGATCGATCTCGAGGCCCTGTGCAGCCAGCTCCGCAGCGAGCTCGTCAACGCCAGCGGCCAGAAGAAGCTGCGCATCATCAAGCGGCTCGAGGTCGCCGAGGCCTTCCGCGCCTCCGGCAACAAGCCCGAGTGGATGATCATGAATGTCCTGCCGGTCATCCCGCCGGACATCCGCCCAATGGTCCAGCTCGACGGCGGTCGTTTCGCAACGTCCGACCTCAATGACCTCTACCGCCGCGTTATCAACCGCAACAACCGCCTCAAGCGCCTCATCCAGCTCAATGCGCCGGATATCATTATCCGCAACGAAAAGCGCATGCTGCAGGAGGCCGTGGACGCCCTCATCGACAACGGCCGCCGCGGCCGCGCTGTCACCGGTGCGAACAACCGCGCGCTGAAGTCCCTGTCCGACATGCTCAAGGGCAAGCAGGGCCGCTTCCGTCAGAACCTGCTGGGCAAGCGCGTCGACTATTCCGGCCGTTCTGTTATCGTCGTCGGCCCGGAGCTGAAGCTCTATCAGTGCGGCGTGCCGAAGGAAATGGCCATTGAGCTGTTCCGCCCGTTTGTCATGAAGAAGCTCGTCGAGGACGGTGTTGCCAACAACATCAAGAGCGCCAAGAAGAAGATCGACAAGGGCGAGCCCGAGGTCTGGGATGCCCTCGAGGACATCATCAAGGACCGCCCCGTCATGCTCAACCGTGCGCCGACGCTGCACCGCCTCGGCATTCAGGCCTTTGAGCCGGTGCTGGTCGAGGGCCGCGCCCTGAAGCTGCACCCGCTGTGCTGCACCGCCTTCAACGCCGACTTCGACGGCGACCAGATGGCAATCCACGTCCCGCTGTCGGCAGAGGCCCAGGCAGAGGCCCGCGTGCTGATGCTCTCCGCAAACAACCTGCTGCGTCCGCAGGACGGCAAGCCTGTCACCGTGCCGACGCAGGATATGATCCTCGGTACCTACTACCTGACCTATGTCCGTCTTGGCAAGGAGGAGAAGGGTGCGGAGCAGGTCTTTGTGACCGATGCGGGCGACTTCGACCTTCCCGTGAACCAGCTCGTCGACGGCGACCTTGTGGAAGCCGCGGTCGAGAAGGCCGAGAATGAGAAGAAGCGCGCCCCGTCCTATCTGCCGCTGCATGCCTATTCCAGCGTCGATGAGGCCATCACGGCCTATGCCGACGGCTGCATCGGCCTGCATGCGCCCATCCGCGTGCGCTACGGCAAGGAGATCGACGGCGTGATGCAGTACCGCATCATCACGGCGACGGTCGGCCGCCTGATCTTCAACGAGCCGATCCCGCAGGACCTCGGCTTCGTGGACCGCAGCGATCCCGCGCATCTGTTCGACCTTGAGGTCAGCTTCCTCGTTGGCAAGAAGAAACTCGGCGTCATCATCGACAAGTGCATCCGCCGTCACGGCTTCACCATCGCCACCGAGATGCTCGATCGCGTCAAAGCCCTCGGCTACAAGTACTCCACGAAGGGCGCCATCACCGTCTCCATCGCCGATATGGCCATCCCGGAGAAGAAGTACGCCCTCATCGAAGAGGCCGAGAAGCAGACGGTCAAGATCGACCGCCAGTACAAGCGCGGCTTCCTCACGAACGACGAGCGCTATCGCCTCGTTGTCCACCAGTGGGAGCAGACGATCAAGGACGTCACCGGCGCTCTGCAGGAGAACCTTGACCGCTTCAACCCGATCTATATGATGGCCGACTCCGGCGCCCGCGGCAGCATGAACCAGATCCGTCAGCTCGCCGGTATGCGCGGCTTGATGGCAGATACGAACGGCCGCACGATCGAGATTCCGATTAAGGCAAACTTCCGTGAAGGCCTTTCCGCTCTGGAATACTTCATCTCCTCCCGAGGCGCCCGTAAGGGCCTGACCGACACTGCGCTGCGTACCGCCGACTCCGGCTACCTGACGCGCCGTCTGGTCGACGTCTCGCAGGAGGTCATCATCCGCATCCCCGACTGCGGCACGACGCATGGCATCCACCTGTCCGAGGTCGTGGAAAAGGGCCAGGTCATCGAGTCCTTCGGTTCCCGCATCCATGGCCGCTTCCCGGTGCATGATATCGTCGATCCGGAGACGGGCGAGGTGCTCATCCCGAATAACCGCATGATGCATGAGGACGATGCCAAGATGCTCGAGGCACACGGCATTCACTCCGTCTATGCCCGTACCGTGCTCGGCTGCCGCGCCCGCAGCGGCGTCTGCGCCAAGTGCTACGGCATGAACCTTGCAACGTCCGAGCTTGTGAACCTCGGCGAGGCGGTCGGCATCATCGCCGCTCAGTCCATCGGCGAGCCGGGCACGCAGCTGACCATGCGTACCTTCCACACCGGCGGCGTTGCCGGCGACGATATCACGCAGGGCCTTCCGCGAGTCGAAGAGCTCTTCGAGGCCAGAAAGCCGAAGAAGATGGCGGCCATTGCCGAGATCGACGGCGTCGTCGAGATCGACGAGAGCCACCGCAGCGCGCTGCGCGACATCACGATCACCGCGGACGACGGCGAGGTCAAGCTCTATCAGGTCCCGTATTCCGTCGGCCTGAAGGTCGAGCAGGGAAAGCGTGTGCGCAAGGGCGAGCCCATCACCGACGGCGCGCTCAACCCGCATGATGTGCTGCGCATTTCCGGTGTCGAGGCCGTGCAGGAATATCTGACGCAGGGCGTTCTGGCCGTGTACCGCCAGCAGGGCGTCGATATCAACGACAAGCACATCGAGGTCATCATCCGCCAGATGATGCGCAAGGTGCGCGTTGAGGATCCCGGCGATACCACGCTCCTGAGCGGCACCGTTGTGGATGTCTATGAGTTCGAGGACGCCAATGCCGTTGTGCAGGCGCGCATCGACGCCGGCGAGACGGACCTCCGTCTGGCCACGGATTCCCTCATCCTCATGGGTATCACGAAGGCTTCCCTTGCCACGGAGTCCTTCCTCTCCGCAGCCTCCTTCCAGGAGACGACGAAGGTCCTGACCGAAGCCGCTATCAAGGGCAAGGTAGACCATCTGGTCGGCCTGAAGGAGAACGTCATCATCGGCAAGCTCATCCCCGCCGGTTCCGGCCTTGATATCTACCGCGATTTCGAGCCGACCAACTGGCCGGAGTCCTCCGTGACGCAGAGCATGATCGATAACGAGCAGAAGTAAATACAGCCTAAGTCTTCGAAGGCCCGTGCAGGGAATCCCTGCGCGGGCCTTTCAGACTATCGAAAAAGCCTCGCAGAGTTTGCGCCCGCAGGCGCAAAGAAAATGGAAATCATTTTCTCCGGCGGCGTGTACGTCGGAGAAAATACCGCTCAGTCCGCCAGTGTGCGAATTGTCCGCCCTTGGCGGGCGATTCGTGCGCGCAGCGGACTGCAAGCCTTTTGCCGGAAAAGCCCGAAGGGGTTTCCCGGCAGTTGAGCCTGTGCAGCGATTTGCTGTACGGGCCTTTTTGTGCGCCTTGGGGCTTGTTACCATAATATAGGCAAACATATGTTCAAAAATTAGGATTTTCCGGGTTTCTGGGAAAAATTTCCGGAAAAATCTCGGGCAGAATCCGAAAAAGTGATTGCATTTTTGGGGCAGGAATAGTATACTACAAGCGAAGTGGAGCAAAATGGATGAAATGTGAGCAAAATGGAGCGGAGGTGAGGGAATGTTCGGCAAATACAAGCACACGCTTGACCCCAAGGGACGGCTGTTCGTTCCCGCCAAGCTGCGCGAGGAGCTCGGCAGCGCGTTCTATGTTGCCCGTTCACTGGACCCCTGCCTGACGGTCTATACCGAGGAGGAGTGGCAGCGCATCGTCGAGCGCAGCAAGGCTGCGCCGTCGTCCAAGGCCCGCGGCCTGCGCACGTTCTTTGCCAACGTCGTCCGCTGTGAGCCGGACAAGCAGGGCCGCTTCCTGCTGCCGGACGATCTCCGCAAATATGCCGGGATCCAGCAGGAGGTCTATTTCCTCGGGCAGGCCGGCCGCGCTGAGATCTGGGCGGCAGAGCGCTACGAGGAGGAAGAGGCCAATGTCTCCGCCGAGGAGCTGGCCGCACTGATGGAAGAGATCGGGATCTGATGGAATTTCAACATAAATCCGTATTGCTGCAGGAGTGCATTGACGCGCTGAACATCCGCCCGGACGGGATCTACCTCGACGGGACGCTCGGCGGCGCCGGGCATTCCAGTCAGATCGCCCGCCGCCTGACGGAGGGGGGGCGTCTCATCGGCGTGGACCGCGACCGCACGGCGCTGGCCGCCGCAAAGGAGCGCTTAGCCCCCTATGCCGACCGCGTGACACTCGTGCATTCCAATTTTGCGGAGATCGACGCGATCCTCGATTCCCTTGGCATTCCGGCCGTGGACGGCATGCTGTTCGACCTCGGCGTTTCGTCGCCGCAGCTCGACGATGCTTCGCGCGGCTTTTCCTACATGGCGGACGCCCCGCTCGATATGCGCATGGATAAGGACGACGCGCTCACGGCGGGGGCGGTCGTCAACACCTGGCCGCAGGGCGAGCTGCGCCGCATTCTCTATGATTACGGCGAGGAGCGCTATGCACCGCAGATCGCGGCGGCCATCTGCCGGGCGCGTGAGAAGGCACCCGTCGAAACGACGCTGGAGCTGGTGGACATCATCCGCTCGGCCATGCCCGCGCAGGCGCTGCGCGAAAAGCAGCACCCCGCCAAAAGAAGCTTTCAGGCCATCCGCATCGCCGTGAACGATGAGCTCGGCGCCGTCAGCCGCATGATGCAGGCTGCGGTCGGCCGCCTCAATCCCGGCGGCAGACTGGCCGTCATCACCTTCCATTCGCTCGAGGACCGCATCGTCAAGAGCGAGATGCAGCAGGCGGCGCGCGGCTGCACCTGCCCGCCGGAATTCCCGGTGTGCGTCTGCGGCAAAAAGCCGCTCGTGAAACTCGTTACGCGCAAGCCTATCGTCTCCGGCCCTGCGGAGCTGGAGGAAAATCCCCGCGCCCGGAGCGCAAAGCTCCGCGTTGCGGAAAAACTTTGACAGAAAGGATGAGCCACCATGGCAGACCCTTATCGCAGCAACGGCTCGGCGGCCTATGATGTCCGCCGCCGGAATACCGCACAGCCTCTGGAGCAGCCGGAGCGTCTGCCGGACGCGCCTGCGCGGCGCAAGCCGGCGCGCCATGTCCGTGCACGTCTGGGTATCTCGCCCCTGACGGCGCTCGGCGCGGCCGCCGCCGTACTGATGCTTGCTCTGGTGGTGTTCAGCTATATCCGCCTCTATGAGGCGCGCAGCGATGTCGGCAAGCTGCAGACGCAGCTCAGCACGCTGGAGGAGCAGCAGGCCAGACTGCAGTCGCAGTATGACAATGCCCTCGATCTCGAGCAGATCGAAAAGCGCGCCAAGGAGCTTGGCATGCGCCAGCCGGGCAGCTCGCAGATCATCTATGTGCAGGTCGATGCGGACGATACGACGGAGGTCTATGCCGCGCCTGCGGAGAAGAATGTGTTCGTCCGCGTGATCGACGCATTCCGCAGCGCCTTTACGGACGCCATCAACTACTTCTCCTGAGCCTGCCGCAGAATTTCGGGAGGGACGGCCATTTCAGGCATGGTCCCGCCGCCCGATTCATATCGTATACAGAGCATGGGCGGTGAGTGAGAATTGCCGCCCATCTTTTTTCCACTGTTTTGCCCCGGGAGGGAATACTATGAAGCAGCAACCGCAGAGAAGACGCCGCCGCGCGCCGAAGCGCGAGGAGGTCTCGACGACCCATGTGCGCAAGGGCATCTTTTGCCTGATGATCCTGCTGGGTGTCGTCAGCTTTTGCGCCGTGGCGGGCATGCTCGTGAAGCTCATGCTCGTCGACCACGATTATTATGAGGCAAAGGCCATCCGCAACCAGACCCGCAGCACGAGCGTCACCGCCTCGCGCGGCACGATCTATGACCGCAACGGCAATGTGCTGGCGGCCTCGTCGAGCGTGGAGAATGTTTTCCTCGACCCGCTGGAGCTGTCGCAGAACAAGGTCGACGTCCCGGCGCTGGCAAAGAAGCTCGCGGCCGTGCTCGAGCTGGATGCGGGCTGGATCGAGGAGCAGGCCGCCGATACGAGCCTGCGCTACAAGGTCATCAAGCGCCGCCAGGCGCAGGAGGTCTGCGACAAGGTCCGCGAGATCATTGCGGAGGATAAGGTCATCGGCGTGCATCTCGAGCCGGATTCGCAGCGCTACTATCCCTATCACGATGTCGCGGCGCAGATCATCGGCTTTACGAACACCGAGAACGTCGGCTCCGAGGGGCTGGAGGCCTATTATAATGACGAGCTGCAGGGCACGGCCGGAGCCGTCATCACGACGAAGGGCAACTACGAGACGCAGATGCTCTATTCCTATGAGAAGTATTATCAGGCGTCCGACGGCGACAGCATCCACCTGACGCTCGACACGACGGTGCAGTATTATCTGCAGAAGCAGATGCAGGACGCCGTGGACCGCTATGACGTGCTCAACGGTGCGTTCGGCATCGTTATGAACTGCAAAACGGGCGAGATCGTCGCCATGTGCACGCTCGGCAGCTATGACCCGAACGATTATCAGGAAATTTATGACGAGGACCTGCGCACACAGATCGAGGAGCTTTACACCAAGGCGGAAAAGCAGCCCGAAAATTCCACGGCCCGCACGGAGGCCTTCAACGCCTATAACGCCGCCGTGCGCGACGCCCGCCTGAAGCAGTGGCGCAACCGCTGCGTCTCCGACGGCTATGAACCTGGCTCGACGTTCAAGATCCTCACGCTGGCGGCGGCGCTCGATTCCGGCGCAGTCACGACGGCCGATACGTTCTACTGCGGCGGCTCCGAGAAGATCGAGGGCCGCGAGCAGATCCTCAACTGCTGGAACCATGCCGGCCACGGCAGCGAGACCACGGCGCAGGCCCTGCAGAAATCCTGCAACATCGCCTTCGCCCACATCGGCCTGCGGACGGGCGGCGGCACGCTGTATGACTACTGCCGCGCCTTCGGCCTGATGGAGCAGACGGGCATCGACCTGCCCGGCGAGGCCTTCGGCGTGTTCCACACGCGCGAGCGCCTGGCCAACACCGCCTCCTACGGCACGAGCTACCTCATCGCAACGTCGTTCGGCCAGACCATCAAGCCGACGCCCATCCAGCTCGTCACGGCTATTTCCGCCGTGGTGAACGGCGGCTACCTGCTCGAGCCCTATGTCGTCTCGGAGATCGTCGACTCCGAGGGCAACGTCGTGCAGCAGAACGCCCGCACCGTCGTGCGGCAGGTCATCTCCGAGGAGACGTCCGCCACGATGCGGCAGATCATTGAGTCTGTCGTCACGGAGGGCACGGCAAAGAACGGCAGCGTCGTCGGCTACCGCATCGGCGGCAAGACCGGCACGGCCGAAAAGACCGACCAGACCGATTCGAACGGCCAGCAGACGAACGACAAGATCGTCTCGTTTGTCGGCATTGCGCCGATGGACGATCCGGAGTATGTGGTACTCATCGCACTTGATACACCGAACCCCGCCACCGGCACCTATATCTCCGGCGGCGTTATGGCCGCGCCGACCGTCGCCCGCGTGATGGAGGATATCCTGCCCTATCTCGGCGTCGAGCCGGATTATTCCGAGGTGGATATGTCCCGCGTGACGGTCCGCATGCCGAATCTGGCCGGGAAGACCGAGTCCGAGGCGGCTGCCATTCTGGAGGAAGATCACCTGAACTACAAGATCATCGGCGACGGCGACAAGATCGTCAGCCAGATCCCGGCCCACGGCCGTGAGCTGCCCGGCAATTCGACCGTGCTGCTCTATACGGACGATTCCATGCCGACCGACGAGGTCGAGGTGCCGAATCTGACGGGTATGACCGTGGCGCAGGCCAGCACGACGCTGTCCCAGCTCGGGCTCTATCTGCAGGCCAAGGGCACGGATTCGAATGCATGGTACGTCGTGGTGACAAAGCAGGACATCGACGCCGGAACAAAGGTCCCGCGCGGCACGATGATCGCCGTCACATTCACGGATACGACCGCACTGGATTAAAGAAGGTTGAATGCAATGAAATTACACGAGCTTTTGCAGGGCATCGAGGTGCTCGAACAGAACGCCGACCCGGAGCTGGAGCTGACGGGCGTGAGCTATGATTCCCGCTCGACCGCGCCCGGCGAGCTGTTTGCCGCCATTTCGGGCTATGCCACGGACGGCCACCGCTTCATTCCCGCCGCCCTTGCGCGCGGCGCGGCCTGCGTGCTGTGCGAGCACGACATGCCGGAGCCTATCTATGAAGAGTTAAAAGATTCTGTGGGGATTGTC
>OGXA01000608.1_pt1 | contig 31742 bp, 26 predicted proteins | sample 1576171 | NCBI WGS metagenome assembly OGXA01 (sample SAMEA3541587, study PRJEB24748) | human gut metagenome | biome: human gut; feature: human-associated habitat; material: faeces | place: China | collected 2012 | reverse complement strand
GCAGATGTGCGCCATGATCGAGCGTTACCTCGACCTCTATCGCAAGGCCTGGAAGGTGACTCTGCCCGAGAGCGGCTCGCTCTCCGTCATGGTCGACGAGAGCACGATCCCCGCGTATGCGCTCGCCGCGGTCAAGCAGTGCCAGCGTCACGGCTTGGTCAACGGCTTTGAGGACGGCACGTTCCGCCCGAACGATCTGTCTACCCGTGCGCAGGTGGCAGCGGTGATCTACCGTATGTCTCACCTCGTGCAGAACGCGAAGCCGGATAACACCCCGAGCGTGAATCCTCCCGTGAATCCTCCGGTGAATCCCCCGGTGACTGCCTACACCTATGCCCTGTATTTTGACGCCAACGGCGGCACGCTGATCGGTGCGTCTCCCGTCTCCATGACGACGACGAGCACCACTTACAGCTTCCCCGTGACCGCTACCGCCACCCGCGACGGTTACACCTTCCTGGGCTGGTCGACTGACAGAAGCGCCACGACCGCGACGTATCCCGCCGGCAGCACCATCACGCTGACCGCTGCCTATCCCATTATCACCCTGTACGCCGTCTGGCAGGCGAAGGCGCCCGTGGTCGTTTCCGAGGACCTGATCGGCAATGCCGTTCTCAAGTCCGTCAAGCAGGTCAACGACAGATTCAGCGACATGAAGAACGCCGTTGTCAGCGCCGTTGATCAGGTCAACAAGGACAACAAGTACCTGACGGACGCGCAGCTCCAGCAGGTCAAGAACATTGTCAACGACATGGTCAAGGTCGAGGACGTGAAGGCAAACTTCACCTCCGGCGACAACAAGACCGAGCGCGAGGTCACCTGGAACGTCGCTCTCGAGGTGAAGGACGGCCAGGTCGTCTCCGCCATCGAACAGGCGAACAAGATCGCCAACGCAATCATCACCGGCACCACGAGCAAGCCCACTCCCGACGATATCGACGGTTTCCTGACCAGCGTTAAGAACGCTGTCGAGTCCGAGACCGGCATCGTGCTCACCAACAAGTCCCTGAGCGAGATCAAGACGCAGGTCGTCGACCTTCTCAAGAAAGAGGGCAAGAGCCTGTGGGCGAACTTCCACGACGGCAAGGGCAACTATGTCTGCGGCAATGTGGACGTTGTGTTCAACGGCAAGACCTACGCCACCGTTCAGGTCGGCGCAAACAGCGCCTCTCTCTCCGCCGCCAAGTCCAAGATCGCCAAGGAGCTTGGCACTGCCATCTCCAAGGAGATCTACAAGCAGATGAAGGCGCAGGGCACTGCCTACACGGATAATTTCACCTTCAATATCGACCTGAAGGTCAACTTCACTCCCGCTGCCAACGCGGACATCAAGGCGAAGACCGACAATTACACCTACAACTATAAGCTCGTCGTGACGCCGAAGCTCAACAGCAACGGTCTGCTCGAGTACAAGTACGAGGGCGATGAGAACTATCTGCGTCTCAACATCAGCAAGGACGTCCAGAAGGCTTATAACGAAGGCCTCGACCAGATCGCCGCGCAGTTCGCCTATACCGACGGCACCAAGGATAAGGTCGTCGCCAAGGTCAAGGAGGAAATGGAGACGCGTCTCCCCGAGATCTATGCGGAGATCGAGACGTCTCTGAAGAAATACGATATCACCCTGACTAACGCCACCGAGGACGCGCTCAAGGCAGCTCTTCTTGCAGAGGCAGACAAGTGGGTCGAGACCAACTGGACGACGTTCGTTAACTCTGCCACCGGCGGCGGCACCCTCAAGGGTCTTGACAACACCGCCCTCATCAACGCCGTGTGGCCGCTGATCGAGAAGGACATCGACGCGCTCGATGTGAACGCTCTGATCGAGAACCAGATCAGCGAGAAGCTGACGGAGAAGAAGATCAACGAGGCGTGGATCGTCGATAAGGCGAACAACAGCGGTACGCTGAAAGATGCGAAGGATCTTGTTAAGGGGTTTGATGCGGTCACCTTCGAGCCTGCCGGCGTAACGCTGGATATCCAGTCGGTCGCTGACATCAACTTCCTGCTTGCTCAACCCGAGATTAAGGCTCATGTTACCAAGGGAGGCTTTGGCGCCACGATTACGCTCTCCGGTAAGGGCGGGAAGCCCTTCAGCGATGCGCTCAAGCAGGAGATCGTTGACACTGCGACCAAGGAGCTTGACACTGCGCTGACTTCTTCCGCCACGCTGAAGGATCTGCTGGCGAAGAACCCCGGTCTGAAGAATTACCTGATCTACAGCGCGCTCGTGCAGATGGATCTCACCTTCGATACTGAGAAGGCCGCCAATGCTTCTGCGCTGGATAACCTGAAGCCCACCATCAAGGACGAGGGCAAGGCAAAGCTTGCCGAAAAGCTGAATAATAAGCTTGCCGCGATCGATGTGTCTTCGATCCTGAATGACGGCTCTGCTGAAAAGGCGGAGTATCAGAAGAAGATCGACCTGCTCAACAGCCTGAAGTTCGATGCCGCCAATGGCATCCAGACCAAGACCGCGACCCAGCTTGCTGATGCGCTCAAGAGCCAGACCATGAAGGACATCGTCGGCAGCAAGGGCGACACTTATGTTGCGCAGTACCTCGGCAAGATCGTTGCCAAGGCGCAGAACCTGCTGCCCGACAGCGCGAGCATCACCCTCAACGGTGTGACGCTGACGGAGAACGACCTCACGGCGCTTGGCAATGCCAAGACCTCTCTCGAGGCTGTGACCGAGCTTGCGAACCTCATCGCGAAGTTTGGCGATCTGAGCATTGGCAGCTTTGTGGAGCCCGCTGGTCAGGTTATGACGGTCAGCTATAACGGCCGCAGCGCCAGCGCAAACCTCATCATCAACGTCAAGTAATTTGACAGCGTAAGACAAATCCATCATTCGGACCACCTCTTCCCGGCGGGGCAATTCCGCCCCGCCGGGGGAGGGGGAGCATAAAAAAAGAGACGTTAGGCGCGGCAGCGGCTCATTCGCGTTTGAGAGCCTGGCGGGTCTGTCGTCTCACACTTTTGAAAAGCACTGATTCAAAAATAATTTCTGCCCCGAAAAACAAGAGAAAGGAGGGCGCGCATGAACGAAAAGCTCCTGCGATACCTGCTGGAACAGCAGCTTTTGACCGCGGAACAGGCGGACGAGCTGCGTCGTGCTCAGGAGGAAACGAACAAGTCCATCCGCGAGCTGATCTTGGAGCGCGCCATCCTGCCCGAGGAACAGGTCATCGAAGCCCTGTCCTCGCTGACCCGCACCCCCGTGGTGCACCTTTACGAAATGACTATCCCCATGGATGTCCGACAGGCGGTTCGCCCGGATATCCTGCGTACATATACAATGATGCCCTTCCAGTTTGATCCGGAGGACAGCGGCACGCTGTATGTCGCCATGAACGAGCCCATGAACATGAAGGGGCGCGACATGGTCGCCATTGCCAGCAAGTGTCGCATTAAGCCATTTTTAGCGACAACATCCGACATTCTCGTGACCATCGACCGCTGCTACGGCAGCGAGGAGATGCAGGAGGCTGCCGAGCTTTACACCCAGACCAATGAGCGGGAGAGCGCCTCTCTGGAAGATCAGGTCTTTCAGGAGGATGTCAACGCCTCCCCCGTGGTGGTGCTGGTGAACTCCCTTGTGGAGCAGGCGGTGCGCCAACGCGCTTCCGATATCCACGTGGAGTCCGGACCGGACAAGGTCCGGGTCCGCTGCCGAGTGGACGGCGTGCTGTACACCACCGCCACTTACGACCTGCAGCTGCTGCCCGCCATCATCGCGCGCATTAAGATCCTCAGCAATCTGGACATTTCCGAAAAGCGCAGACCGCAGGACGGCCGCTTTTCCATCCTGGTGGACCGCCGGGAATACGATGTGCGTGTTTCCACGCTCCCCACGGTCTATGGCGAAAAGTGCGTGATGCGACTGACGCAGAAAAAGGCGCTGCGCCGCAGCAAGCGCGCCCTTGGTCTGACGGGGTCGGAACTGGAAAAATTCGACGAGATCCTGCGCCATCCCAACGGGATCGTGCTGGTCACCGGACCTACCGGTTCCGGTAAATCCACCACGCTTTACACCGCATTGAACGAGCTGAACAGCGACATGGTGAACATCGTCACGGTGGAGGACCCCGTGGAGGCGAACGTGGACGGCGTGAATCAGGTGCAGGTGAATCCCAAGGCGAACCTGACCTTTGGCAACGCCCTGCGTTCCATTTTGCGTCAGGACCCCGACATTATCATGATCGGCGAGATCCGCGACCGCGAGACGGCGTCCATCGCGGTGCAGGCGTCCATCACGGGTCACCTCGTGGTGAGTACGCTGCATACCAACGACACCGCCAGCAGCGTCACGCGCCTGCTGGACATGGGCGTGGAAAGCTACCTCATCGCCGACGCGCTGACCGGCATCATCGCCCAGCGCCTTGTGCGCCGTCTTTGCCCCAACTGCAAGCGGCGGCACGTTCTTTTAGAGCATGAGTTGGAATATCTGGGACTGACGCCGAAGGAGAAGGACAGCGCCGAGGTTTACGAGCCGGTGGGCTGCCAGCGCTGCGCCGGTACCGGATATTTCGACCGGATCGGCATTTACGAGATCATGGAGATCACGCCCCGTATGCGCACGATGATCTCCCACCGCTGCGACACGGGCACGCTGCGGGAGACTGCCATCGCCGAGGGGATGCACACCCTCCGCGAAAGCGCCCGCCGCCTTGTGCTGGAGGGAACGACCTCCATCAGCGAGATGCAGCGCATCAGCGTTGAAAATATGGCGGAAGAAACTCATCCTTTGGAGGACGGCGCATGATCGACCTGGAAACACTCATTCATGACGCGCTGGAGCGCAACGCCTCCGACATTCACCTCACGGTGGGCGAGCCTCCCGTTTTTCGACTCGACGGCGAATTGATCGACGTTGGGGAAACGCCGCTGACCGAGGCGGATACCACCGCCTATGTGCAGGAGCTGATCACGCCCGGACTTCTCAAGGAATTTCATGAAATGGGCGAGGCGGACTTCGCCGTGACCTATCACGAATTGGTGCGTATGCGCTGTAACGTGTTCCGTCAGCGGGGCATGACGTCGCTGGCGCTTCGCCTGCTGCCGCTGCGCATTGCCACCGCCGAGGAATTGGGCCTTCCGCCCGTGGTGGTGGCGCAGGCGGATAAACCCCGCGGACTGGTGCTCGTCACCGGCCCCACCGGCTCGGGCAAAAGCTCCACGCTGGCGGCGCTGCTCGACCACATCAACCACACCCAGCGCCGCCACATCATCACGCTGGAGGAACCCATCGAATACCTGCACGCGAGCGATCAATGTATCATCAACCAGCGCGAGGTGGGCGCGGACACCGGCAGCTTTGCCGCGGGACTTCGCGCTGCGCTGCGTCAGGACCCCGACGTGATCTTAGTCGGCGAGATGCGCGATCTGGAGACCATCTCCACCGCCATCACAGCCGCCGAAACGGGCCATCTGGTGTTCGGCACGCTGCACACCAAGGGCGCCGCCAACACCATCGACCGTATCATCGACTCTTTCCCCGCCGAGCAGCAGAACCAGATCCGCATCCAGTTGGCGGACGTGCTGGAGTGTGCCGTGGGCCAGACCCTCCTGCCGAAGATTGGCGGCGGCCGCACGGCGGTATTCGAGATCATGGTCGTCACCCCCGCCATTCGCAGCATGATCCTGCAAAGCAAGACCTTCCAGATCGTCAGCGCCATCCAGACCGGCAAGCGGTACGGGATGCAGCTTTTGGACGACGCGCTGGAGGATCTTGTCGACCGGCACGTGATTTCGCTGGAGACTGCCCTCGCCGCCGCCAACGAGCCTGATAAATTCAAGACAGGGCGGCAGACCTGAGAAAGGAGGGCGGCTCCATGCCCGGATTCAACTATACGGCGATCAATCGAAACGGAAAGCGCGTCCGCTCTTCTCTGGATGCGTCGTCCATCGAGACCGCGAAAAGCTCCCTTCGCGGCGCAGGTTATACGATTTTAGACATTAAGGAGCAGACCACCCTCAACCGCGATATCGAGATCCCGTTCCTCGGCAAGCCCAAGGCGAAGGACATGGCGGTGTTCTGCCGTCAGTTCGTGTCCATCCTGCGCGCGGGCGTGTCGGTCGCGTCCGTGCTTTCCATGCTGGGGCAGCAGACCGGCAATAAAAAGCTCCGCGCCGCCATCCGCGAAATGCAGGCGGACGTGGAAAAGGGCGAAGCGCTTGCTACTTCCATGCGCCGCCATCCCAAGATCTTCCCCGCCATTCTGGTGAATATGGTGTCAGCGGGCGAATCCTCCGGCAATCTGGAGGAATCCTTCCGCCAGATGGAGCTTTATTTCGACCGCAGCAAGCGCACCAAGAGCAAGGTGACGAGCGCCATGATCTACCCCTGCGTGCTGATCGTGGTCATGATCGTCGTGCTGATCGTGATGATGACGAAGATCATCCCCAACTTCCTCAAAACCTTTGAGGATATGGACGCGGAGCTGCCCAAGCTCACGCAGGGCGTGATGGCGGTCTGCGAATGGTTCGAATCCTGGTGGTGGGTGCCGCTGCTGGTGCTGGCGGCGCTGATCGTGGGCGGCGTCCTGTTTCACAGGACCGACAAGGGCAAGCACTTTTTCGGCTGGCTCGCCCGCAAGACCCCCGTGGTGGGCAACCTGACAGTCAAGACCGCCTGCGCGACCTTCTGCCGCACGATGGAGGTGCTGATCGGCTCGGGCCTGACGCTGACGGACAGCATGGACCTCGCCGCCAGCAACATGGGCAACATCTACTATCTGGAGGCCATCCGCGACGCGCGCGGCATGGTCGCCGAGGGCACGCCTCTGCGGGAGAGCCTCGTGCGGACGGGTATTTTTCCGCCCATGGTGTCGAATCTTGTCGGCGTGGGCGAGGAGACCGGCGACCTGCAAAGCATGATGGGCAAGGTCGCCGACTACTATGATGAAGAAGTAGATGAGGCCACCAAAAAGCTCCTGAACCTGATGGAGCCTGCCATCATCATCTTCATGGCGGTCTTCGTCGTCATCATCGTGCTGGCCATCTACCTGCCGATGATCAACATGACCAAGGCATTCGACAAATATCTCTAAATCCGTATATCCAAGCCGTGTATTCAGGAGCGGGAGATAGGGGCCCGTGCCGCATGGCGATGATATAAAATCCGACGCAAAACAAAGAAAGGAAGAACACTCCTATGAAAAAGTTTGGTTCCAAGTCCGGTTTTACTCTCGTTGAGCTGATCGTCGTCATTGCGATCCTCGGTATCCTCGCCGGCATCGCCGTTCCCGCTTACTCCGGCTACATCAAGAAGGCAAACGAGGCTGCTGACTACGCCCAGCTGGACGCCATCAAGACCGCCATTGTCTTTGCTTATACTGATAAGCATGTCAAGGACGATTCTTTTAAGGATATCACGGAAATCACCGTTACCAGCGCTGCCAATGATACTGCTGACGCTGCCTTTACGATCAAGGCTACCGATGCCGTCTCTGACGTTACCGCAGATATGGTCCGTCCTTATTATGATTTGAAGGGTTTCCAGCTCAAGAGCGATCACACCTCCGCAACGTGGAAGGCTGCCGACGGCTGGACGCTGACCCCGAAGACCACGGGCAAGTAATCCACCCCTACATCATCCCCAAGCGATTTGAACCAACGCCCTGCCCGTCCGGTATCCCTATCACCCGGACGGGCGGGGGAGACCCCTGAGCGAAAAGGAGAGATTTCCCATGACCTGTCTTTTGCTGCTGCTCTGGACGGCGCTGGGTCTGTGCGTCGGCAGCTTCTGCAACGTGCTGATCTTCCGCCTGCCGCGCGGGGAGGAGTTTGTGAAAACGCCGTCCCACTGCATGGCCTGCGGCCACCGTCTGCGCTGGTATGAGCTGCTGCCGGTCGTGAGCTACCTTGCGCAGGGGGGGAAGTGCCGCGCCTGCGGCGCAAGGCTCTCCGCCCAGTACCCTGTGGTGGAGGCGCTGAACGGCGGCGCGTGGCTGCTGGCGGCGTGGCTGTACCAGGCCGAGCCGCTGCGCGCGGTGCTGTATTCGCTGCTTTTCTCCCTGCTGACGGTCGTGGCGCTCATCGACTGGCGCACCTTCGAGATCCCCAACGGGGTGAACCTTGCGATCTTCCTGCTGGGCGCGGTGCAGCTTGCAGGCGATACCGCGCACTGGAAAACCTATCTCATCGGGATGTTCTCCGTGAGCCTTCTTTTCCTCCTGCTGTGGTTCGTGACGAAGGGCAATGGCCTTGGCATGGGGGATGTGAAGCTGATGGGGGCGGCGGGCTTGCTGCTCGGCTGGCAGCGCATCCTGCTTGCGATGATCCTCGGCAGCGTTTCCGGTGCGATCATCCACTCGGTCCGCATGAAACGCGGCGCGCCCCGCAAGCTGGCGTTCGGGCCGTATCTTGCCGCCGGGATCTGGGTCGCGGCGCTATGGGGCGACCGGCTCATCGCGGCGTACCTCGGTCTTTTTGGGCTGTAACACGGGAGAGAAAAGGGCAGGCGCGGACCTGCCCGCGAGAGAAAAACAAGAGCCTGTGGGAGGGGCAGAACCGTTCTTCGGGACGGCTGTGCCATTCCCACAGTCCGGGAGGGAACACTTATGAGCAAGCAAAAGCTGAGCGGCAGGGCGCTGGTGGTGCAGATCACCGAGCGGGAGATCCGCATCGCCCAGATGACGCTGGGCAGCGACGCCATTTCCGAGCAGGTCATCCTGCCCACGCCGCCGAACGCGGTCGAGGACGGTCAGCTCGTGGGGCTGGACGCCCTGCGGGACGCGATGGAGCCGGTTCTGCGGCAGGGGCTGTTCCGCCGCTGCCGTAAGGTGGTCTTTTCGCTCTGCTCCACGCAGGTCATCAGCGAGAGCGTCACCGTCCCCGCGGTGAAGAAGCAGCAGCGCCTCGGTCAGATGCTGCTGGCGAACATGGACGAGTATTTCCCCATTGACCCGGGCGAGTATCAGCTTTCGTGGGAGAGCGTGGGCGTTGAGGCGCGCGAGGACGCGCGTCATCTGCGCGTGCAGCTCTGGGCGGTGCCGCGCACGATGCTCCACCGCTACTATGCCCTTGCCAACAGCATGGGGCTGAGCGTTGCCGCCGTCGATTTCTGCGGTCACAGCCACGCCACCGCCGTGGACGCGGACTTTGCCCTGCCAAAGCACGCGAAGTCCTCCGCGGATACGGACGACGGCGTCTGCCTCTATATCAACGCCGAGAGCGAGCTGTTGCTGCTGACCTTCGTTCACAACGGGCAGGTCAAGCTGCAGCGCCTGCTGCAGCGGGGCTATTCCCAGCAGGACGACCTCAATGAGGCGGGCATCGTGCTCGACTACTTCTCTGCCATGCCCGGCCGCGCCCGCCTGACGAGCGCCGTGCTTTCCGGCGGTCAGGCGAAGGAGGCGGGGCTTGCCCCGGCGCTCGCGTCGCTGCTGAATGTCCCCGTCGAAATGGTGGAGACCGACTACGGCGCGCAGTGGCTGCTCTGTCAGGGCGCGGCGCTCACCGCCCTTGACTTCGGCGACCCGGAGCTGAACCACATCACCGGCGCGCGCGCACCCATCAACCGCGCGTGGCAGTACGGTCTTGTGTTCCTTGGCGGCGCGGCGCTGACGGCGTCCGTGCTGCTGCTGCTGACCTCCAAGCTGTCGTGGAGCACGGAGCTGGACGGTCTGCGCGCACAGCAGGACCGCCTGACGGCGCTTGCCCAGCAGAACGCGGGCTGCGCGGAGAACTACCACAACTATTCGAGTATGTACGACGCTTACAGCGCCGACTGGGACACCGTATTCGACTCCGTTCGGACATATAACGACAACCTTGAACTGGTGCTGGGCGAGCTGGAGGCAAAGCTCCCCAAGAAGTCAACGGTGACCGCTCTGAGCACGACCGAGTTGTGTCTTGCGGCGCAGGTCGCCTTCCAGAGCAAGGAGGACGCCGCTTATTTCCTCGTGGCGCTGCGCGACGTGCCCTTCATGACCCTCAACACCGTTTCCAGCCTGACCATCGGCCCGAAGGAAGCCTACTCCCCGGACAAAATGATCGCTGCGCTGTACGAGGAAGCGGGGAAGGAGTCCCCCGTGCCGGGCACGGAGGAAAGCGCAGCGGATGGTACCGAGGAAAGCAGTACGGAAGAACCTCCCACTGAGGGCGGCTATTCCCTCGATGAGCTGTTCCCCAACGCGTCAAACGGCATCACCGGCAAAATGATCAAGGACGTGCTCCCGCTGCTGCGTGCCGCGGGCGTTGACGAAGCGACCATCCAGAAGATCGAAAGCTACGCCGACATGATGGAGAAGGTCGGCATGACCATTTCCCCCGATAACCTTGATTTCCTGCAAGGTCTGCTCCCCGGAGGCGGCGGCAGCAGTGGAGGCGGCACCGGCGGCACGCCGAGCAATCCCAACCCGCCCGTCACTCCGAGCAACCCCGGCACGCCGGTCACGCCTACCACGCCCAGCAGCGGCAGTACGTCCTCTGCTTCTGGCATTGAGTCTGCCGATATTGCAAAGCTGCGTCTCAGCCTGCAATACCTGAACTCCAACCAGCTGGACGCGCTGCAAGCCGTCTACGGCCCGGTGCAGCAGTATTCCTTCCCGCTCGACAGCCTGCTCAAGAGCGCCACTGCCGCGCAGGAAAAGGCGGCGCTGCGCTCGCTGCTGCAAAACGATCCTGCCGCCATGTATCAGTTTTTCCTGCTGATGCGCGAGGATATCGCCCGTGAGGAAAAGGACCAGATCCTGTACGACAAGATCTTTGACGACATTTGGAAAAACGCCGATCAGCACCGCATGTTCTATGAGAGCGACGATGTGATGCTGAACAAATATCTGCCGAACCTGCTGAATATCCTGACTGACAACAAGACGAATGTCAACGCAACGATCGCGCTCATTCGGCAGAATCAGACGCTGAGTGGTAAGCTTGCGCTCCATCTTGCCAAGGAAATGGGCGAGCTCCGCTCGGTCAACACCGCGCTCGACCTTGCGATGCTCCAAAAGGAGATCAACAGCGGCGCGGCGTTCCAGCGGGATGCCGCCACTGTGGCCGCGGTCAACGCGCTGCTGCGGAAGAATCAGCAGACCTCCGGTACATCCGGCACCTCCGGCAGCACGGGCATGGATGAAAACGATCTGCTGATGTGGATCCTGATGAATCAACTCAAAAATCAAACCGGCGGCTCAGGCATCCCGGATATCTTCAACACCGGCGCTTCTCAGACGCAGAAGCCTGCCGACAACCGCTATTACCTGACGGTCGTGCTGTCCTATGACGAGTCCTTGATCCAGGCGGAGCAGACGCGCAAGGGTCTGGATCGCGACGCCAAGGTTGAGAAAGTGGAGGTGGGCCAGTGAAAGTGATCGGTAGAAACTGGAAGGCTGTCCTGTCAGTCCTGCTCTTGTTGGTCGCCGTTCTGGTGTATGTTCTGGGCTACCGCCCCCGCAGTGAAGCTTACGTCATGGAGCGGGATCAGTTAAATGCTCAGATCACCGCGCTGCAAACCACCATCGTCGAAAACGAGATGTACAAGGACGTGCAGGATCAGCTTGAGCCGGCAGAGGCCGCGATCGAGGAAAGCCGCGCCGCGCTTTACGACAAGTTCCCCGCCGGGATGCAGGAAGAAGATCAGCTCCTCTATCTGCTGTATCTGGAAAAAACGCTGGGGACCGGCAGTAAGGAGCTGGGCTACACCCAGAAACTGCACGATATTTTCCTTCAGCGCTTCGGGAGCGGCGGCGACATCGAGTTTTCTTTCGGTGAGATCACGCCGATGCAGGCCTTGAGCGATGGCGCACTCCTTGAGGGCTTGAACCTGACGGTGTACTATCACGCCTCCTATCGGGAGTTCAAGAACATGGTGCACGCGCTGGCAACGGATGAGCGCATCACCTCCATCCGGTATGCCACCTTCAACTACGACAGCGAAAAGAAGCTGCTGGACGGCCAGATGACCCTGACGCTGTATCTGATGCCGTCCGCTCAGAACACCTATGAGGAACCGGGCGTAACGCCGCCCGCGACCGGTAAGACAGACATTTTCAACTGACCCATTGGGAGAGACAAGGCATGAAAAAGATCGGGAAAGAGAGAACAGCGGGCTTTTCGCTGCTGGAGGTCGTCGTGGCGATCGCCATCATCGGCCTGATCTCCGCGCCCATCTGTTCCAGCCTGATTCTGGCAGGACGGATCAACGCCCACAGCCAGGCCGTAATGGAAGCCCATTTGAACGTCCGTACCGCCGTGGAGACCCTGATGAAGGACGGCGTTACGGAAAAAAGCGACGAATACCGCAAAGATGAGTTCCGCAACGTGAAGATCACAACGAAGGAAGTCGAAGGCAAACCCTATTATCGTGTCACGGTGTCGGATAAGCCCACGAAGCTCGTTACAGTGGAAACCTATGTCCGCGCGGTGCCGGAAGGCGGTGGCACATGAAAAAGCTCTGGAAAGGCAACGGCGGTTACGCGCTGGTATATGTGCTCATCGTCGTTCTGGTGCTGTGCGCCGTCGCCGTGTCCGTCTGCACCGCGGCGCTGAAAAATTATCAGGCGCAGGAGGAGTCCGTCCGCCAGACGCGGCAGCTCTATCAGGCGGAGGGCGAGATCGAAAAATTCGTGGCGCTGGCGGAAGACGTAAGCTCCTTGCGGGATTCCGAGGAATACGACTCGGAAGATGAGGCAAGGGCTGCAGCAAAGGCTGCATACGTTGCTCGCTTGAGCACTTTGGTCGGCGGCTGCACCCTGACCCCTGATGGCACTGATACAGACGTCAAATTCTACACCTTTGCCCTCACCTACGCGAACGACGCCGTTCGCATCGAGACAAAGATCCGCATGAATCTTGAGTGTCCCGCAACCAAACATCAGAAACCACCGATAACGCTGCCCGACGGAACGACCAAAGAGGTCATAAAGTACACCGCTAAGGTCAGCAAGGCGGCGCACAGCTACAGCACCTACACCATCACCCACTTGACAGCGGAAGGAGGGGCGAGCGGATGAAACGAAACAACAGCGGCTTTACCATGGTCGAGCTGCTGGTGACCGTCGCTGTCAGCTCCATCGTGCTGGCAGCCGCAGCGTCACTGATGCTGCTCGGACTGCGGGTGCATCAAACGACGCAGAAGGAGGCGGGCGAGCAGCAGACCGTGCGCATCGTGCTCTCCGCGCTGGAGGATCTCTCCGCCAGCGGCAAGATCTACCGCGTGGAGCCGCTCTCCGACGGCTGGCAGCTACAGGGAAAGACTGCCGGCGGCACTCCCGGCGCGGTCCTGCTGCGATACAACAGCGGCACGCTCACGAGCGGCACGAGCGGCGATCAGGTGCTGCTGGACAACCTGCGCGGCGCGCGGGTCGATCTGGACGGCAGCCTCGTGACCTTCACCTTCGCGACCGCGGCGCACAGCTACAGCACCTCCGTTTTCTGCCGCACCGGGATCGAGGGTGACAGCGTCGGCAAAGCGGAGGCGGAAGATATCCTAAAAGAAACTCCGACCCTGCCGGACGCTGCCAATCTGACCGATGCGGAAAAGAAAGCGCGCTTCGCGTTTTTAAAGACGCTTGCCGGACAGTACGACAGCAGGGGAGAGATCAAGAGCGACGACAGCCCTTACACTTATTTCTCCGAATGGTACATCGGTAACTACGAGAGTCACCCCGGCTGGAACCAATACACCCCCTGGTGCGGCTGTTTCCTCTCGTGGGGAGCCGATCAGCAGAAAGCCTCCATCAACGGCGCGCCGCCCAGCTTCGCAGACGTGGATGAGGGCATGAAGGGATTCAAGGATAGCCGTATGTGGCGCGAAGGCGGCGAAACGCCCATCCCCGGCGACTACGTCTTTTTCGACTGGGACGGCCGCAACGACCCGGACGGCGGCAAGGACCCCGACCACGTCGGCGCGGTGCTGTGCGTGAAGGGCGATTACCTTTACACCATCGAGGGCAACAGCGGCGGCAGGGTCGCCGTCAACCGCTACCCGCTGTCGGATAAGCGCATCGTGGGCTACGGCGTGCTGAACTGGAAGACAGAATAGGAAACCACAGAGTAATCATCTGTTCATATAATTCTCAAAAAGAAAACAAATATATTGAGGAGGATACAACATGAAAAAGCAAGTGAGGAACAAGCTGCGCGGCAGCGCAGGCTTTACGCTGGTGGAGCTTATTGTGGTCATCGCGATCATCGGCATTTTAGCCGGCATCGGCACGGTGGGCTACGGCGGCTACATTAAGCGCACCAACGAGGGTCTGGACGAGACCCTGTACCGCGACATCATCTACGCCGGCGAGATCGGTCAGTATGCAAACCCCGGCGTGACGGGCAGCGTGAAAGTCACCAAAGATAGCAACGCTACTGTTTCCGCCACTGATCCAAGTGATCAGGCAGTCGTTGAGCAGTGGCTGAAAAACGCCTTCGGCGATGACTGGGCAACCACCGTGAAGTACCGCACGGACAAGTACGCAGGCAAAACCAAATACAACGAGATCCCCCTGCCTATCACGGTGGTCAAACTGAGTGAGGCAAATCAGGAAAATCTCGAAAAATTCACGCAGTCCAATCTGAGCGGGCACGAGGAGGAATTGGCAAATACCGCCAACAACCTTTCTAACTTGTTTAACACCGAGTTTCTCAAAGATGTCAAAGGGAAAGCCGCGGTGGATAAGCTGAAAGGATATATGAGCGAAAGCGATTTTACACAGTTCGAGGAGCTTCTGAAGACAAAGACAGGAAAAAAGGACCTCAATGATCTCACAAACACGGAGATCGCCAATGCTACCGTCCTTTATGTCGCCTCCAAGGCGAAGGATATGAATGCGGCAGACGTTCTGGGGACGTTAAACAGCAATGGTGGTAATAATGTCCAAGGCGTTATTACCAAGTACGGCATGCTGCCCACGGCTGCCCTGATGTACGGTACGATGGTCGGCTACGCAAAGTCTAACGATGTTAAAGACCCCGAATTCAAGACCGCAATGCAAACGCCTCCCAAGGGAATCAATGATGTTATGAAACTGCTCGATCAGATGACAAAAGATAAAGGCTTCACCGACTATATGAAATCCGATACAAAGGGTGCCGCCGCGGATATGGACGGCTTCCTCGGCGCGATGAAGATCATCAGTGATTATGATGTCCGATTCGACATTACCGAAAACGATGCATTCAATAACAAGGATACGCTTACCCTGCTGCAGGCAGTTTTGAATTCCAAGAAGTAACGATGGGTCTGGTCACATGGCTGTCTGACCACAGCCTTGCCGTGCTCCTCACGGTCAGCGCCGCGTTCACCTATTGGTGGCTGTGGCGCTGCCGCGAGCGGCTGCGGTTGGAGCACCGCCTTGCGGCGCTTGCGCTTGCGGTGGGGCATATCTTCATCGGGCTATTCAGCGTCAAGGCCTTTGCGGTGCTTGAGGCGTTCGATATGGGCGCGATGGGTAATATGAGCCTGTTCGGCGCGGTGTTCTTTATGCCCCTCGTCTACTGGGCGTTTGCAAAGCTCAGCGGGCGCAGCGCGGCGGATGTGTTCGATGTACTCACCGTTTGCCTTGTATTTACGCTGATGTGCGCCCGCCTGAACTGCATTTTTTCAGGCTGTTGTCTGGGGGCGCACATCCCCATCGAGGGGCTGACGCATCTGCGCTTCCCCACGCGCGAGCTGGAGCTGCTCTTCTATGTCATCCTGCTCTCGCGCCTGTGGCGCAAGGTGCTCTCCGGCAGCGCGCGGGGCATGATCTACCCCATCTATATGATCTCCTACGGCATTTTCCGATTCGTGACCGAGACGCTCCGCGTCTCGAATCGAACGGACAGCATCCTGCACATCTCTCACCTCTGGGCGCTGCTGTCGCTGGGGGTCGGCATGAGCATTTACGGCGAATTACAAAAGAAAGAGAAAAAAACTGGAGGACGACGGAATGGTTAAACGAATTGGTAGGCGCTTTGTGTCGCTGCTCCTGACGTTTGTCACAGTACTGACGATGCTGCCGGCGATGACGCTGCCGGCGCTGGCGGCGACCAGCGGAACCGTGACCGGCTTATCCGATACTGATATCGTCTTGAGCTACAATGGTAGCAAGACGGATACGTGGGCGGCTCTCTGCACGACAATCACCGGCACCGCGCAGAGCGAGAAAGACTCCTGCGACAAAGCTACCAGCAATAGCTCCACGCTGACCATCACCAACAAGAAAAGCACACCGGCGACGCTGTCCTTTGACTACACCATTACGGCGAACGGCGGCACGATCCAAGTGAACGGAACGAACTGCGATAAGCCCGGTTCCTTTTCTAAAGAGATAGGCGCTCACGAAAAAGTCAAAGTCGAGGTCTACATCAAATCCGGCAGCACCAGTGCAGAAACCAAGATCACGATGACCAACGTGAAGCTGGTGGCTGATGTGAGCGCAACTGTGACCTTCCAGCCCGCCGTGAACGGCGGCAGCTACACCGTGGACGGAGAGGCCATCACCGCGGATCGCACCAAAACCCAAAGCTCCATGACCGCCTATCGGGTCGCGGCGACCCCGAATGCAGGCTATCAGTTCATGGGTTGGTGTGACACGACCAGTGGCAAGTGCATCAGTGTTGCTCCGAAAACAGAGCTGAGCTTTGACAGCGGCTGCACCGTCACGGCAAAATTCGCAAGCAAAGAATTGGCGCTTTTTGAAGCCAATGGTCAGATTTTTGATAACCTCGGCAAGGCGGTTGCGGAGGCGGAAAAGAAGCAGTCTGCCATCATTACGCTGGTCAGCAGCGGTAAGATCACAGGAAAATATATGATCCCGTCCAACGTCACCCTGCTGATCCCATTTGACGAAGGGGGAACGCTGTATAAGGATACGCCCGGCTATGTTGATACATACAACAGTTCGCGGAGCGCCTTTAGGACGATGACTATGGCGCCCGGTTCGTCCATCACAGTCAACGGCGCGATCAGTGTTGGGGGGAAGCACACCTACCAAATGGGAAAGCAGGGTCCGAGCGGACCCTATGGGCAAATCGATATGGCTGAGGGCAGTTCCATTACACTGAACAATGGTGCGAACCTCTATGCATGGGGTTACATTACCGGCGATGGCGCAATTACCGCCGCTTCCGGCTCGAAAGTTTACGAGTATTTCCAGTTAAGGGACTGGCGTGGAGGTACGGCAACCAAAAGTATGAACGACAACAAGGAGAAGGTGTTTCCGATTTCTCAATATTATGTTCAGAATATTGAGAGTGCTTTGACCATTCAGTCGGGATCGCAGGAATCCACGTATTTAACTGTTCATGCGAAAGTTGCGGGTACAGCAAGTGCAAAAATCGACTTTATCGGAGATGCCAACAGCGGAAGTCTATTTAAAATTGCCAACGAAGGGAAACTCACAAAAAAGTATGATCCCGAAACAGACCGTATAACCTATACGACGACAGGGTCGGCATCGCTTGAAAGCCTTACTCTCAGTGTTGCAGGTTATAATTTTAACTCGAGCGCTTATGTCTTGCCCATCAACAACAATATGACGTTAGAGGTCCTGTCGGGAAGAGTTGCGGTGAACTGCGATGCGGCACTGCTGCCGGGGGCGCAGATCACGATTGCGCAGGGCGCAGAGTTGAATGTATCATCTGGTAAGTTTCTGTATGTTTATGATTTGGCTCAGTGGAAGAAGGGATATGCTTACAACAGCAACGACTCCGGATATGCACCTGTTCTCTATTCGCCGACGAAAACGGGAACTCGCAAGCTCACAAATGCGAAGATTGATGTCAACGGCAAGCTGACCGCCATCGGCAGCGTCTACACTACGGAGAGCGGCGCGAACATCTGCTCGAGCGAGGGAACCGGCAGATTTATCCAGACGGGTGGCCCCGGCACCGGTACTACCACCCACCAGTGCACGCAAACAGGCACGAACATTACATACGTCAGCATCCCCATCACTCCCGCCCAACTGAAAAACGCCGACGGCGTAAATCCGTCCCACACCCAAACCAAGGATACCAAAGCCGGTGATACCTTTATCTACTGCAAATGCCAGGATTGCGGCGACGGCACATGGGTGAAGGACGTCGCGGCGATCAATGACAGCACCGGCAAGCAGGTGACAACCCATAATACCCTGCAAGAAGCGGTTGGCAATCTTAAAGCCGACCAATACATCAAGCTGCTGCACAACACCACCGAGGATATCAACAACATCACCAAGGATATCTATCTCGACCTGAACGGCCGCACGGTGACGGGTACCTTCAATATGGGCAGCAAGACCCTTTACGGCATGGACAGCGCTACGGACACGTATGACGGTGCGAAAGCAGGCAAGATCGTTGGCAATGTAAAAGGTACCATTGCCCCCGTGTTTGAGACGACGCTGAAACCCACCAAGGAATATGACTCCCTCCGCTATGTGGCGATCAAAAACGAGGATGGCACGGAATATACCTTCCACCGCTTCAACATCTCCGTCACCGGCTACCGCTTCGAGCTGACCACCGGCGGCACGCCGCAGTGTGCGCTGTTCTTCATCGGCAAGTTCCAGGGCGACAAAGCCGCAAAGGATTACCTGACGTCTCTGGGCTTTACGCTGAAGGATAAAAAAGACAAGCAGCTCGGCAAAGCCAATTATGAGTTTACTGCCGGTACGGTCTTTCCCGATATGCCCGCTGAGGGAAAGGAGAGCACGAGCGAAGTCGTTCGCAGTGGTGACGCCTATCTCTTCGAGGCATACCTGATGCGTTCCTTCGACAAGGAGAACCACAATGGCTACACTGAGGAGATTGGCGCCACCGCGCAGGCGACGTTCGACAACGGCGGAAAGCAGGATAGTGAAACGCAGTGGTTGAGTTTCGAGGATGCTTGGACGAACCCCGGTGAACTCGATGAGACGCAGCAGGCGATCCTCGACAAATTCCTGAAAGAGCTGGGCATCACCAAACAAGCGGAGTAAACTAAGCATGATGAATAACGTAAAAAAACCTTATATCGCTCCGTCCGCTGAGCTGATCCTGCTTGCGCCGATGGAGGCGCTGGCTGCTCCGGTGTCGCAAGAGGACGAGGTTGCCTTGAAGCAATGGGGCTACAAGCCCTTCGGGACCGCTGCCAGCGTCACGAGCAATCGCACCTACTGGGGCGATAATGGAAAGATCAACAAAAAGTGATGCGTTACCGAATCGCTGATCTGATCGTTGAAATGTCCCCCAAGGGACGCACGGCTGCCCAGGCGGAGGTCTATCGGACCTCCGCCCGCGGCGGCGCGGCGGATATCACCATCCGCGTGGGCGGCGCGGAGGCGCTGTCGCTCTGTCCCGAGCTGGAAACGGAGGACCTTGCGGAGTACATCGCCACAGGCGACTGCTTTGCCGTGGGGCTTCTGTCCCACGAGGGGATGATGCTCCACGCCTCGGCGGTGGAATACGGCGGACAGGCCGTGTGCTTTTCCGCGCCGCCGGGCACGGGGAAATCCACCCACACGGAAAAATGGGTGCGCCTGTTCGGCGCGTCCATTCTCAACGACGACAAGCCCGCCCTGCGCCGTTACGACGGCGTATGGCAAGTCTACGGCACGCCATGGTGCGGCAAGGAGGCGCTGCATCAGAATCGAAATGCACCTCTGCGCGCGATCTGCTTCCTCTTTCAGGGGGAGGAAAACGCTTTACAGCCGCTCACTCCGGCGGAGGCTTTACCTCTGCTGCTGAGTCAGACCCCCTTCCGTCTGCATCGGGAGGATATGGACCGGCTGCTTGCCGCGGCAGACCGTCTCCTGCGGGAGACGAACGTGTTCCGGCTGATCTGTCGAAACGACGACAGCGCCGCCTATTTTGTCCGGGAGAAACTGTTTCCGGATCAAGCCAAACCCATCGATTGACAGGAGGCAGTACGCAAACGCCGTGCTGCCCGCTGCCAGTGGACGGAAGCGGCACAAAGAGTACCGACTGATCTGCGGCTTTTTGTGCCGCCTTTAGACTATTCAGGCGGTCTCTCGCCAAAAGGGGCGGAAAGCCCCGCTCAAGATCTGTCCAAACGCAGACAGAAAGGGAAATACAACCATGAACGAATCCAACATCAACCGATCCAGCGACATTCTGGAGATCGACCTTTGGAAGCTGCTGCTGCTTTACCTCAGGCGGTGGCGGCTGATCCTGCTGTGCGCGCTTGCTGCCGCGGTGATCTCCCTGATCTACACCGCCAATTTCATTACGCCGCTGTATCGTGCCAACGTCACCATTTACGTCAACAATATAAAGGCGAATCAGCAGGTGGATTATATCAGCGCGGCGAACCTGGCGACCTCCCAGCAGCTCGTCAACACCTATGTCAACATCATCCGCAGCGATACCGTGCTGGAAAAGGTCGTCAAGAGCGCGAGGCTCGATTGCTCGGCAGCGGAGATCCGCGGCATGATGACGACGGCGCAGGTGGACGAGACCGAGCTGTTCTCCGTGTACATCTCCCACCCCGATCCTGAGATGGCGGCGAAGATCGCCAACGCGGTGGCGACCGTCGCCCCCGGCGAGATCGAGGAATTTGTCGAGGGCAGCTCCACCAAGATCATCGACCATGCCAAGGTGCCCACGAGCCGCTATACCCCAAGCTATCGGAAAAATACCCTTTTGGGCTGTGCGGCAGGTCTCCTTCTGGCGGTCATCTATGTGACGCTGCTGTATCTGATGGACGTTCGCATCAAGAACGAGGAAGACCTGACGCAGCTTTTCGACCTGCCCATGCTGGGGCAGATCCCCTCTTTCGCGGAGAATGAGCGGAAAAAGGCGGGGCTCAGCGCACAAAAAGCCGATGAGCACGGCGGAGAGAGGTAAGGCGACATGAAAAAAAAGCATTTTTCCCTTCTGCGGAGAGCCCGGCGTCACGACGCGCCGGATACTGCCGCGATCATGGAAGTAGAGCGGAAAAACATCCTCTCGGAAAAGAGCGATTTTTTCATCCGTGAGTCCTATAAGACCCTGCGGACCAACGTGACTTTTTCCCTGGCGGACGAGACGGCGTGCAAGGTCCTGATCGTGACCTCCGCCATGCAATCCGAAGGAAAGAGCATCACCGCACTCAACCTTGCCATCTCCTATGCGGAGATGAAGCAGCGCGTCCTTCTGATCGACTGTGACCTGCGCCGTCCCAAGCTGGCGCGTCTGCTGTCCGCGAAGGAAAAGGTAGGACTGAGCAACCTGCTTATCCAGCCGGAGCTGCTTGGAAAGGCCATCCATGATTCCGGCATTGAGGATCTTGACGTCATTTTTGCCGGCGACGTGCCGCCCAACCCGTCGGAACTGCTCGGTTCTTCCCGCATGAAAGCGCTGCTTGACAGCTTGCAGGAGAATTACGATTACATCATCCTTGATACCTCGCCGGTCAACCTTGTGACGGACGCCTGCGTTCTGGTGCCTGAGAGCAGCGGCGTGCTGTTCGTGGTACGCGCGGGTCTTTCCGAGCGCGGGAGCGTCCTGCGTGCGGTGGAACAGCTGGAACGCTCCCACGCCAAGATCCTCGGCTTTGTTCTTAATGAAGTGCCGCGGGAGAGCGGATACTACGGATATCGGAAATACGGCTATCGGCGCCACCGCTACGGCTACGGCTACGGCTATGGGCACGGCTACGGTTACGGATACGGACAGGAGAAGCCGGACAGCGGGGAACGGAGCATCCCATGACCGATCTTCACACCCATATTCTGCCCCGCATGGACGACGGCGCGCCGGACACGGCAGCCAGTCTTGCAATGCTCCGCATGGAGGCAGCGCAGGGCGTTACGGGTGTAGCGCTCACCCCCCATTTTCATCGGGACAGGGAGAGCATAGAGCAGTTTCTCGCGCGTCGTCAAGCCGCTTGGGAGCATCTTTCCGCAGCGATGGAGAAAACCGCCGAACCTTTTCCTGACCTTGTGTTGGGTGCAGAGGTGGCATGGATGCCAAATATGAACCATTGGGACGATCTTGAGGCACTGTGTCTCGGTTCGAGCCGTTATTTGCTGCTGGAACTGCCCTTCACCCTCTGGAACAATAGTATGATCGACCAGCTTTACTCTCTGGCGGCACAGAGCGGCGTTACGCCGGTGCTGGCGCATCTGGAGCGGTATCTGGGGCGGCAGAAGAAAGAGCACATACAGGAATTGTATCGCCTGAACGTCCCCATCCAGCTCAGCGCCGGATGCCTGCTGCATCCCATGGAGCGGTGGAAGCTCCTTCGGCTGCTGAGGGAGGGGCAATCCTTTTTCCTTGCATCCGACTGTCACGGCACACAGCGGCGCACACCTGATCTGGGCCCTGCCGCTGCCGTTGCCAAAAAGCGTCTGACGGGGGATGCGCTGGAAGCGCTCCTTCGCCGCAGCGACGCGATCTTCACCGCAGCGCGCGCAGAACAGGAGAGGGAATATGCGAAGAAATGAGAATTTCATCCTGCGCCGGGTCGCAGATATGTCGGTCATCGTCCCCCTGGGGGCGGCTGCCGAAGCGTTTCCGGGGATGATCTCCGTAAACGAGACCGGCGCATTTTTATGGGACCTTTTGGAACAGGAACAGACGCTCCAAAGCCTTGGAGACGCCTTATGCGCCGTGTATTCGGTCGAACGGGAGCAGGCGGAGGCAGACGCAGCCGCCTTTCTTGACAAGTTGAGACCCGTCGGCGCGGTGGACGGTCTGTAAGATGGAGGTCCGGCAGATCCCCATGGCGCAGCTGCGCGAACTGCTCGATGAGCAGCTCGCGCACGGAGAAGCGCTCCTTCCGGTAACAGGAAACAGTATGTGGCCGCTTCTTGCCGGCGGGCGGGACATGGTACGTCTCATGCGGCTCGATCGCCGCGTGCAACCAGGCGATATCGCCCTCTATCAGAAGGCGGACGGCAGCTATATCCTGCACCGGGTCATCCGCCTGTGTGCGCCAGAGACCTGCATTTGCTGCGGCGACGCTCAGTGGGAAGGGGAGCAGGTCGATGAGGCGCAGATCATTGCGTACGTCACCGCCTTTCGCCGCAAGGGACGCTGGCGGGAAACCGCCCTGTCCCGACCCTACCGGCTTTATGAACACTTCTGGGTCTATACCTTTCCCGCCCGTCGCCCCTTGCTGAGGCTGCTGCGATTCCTTCAGCGGGCACGGAGGGGACTGATACGCGGGAGAAGATGAGATGAGTCAGTCGAAGAAAAAGGCGGCGGGCGCGTACAAAGCGCCGCTCACGCTGCTGTACGTAGGCATCGCCGCGCAGGCGTTCGGCATCGCGGCGCTTGCCCTGGTGAGCCGCCGGGTGCTGGACGAGGGCGGCAGTCTGTGGGGCTGGGTGCTGTTGTTTCTGGCGCTGGCTCTCCCGCTGCTCGACGGCGGGCTTGACCTGCTTTCCGGCAGGACGGTCGACCGCGCGGCGGTATCGCTGCGGCGCGACACGCTTGATACGCTTTTGAGCAAGGATGCGGAGGCGTACAGCCGCTATCACAGCGGGCAGGTCTTCACCCGTCTGACGCAGGACGCTTACACCGTCTGCGAATGGCGGATCGTCGGCCGCCCCCAGGTGGCGGGGCAGCTCATCCGACTGCTTTGCGCCGCATCCGCGCTGTTTTTCGTCAATATCCCCCTTGCCCTTGCGGTCGTGGGCGCGGGCGCGCTGGCGATCGCCGGCGGGCGGCTGCTGCGAAAGTATCTGACGCGGCGGCATCTGCGCGTGCGTCAGGCGGAGGAAGGTCTGACGGGCTGCACGCAGGAGATCCTGGAGCATACGGAGCTTCTGCGCAGCATGACGGCGGGGGAGGAGGCTGTCCGCCGCTTTGAAGGACGGCAGAAGGAGTGGCTGCGCGATCGCAAGCGCCTGCGCGTCTTCTCAACGGGGGTCGGAACCGGGTTTTCCGCCGTATTGCAGCTTGGATACGCCGTTCTTCTTGTCTGGGGCGGCATCGCCATTCGGGAAGGAAGGCTCTCCTTCGGCGACCTTGCGGCGCTCTTACAGCTCCTCGCGATGTTCCAAAGCCCGCTCACGGGCTTGTCGGGCGTTCAGTCCCGGCTGGCAGCCGTCCGCGCGGCGGAGGCGCGGCTGGATGAGCTGTATTCCCTGCCTGGGGAGGCACCGGGACAAGCGGCGGCGGAGGACGACGTCTTTCGCGCCATCGTGTTTGAAAATGTCACCTTTTCCTATGAGGGCGAGGAACAGCCTGTTCTGCGGAATTTTTCCGCGCGGCTGCCGCTCGATTGCTGGACCTGCCTCACGGGAATATCCGGGAGCGGAAAAAGCACACTTTTCCGCCTCATTCTGGGGCTTTATCACCCCCAGCAGGGCCGGGTATACCTTGAAACCGAGCGGGGGGAGCTCCCTTGCTCCGCTGCCGTGCGGGGACTGTTCGGCTATGTCCCACAGACGCCCTGGCTCTTTTCCGGCAGTATTCGCGAAAATCTGCTGCTGGCAAAGCCCGAGGCGGATGACGCCGCCCTTTGGGAGGTGTTGGATCGGGCGCAATGCGGCTTTGTCCGCGACCTGCCCGACCGCCTTGAAACCGTCCTGAGCGAAGAGGGGGGCGGTCTGTCAGCGGGACAGCGCCAGCGCCTTGCCATCGCCCGCGCGATGCTTTCCGCCCCGCGCTTTTTGCTGCTTGACGAGATCACCTCGGCGCTGGACGAGGATACGGAGGCGCAGCTGCTGACAGAGCTGACGGGCGCGTATCCGGCGGCGGTATTCGCCACCCATCACAGCGCCCTGCCGGGCAGGCTGCACAGCGAGACGCTGCATCTTGAGGGCATTGTCTGAAAAAGTAGAAACGTGATTCTTACAACTTATTATACAATGGAGGATGAAGATGAACATGAAACGGAACATTGCGAGAACGCTGGCACTGATGCTGGTGCTGTGCACGCTGCTGTCGCAGACCGCGCTGGCAGCCACGACCTATTATGTCGATGTGACCATCACCGGTCCCGATGCCGACGGCGTGGAGCGGACGCTCAGCGCTTCCTCCAGCCGGTATGGCACGATGAGCACGCCCCTTGCATCGGAGCTTGCCTCCGTCGTCGACAGCAAATACGGCGAATTGGAGAGCATTTTCGCCGGAACCGGCCTCAGAACCATCGTGGACACGGGCGCCGAGGCGTTCCGGCAGGGCGAGAGCGCGTGGAATGTGTACGTTGAGAAGTATTATGACAGCGTGGACAGCTCCTTCAAGGATACGCTCAAGAGCCTTTCCTCCACCTTCGCAAACCTCACGGTCGACCGCGTCAACCGCGTGACCTACCGGGACAACGGTCGTCTCTACACCGTGACCGTGACGCTCAAGGCCTACACCACCGGCTCGGACAGCGGCATGAATCCGCCCGTCGTGCCCACGCCCGACGGCCACAAGATCGTTGTGGAGCCCGTGCCGAACAGCTCGCTGCGCGCGGACAAGAATACCCTGCCCAAGGGTGGGACCGCCGTCATCCGGGACAGCGCCGCGTCGAACGGCTATGTCCTCTCCGATCTGGCGGTCAAGGATGTGAGCGGCAACGACATTCCCGTGAGCAAGCAGTCTGACGGCGTCTACACCATCACCATGCCCGAAAGCAGCGTGTCCGTTCGCGCCGTGATGGTCGCCGACCCCGATATGACCGGCATCTCCAAGCAGCTGAACACCGATCAGGACATTGCCTATATGCAGGGCATGGCGGACGGCAGGTTCTATCCCGCAAGCTCCGTTACCCGCGCTCAGGTCGCGCAGATCTTCTACCGCCTGCTGAAGGAGCAGAAGGTTTCCTCCAAATCCACCTTTACGGACGTCCCCGACACGCTCTGGTGCGCCGAGGCGGTGAATGCCCTTGCCTCTCTTGGCATCGTGGAGGGCGTCGGCAACGGCAAGTTTGCCCCGAATCAGTCCATCACCCGCGCCGAGTTTGTCACCATCTGCGCCCGCTTCACCCAGGTCTCCGCGAGCGGAGAGACCTTTACCGACGTGCCCGCCAGCCACTGGGCGTTTGACGCCATTTCTACGGCGGCGTCCTTCGGCTGGGTCAACGGCGTCGGCAACGGGCAGTTTGCCCCCAATCAGCACATCACCCGCGCGCAGGCAGCCGTTCTGCTGAACCGTCTGCTGGGCCGCTGCATGGCAGGTCAGTCTTACGAGAATGCCCGCCAGTACCCGGATGTCCCCCAGACCCATTGGGCGTGGAAGAACATCTGCGAGGCGTCTGACGGCGTCGCCCTCCGCTGAGCGGAGAATTCAAAAGAGTACGGTAAAAGGCAGTGGAGGGACTGCCTTTTACCGCAGATCCATGGGGGCATAGTATGAAAACGATTCAAAAAAGCGTCCCCGTCCAGACGGTGCTCTTCCTCCTGATGGACGCCATTTTCATCATTGTGGCGGGCGGTCTTGCGCTGCTGGTGCGCTTCGACTTCGACTTTGAGCAGGTGCCTTCCGGATATCTTGAGCCGTGGTTTCGTGCTCTGCCCGTTCAGTTCCTGGTCACGGTGGCGGTCTTCTGGCCGCGCCGGATGTACCGCTATCTCTGGCGCTACGTCAGCGCCCATGATGTCGCCGAGATGGTGATATCCGTCGTCCTCGCCTATTGCGCGTTCCATGTGCCGGCGGCGCTTTTCGGCTATCACCAGCCGAGGAGCGTGCTCTTCATGGAGCTTTTGTTCCAGCTGTTCCTGCTGGTGGGCGGGCGCTGCACCTTCCGCTTTCTGCGGATATTCGCAAGCTCCGCCCGTCAGGCAAGGCAGGAGGAGGGCGAGCGCGTCATGCTCATCGGCGCGGGCGAGGCGGGGCGGATGCTCCTGCGGGAGATCTCCGTCACGCCGCAGCTAAAAAGCCATGTCTGCTGCATCATCGACGACGACAAGAGCAAGCAGGGCAAGTACATCGGGAACGTGCCCATCGTCGGCGGGCGGGAGAAGATCCCCGAGATGGTCAAAAAGGAGCGGATCACACAGATCGTCCTTGCCATCCCCGCAGCGTCTGCCAAGGATAAGAAAGAGATCCTGAACATCTGCCAGAAAACGAGCTGCCGTATACGGAGCCTGCCGGGAATTTACCAGCTGGTAAACGGCGAGGTGAGCATGGCGGCGGTGAAGGATGTGCAGGTGGAAGATCTGCTTGGCAGAGAGCCGATCAAGCTGGACACGGCGATCCTGACGGATTTCTTGCAGGGTCAGACCGTTCTTGTGACCGGAGGCGGCGGCTCCATCGGCAGCGAGCTTTGCCGTCAGATCGCCAAATATCAGCCCAAGCAGCTCATCATTCTGGATATTTACGAAAACAATGCTTATGATATCCAGCAGGAACTGCGGCGTGTATGGGGCGATCGGCTGAACCTGCGGGTGGAGATCGCCTCCGTGCGAGATAAGGAAAAAGTTTACAGCCTGTTTCAGATGTATCGCCCCGACATCGTGCTCCATGCGGCGGCCCACAAGCATGTCCCGCTGATGGAGGAATGCCCAGAGGAGGCCATCAAGAATAACATTTTCGGCACCTATCATGTGGTGCGGGCGGCGGAGAAGTTCGGCGTCAAAAAGTTTGTCATGATCTCCACGGATAAGGCTGTGAATCCCACCAACTTTATGGGCGCTACCAAGCGCTTCTGCGAGATGATCCTGCAAAGCAGGACGGACAGCCCCACAGAATTCTGTGCGGTGCGGTTTGGCAATGTGCTCGGCTCCAATGGCTCTGTCGTGCCCCTTTTCAAAAAGCAGATTCAGGAGGGCGGCCCCGTCACCATTACGGATAGGCGCATCATCCGCTACTTTATGACCATTCCTGAGGCTGCCCAGCTGGTGCTCGAGGCGGGCGCCATGGCAAAGCGGAGCGAGATCTTCGTTCTGGACATGGGCGAGCCGGTGAAGATCCTGGAACTGGCGGAAAACCTCATCCGCCTGTCCGGACTGGAGCTGGATAAGGATATCACCATTCAGGAGATCGGCCTGCGCCCCGGCGAAAAGCTCTATGAGGAGCTGCTGATGCGCAGTGGAACACTCTCCAAAACAAGCAATGAGAAGATCTTCATTGAGCAGCAGCAAGAGATTTCAAAGGATGTCATCATGGGAGACCTGCTGCGGCTGGATGAAGCCGTCACCCGCGACATACCGCCTCAGGATCTGATCACCATGCTACGGGAGATGGTCCCGACATATACTTCCCCGGAGGAGATCAACGGTCGAGCAACGGCAGAAGTCTCATAACAGGCGTTGGAACTGGTGGATGAGGAAAATGGACCTCAAAAAAGTGGAGGAAACGGCTTGAAACGGCGTAAAACCATTCTCTGCACCATTCTTGTACTGCTGGCGGTATCGCTGGCGGGGCTTTTCTGGTGGCAGCGCGATAACTTAAAAGCGATCCATGCAGCGACGCAGCATACATCGGCCGAGCTGGAGGAAAAGCTGGAGGAAAACCAGCAGATGATCCAAGAGGCGGTGCGCTCGGCGAGCGAGGTCACGGTGCGCGAGGTCACGGAGGAGGAGCGTCAGGCGCTGCGCGACGGCTCGATGACGCAGGAGCAGCTTATGGAGCGCCTGACGGGCAGCGGGGGAGGGGAACCCTCCCAACCCGATGCGGAGAGCGCTGTCCCGGCAAGCCGCCCGGAAAGCGGCGGCAAAACGGACGCTGCACCTGAGACGCCGGACGCGGCGGCCGCGGGCGAGAAGAGCGAAAAGAGCGCGGAAAGCAGCTATCAGAAGGAGCTGTCGGCGCTCATCGCCAAGGTCTACGTCCTGCGCGAGGAGTACACGCTGGCGCTCGATACGATGTATGCCGACGCCAAGGCGGAGTATCTGGCGCTCCCCGCGGAAAAGCGGACAACGACTCAGCTTGCGAAGATGGCAAAGGGCTATCTTTCCCGGGCGAACGCCTTGGAAAAGGAGTGCGACGGGAAGATGGACGAGGTCATCCGCGCCATGGAAACGCTCATCCGAGACAACAACGGCGATCTCACGCTTGTGGATACCGTGGTCTATACCTACGCCAACGAAAAGAGTCTGAAAAAGTCCTGGTATCTGTCAAAGTTAGAGCAGAAGGGATTGCTTTGAGCAAAAAACGCGAAATCGGCAAGAAACAAACGGAAAAGAGAGGAACATGAGCCATGACGATATTGGTGACGGGCGGTACGGGCTTTATCGGAAGCCACACGGTGGTAGAGCTTCTGAACGCCGGCTATGACGTTGTCATTGCAGACAATCTGTGCAACTCCAAGGTCGAGGTGATCGACCGCATTGCGAAGATCACGAACAAGCGCCCCGCCTTCTACAAGTTAGACCTGCTGGACAGCGCCGCGCTTGAAAAGGTCTTTGCGGAGAACCGCATTGACGCCGTGATCCACTTTGCCGGCTTAAAATCCGTCGCGGAGTCCGTTGAAGACCCCGGAAGATATCTCGACACCAACCTGACGTCCACCTTCCACCTGCTCAACGCAATGGAAACGCATCAGGTGTACAAGCTGGTGTTCTCCTCCTCCGCCACGGTGTACGGCACGCCCGAGACCATGCCGAACCGCGAGAGCGACATTGTCGGCAAGGTCTGCTGCCCGTATGGATTCAGCAAGTACCTCAACGAGCTGCTCCTGCATGATTTCGCGCGGCAGCGCGACAAGTTCCGCTTTGCCTCTCTGCGCTACTTCAACCCCGTCGGCGCGCATCCCTCCGGGTTCATCGGCGAGGACTGCGGTCAGAAGGCCCCCAACAACCTTGCCCCCTACATCACCCGCACCCTGCTCGGGCAGTTCCCGTATCTGAGCGTTTACGGCGATCAGTATGATACCGTGGACGGCACGGGCGTTCGTGATTACATCCATGTGGTCGATCTGGCGAAGGGGCACATTGCGGCGCTGAACTATCTTGAAAAAACGGACAGCAAGTATGACGTTTTCAATCTGGGAACGGGCAAGGGGACGAGCGTGCTTCAACTGGTGTCCGCGTTTGAAGAGGCATCGGGCAGGAAGGTGCCTTACCGCATCGTCGGCCCGCGGCCGGGCGACGTGCCCTTGAGCTTTGCCGCCGTTGAAAAGGCAAAGAACATCCTTGGCTGGACGGCGGAATACGACTATAAGGATTGCGCCAGAGACTCCTGGAACTGGCAGGTGCAAAATCCAAACGGCTACACAGAGGAGGGCTAAGCGTTCCGCGCGGCGCTCTTCCCCGTATCCGAGCAAAAAATCCCCCGTAAGCGATTCAAATGAATCGCTTACGGGGGTCGTTTTTATCATGTGCCTGTCCGATGGGGGAGGGCGCTTCATTTCTGCGGGGCGAACAGCAGGTCCAGGATCGGGGAAATGTTTCCGCTGTCCGCGCCGTTTTCCAGAATACCGGCGGCAACCAGACCGTCCTGATTCTGGCTGAGCGCCTGCATCGCGCTGATGTAGCCGTCCAAATCCTTGTTGATCTGCGCGTTTTCCGGCTCAGTTGGGTCGTCGACGTAATCCAAAAACTGGTCTGTCGGATTACCGCCCTCGTCCTGAGCAAACGCCCCAAGCTGCCCAAGTGCGGCAAAGATCTTGTCGATGTTTTTTTCGCCAGCGGCAGCGGCGATCTGCTGATTGACATAGTCGTAGTACTGTTTTGCATCGTATGTAGACTCTTTGCCGTCCGCGTCCGTCAGGGTCGTTGTCCAGCCCTTCGCTTGCTCGGAATAGGCAAAGGCGGTCATGATACCGTACATCGCCCCCACATTGCTCATCGTCTCGCCTACATCAGAGGAGCTAAACAGACCAGGCAGCTTTTCGTCCAGCGTTTCCTCCTCATCCGGGGCAAGCAGCGCAAGCAGGGTTTCCGCGGTATTTTCGTCTGTTTCCCGTGCCGCCAGCAGCAGCGCTGCATTTGCCAGCCTCTGCTTATCAAGCTCGCTGTAGTTTTCGTTTTCATCCGGTTTTATCCCCAAGGTTTCGGGAGCCATACCGGCATTTATAAGAACACTCGCAAGGAAATTGCCCCCACCAAGGGCAGAATTCAGCGCATTGATCATTCCGCCCACATTGCCGGTGAGGCCGTTCATGGTCATGCTTTTGCCGCCGAAGGTCGAGGCGCGAAATGCCGCTAACTGCTCCTGCGTAGCTGTAAATTCATAGTCCTTCCCGTTGATGGTATAGCGCACCATATTCCCGTCCTTGCCGGTCGCCGCGGAGAGTACCGCGCCGTGGAAGGTGCCCGTCACCCTGTCGTACGCGAGGTTGGTATATACCTTGAACCGGCTGTCCTGATGGCCGGAAAAATACTTCTGAAAGAATTCACCGTCTCGGTCGACCGAGGAGATGACCTGAGCCACCCTGCCGTCCTCGGCCAGAGACGCCGCGCCGCCGGATGGTCTCCCGTCATACTGTCCCGCGTCGTAGGACGCGGATGCAAAGGCCGTGTTCACCGCGCCGAGAAGCTGCAAGTCCGCCGCCTCGTTCGCCTTTTTCACATAGCCCGAGTACGCCGCCGAGCCGACGCCCGCGAGGATGCCCATGATCGCAATGACCACGACAAGCTCGACCAGCGTAAAGCCGCTCTGCCTGTTTTTGTCCATGACTGTTCCTCCTATTCCTGTTTTCTTTCTCTCCTTCCCCGCCGCGGGGAGCGTTCGTTGCCTGTTCCAACGGTTCGCGCCCATCATCCCCTTGATCGTCCGCGCCTGAAACGTGCGCGGTTTTTTCTGCCGCGCACATCCGCGCGGTCAATAAAGCTTATTTCATTATAGCCAGCTCGGATTTTTTTGCAACATTTTAGCGTATTTCTGTATTTTTTCTTAACTTTTGCAGGGTTTTGTCGTAAGAAGTTGAATGCGCCGCCCTCTGACGGACACTTTGACCGCACAGGTCAGACAGCTTGACCGCTGAAATCATACACTCTCGCCGCCGGTCAGACACCCCCTGTATAATGGAATTG
>OGXA01000590.1_pt1 | contig 32254 bp, 29 predicted proteins | sample 1576171 | NCBI WGS metagenome assembly OGXA01 (sample SAMEA3541587, study PRJEB24748) | human gut metagenome | biome: human gut; feature: human-associated habitat; material: faeces | place: China | collected 2012 | reverse complement strand
TGAAAGAAATCGAGCAATAAGAGGAGATAGAAGAAATGGGACAGATTAAAGTTGAAAAAAATGCAGGTGGAATCAAAGGATTATGCGTTATCGAACCAACAGTACACGGTGATGCAAGAGGCTATTTTATGGAAACATACAACCAGAAAGATATGCAGGAAGCAGGACTTGACATGGTATTTGTACAGGATAATCAGTCAAGCTCTACTAAGGGTGTTCTCCGTGGTCTTCATTTCCAGAAAGAATTTCCACAGGGCAAATTAGTTAGAGTTGTAAAGGGTAGCGTATTTGATGTAGCTGTTGACTTAAGAAGTGATTCAGAAACATACGGAAAATGGTTTGGTGTTGAACTTACTGAAGAAAACAAGAAACAGTTCTACATTCCAGAAGGATTTGCTCATGGTTTCTTAGTACTTTCAGACCTTGCTGAATTCTGCTACAAATGTACAGACTTCTATCATCCTGGTGATGAAGGTGGACTTGCTTGGAATGATCCTGAAATTGGAATTAAATGGCCACAGCTTGTTGGCGAATATAAAGGAACTGCAAGCGGCGAAGGCTATAAGTTAGAAGACGGAACAGCACTCAACCTTAGCGATAAAGATCAGTTATGGGTAGGCTTAAACGATACATTTAAATTCTAATAAAAACATGTGCAACATATCGCACAATCAAATCAGGGCTGGCACATTGCCAGCCCTGATTTGTTTTTTTAAGTATTATTAATCCATTAAATTCTTATTTTTTTACCTTCTTTATTTTACTTGAGTCATTTCCATATTTTTCATATGAGTTTTTAGGTAATTTATTCCAAAATTTTAATATGTTAAATCCACATACTTGCAATCTTTTCCCAAAATTTGTGCAACTAATTAATTCTCTTTTGTATTCTTTTAAACTATTACTTTTTGTAATTTCTATAACATTTTTTACATTGCATGCACCAACAAGCTCATCCTCTAAATTGTTAACCTGTGGTATGCAAATAACATCCTTAATTGCACTCTGTTTTTTTAAGAACTTAACATTGTAATCTAAAATATCTATATTCGTTTCAACATCTGTATCATATACTAGTACTACGGTAGTTCCACTTTTTAAAGGTCTTATTCTTGCAATAGAAAATTTGTTTTGTATTACATTAAATTTTTCCACTTTTCCACTTTCAATACAACCTATCTCCTGTTTCAACGCATTTACTATTTTTTTATCATCTTCACCCTCTACATAATATTGGTATATTCCATTTTTTCTCATCCCGCACCACCCTAACTATAAATCACCAATTTCATATATTCTATTTAATTCCGGAGCAGTACAAAACAAATCATTTTCAACAGCATTTTTCAGCGAATCTGTATTCCTTTTTAAATACTTAGACGCACTAATACATTTTATTGTTGTTTCATCATCTGACATATCCTTTTTCAAAAATGAATAGGCATGTTTTGGTAACTGCATATCTAAAATATCAGAATTGTGGGTTGTGAAAAATAACTGTTTTCTTCCTTTAAGCTTATCTATTATAATCGATAAACATGCTTTCTCAATGTCACTATTAACAAATGAAAATAACTCATCACAATAATATAAATCATGCATATTACATATAAGTGATGTTATTATATAAGATATTTCAAGTCCAGCTTTAGTCCCACTTGACATTACATTACTATTTTCAATTCTTCCATCTTTGATTATTACAGAACAATTCTCCCAAATAATTGCATATGTATTCTCAACTTCATTTACCTTTACTACTTCTTTTACTGATGGATCTAACGTTTTTAATATTTGTTCTAAAATAAATATATATTTATCATTTTCTTCAATAGTTTTATATTTTTTTTCCTCTATTACATCTATTGGATACGAAAAACTCCAACCATTTGTATTTATCTTATCATATGTTGTACAACTACAATTTTTCTCATTAAGTTTATTTGCGCACATTTCATAATTATCTTTAATTAAAATAGGAGTATAATATATTTTAATGTCCACTTCATCCTCACTATAATCATCTTTTTCTTTTGGCAATACCTTCATTTCAAATCTATAAAGAATATTGGTATCTGTGACAAAATCAATTGAAATTTTTGCTTCTTTTTTTTCATCAGAAATTCTATCTGTAAATCTTCTAAATCCACCATCATTTAAATAATTTGTAAACAACATAAGCAATCGTCCTAATGATGTTTTCCCAGTGGCATTTCCACCCATAATTATATTTACTTTCTTATATCTAAAATTAGGTCTTTCCTCTAAAAATTCCTCTTCTATTGTTGAATCTACTATTTTCTTTGGATAAGACATATTCATATGAAAATTTTTAAAAGCATAAAAATTATCAACTTTAATATCCATAATAATCATAGCTCGTTCTCCTTTGTTTATTTGTTCGTGTTTTGCGAAGTAATACTCTTCCATTTATTATACCTCTTTTTGTTTTATTTTCAAGCATGTATAATTTTATACTTTGTGTACTAAAAAATAAATAAGTTTTAGATGTATATTTTTAAATGTTTTTATATTAATCCATATATAACGTCGAACTTTGACAAACCAACACTCAATTGAATTTATAGTATACTTTTTAGTCTTCTAATAAATGACATCATTTTACCAAGATAATTTGCAGTAACTTAATATTCTTCCTTACCTCAACTACTTCTTAAAAACTTCCTTAAGCTCGCCCGCGACTTTTTTTCTTCGCGCAAATGGAATCTTGCCAATTCTGTAAATATACAAGAATGGAATTGCCCATTTATGTTTGTAGAAAAATGGGAAAAATTCTTCAATTGTATCCATTGGCGGGAAAAGCCTGCGGAATATATATTTTACTTTATCGGATGCTTTCTTCTTCTCACCCTTAGTATACCCCATCTTGTGGGCCACACTATTTTCCAAATTTCCGTATGTTCCGGCGTCAAGAATATATGACAACATTTCCTGTTCTTGGGCATCAAATGAATTCCACCACTTGTCTTGCTCTTTAGCATCAAATGAGCCACATAACTTGTCCTGTTTTTTAGCGTCAAATGTCTCTCGCAACATATCCTGTTCTTTATCATCAAATGAATCCTGCAACTCATCTGCTGCCACATTGCCTTCTTTAGCATTCTTCCCAAACATTTTAAAGGCAATACTTCTAAATGTCTGCTCGAAATCGTAAGCATCAAGTTTCTTCAACTGCTCTTCAATGTAGTCAAAATCCAACTTTTCCTGCAAATTACTAACATACAAATATACGTCCAAAACAGTTCTCAAACCCATCCCACTATTAAGAAAATGCTTATATGTATGCACTATAAAATAAACATAAAAATCATTATCAGAAAAATAGAACTGATTTTTGCCATTTGCATCATTTATCAAAATTGACTTAACATCTTTATAATATTCATACCACTTAGGTCTTTCCTTTGAGCTTACCAACTGTCTGTGCATTTCAAAATTATATGCAGGGGGTTTCAAATACTCATCATGATATCCTTTATTATAATCATCAGATTTATATCCTCTTGCAGTCATAAACTCATAAACTTCTTTAGAATATTTATTGTCAAATAAAATATCATTATCAGCCATTTCCCTAAGTTCCGGAGCCGGATAATATTTTCTTATAACCATTCCTTTAAGAAGCATGTACCAAATATTATTTTTCTCGAAAAAATCCTGAATTGCTTCACGCTCTACATCCATAAGCACACTTTTGTAAATAAGCTGATTTTTCTCCTTTAACCAACGTTTCCAAATATCACTATCAGATTCAAATCCCAACTTTTCCATTGCCTGTGCCATAATTGAAACAAGATTATGTTTCTTTGCAATATAATAAATTCTTCCTATATATATTTTCTGAGAATTTTCTTCATTTGCCACATCTATAATATTTTCATTAAAAAAATCTTTGTCAATTATCTTATTGTTAACAAAATCTCCAAGGATTTTTATCACCATATAATAAGTTTTCAAATTTATATTTGCCATCACAATTTATCTCTTTCAATTTTTTATTTTAATACAATTATAAAATATTTCTTAAATTATATTTTATTATACTATGCCAAGCAAAATTTTCAGCCATGTAATTGCATCCACACTCTAATACTTTGTTTCTGTAATTTCTTAATATAAATGGCTTTTAGATGCTCCTAAATTATTCTATCTTACTTAATTTTCTAACTACCTCATCCACATCACATTCCGATGGATTATCACCTATTGCGTCGCACACTTTCCGAACAAATGAAATGTCTTCTCCCATAAACTCTGCAATCTGTTCCGCTGTTATTCCTGCTGACAAATTTCTGCATATCAGTGAAACTTTTGCCTTCATTGCGCCATCTTTCACGCCCTCTTCATAATAATCCTCTTTCAGATGATTCATGGTTCTGGCCTCGTCATATTCCATTCTAAGCATGTCTGCCACCTCCGACTTATGCTCCAGCAGAAATTCCTTTAAAACATCATGTAAAAGGCAATACTCTATCGCTTCCTCTATCGCCATATCCAAATCGCATCCCTTCTGCCGGAATTCTCTTATCTTTGCTACCATTGTAGCATATTCCTGCATAATTTTGCACTTGTTCATCAAATCTTTATTGTGGCCGTCGTTTATGTTGTAAACCGTTGCAGTCCACTCATACTCACCTTCACTGCACGGCATTATAAATGAATCCGAAAGTCGTAATATTTCTTTCTCTGCTCTTCTTTCTGTCCCATTATAAAATACAACATACTGCGGCGTCGGCAGCTTTATCATTTTTCTACGATATACATCCAAATCATTCTCCATTATAAACTTGTTATACAATTCCGCCGTATATCTAAATCCTCGCAATGGCATATTATAATTCCATGTGCTTTGATGTTCATAAATCGCTATTCTGTTGTCAATAATACAAGACACATCATTCTTCATCTTCATGTAAAATACATCATCTAATGTATTAATTTCCAAATCATCAGGATTGGTATAAGCCGTATCATTTAGCGCATTAAATAATTCCAACAGATTTTCTTTATATTTTTCATAGCCAAATAGCATCCGAAACACTCTGTCTTTATGTTTTATGTTAGCTTCCGCCATAAACCCTCCATATAAATTGCTCCAGTTAAAGCATCATAATATTTGTAAAACGTTTTATACGATTAATATATCATATTGTGTAAAATTGCGCAAATATATTTTATGTGATGTTTATTCACTAAATATGAACCGTATTTTATTACTATTGTAATAGATATTATAAATAAAAAAGTAGCGTTCTCATCTGATAAATGTGGCGCTACTCTGTATATTTCTTTTATTGTAAAAATTTGATTCTGTGTAAGCAAATCATGTACCTTTCTATATTCATTCCTTGCATTTAAAAGATTATCACTCACCATCTTTCCGGTTACAAATTCGTTATCATCTTCATCACTATTATGGCATAAATACTAAAACAACCAATCTTCTCTATATGAAAAAAGAACCAATACAGTGGTCCTTTTTTATCAACATAATATTTTTTGCTTTTGAATGTCCGATAAAAATGAATTATTTACAATATCCCTTTTCTGTTGCAAAAAACCATTAGCTGTTTTTTCTATTTCTTTTGATACCTTTATATATTGATTTGAATTAAGAATAATTTTCCCCTGCTCATCCACATCAAAAGATACAAAACGATATTCATCTACTCCTGACTTTAATGCCAAATCGACTAGTGCTTTCTTTCCTTTAAAACATGAAGGCAAAACTAATTCAGATAAATATGAGCTCAAACGTATTTCATAATCAAGTATTGTCACAATTCCGAGATATTCTGAATTCATTATCGAATGAAACAAATATTTCTCCATACGAATTACCTCCTCCTTTAATTATAAAAACTAGAACAGTGTATAATATTTATCAACTAATGTCAATCCTTTTAACAAATAATCCCTTGCTGTATCTATTGTAGTTATCACTGCAGTATCATAGTCATCTGCTGACCAATGACTATACGGATGTCGTATATTATGATATGCGTTATATAAATCATTCAAAAATTCTTGTTGCTTATAAGTTAATCTTGATAACGAGTTCGAATTACATTCAAATCTTCCAGAATCATTTTTATTAAAATAACTAAAATTATTCTTTCCATTTGCATTGCAAGTATTCAATTCCATTATATCTCCCAAAATTCTGTGTAAATAATATTCATAAGCTCGAAATATTGGTGTAATTAAAGAAGTATAATCTGGCATATACCCTGTCAACATCGTGTTATATACAGCTGAAAGTAAATTGTTATAATGCTTTTCACTTCTTGTTCCATTATAATGTGGTAACAACTGTTCAAATTTTATTTCTACTTCCTCCTGTGTTATTGTAAGAACATGAATATGATTAAGTGTTTCAATTACAGTATGTTCATTTTTCATCAACTCAATCGCTAGAGAGATTACCTTTTGAAAAAGTACTGATTGTTTTCCTTGAACATAAGAATTTCGGTTAGAATAACAGTTAATGACTACCTTATTTCTTGAGTCCGTAGCAAGAATACGCTGTTTACTTCCATTTACATTTACATCAATATTAACTGTTTCTTTATCACTAACTCCCAATTCCTCATTTTCTTCATTGATGCATTCTATAATAGTTTTCCAATCATCTCCTGAAAATCCTACAAAATATATAGAGCCATCATTATAAGTTTTATATCCCTTTTCTAACAATGAATTTTTAGCGAGTTTATCCGCCATTTCATTATATTCTATTCCTGAATGTGCAGAAACTTTACAAAACTCAATATTAATAAATGCTCTTTTTTCCTTTATAAATGCAACATATTTACGTGTTAAATTCTTTTTTGCCTTCCATGAGCCATCTGCCCACTTTCCAATTCCCTCATAATCATAATATATTTTTATATTTTCTTTTTTGTATGCTATCGCCCATTTTACTGCCTCTTTTACGCCCTCTAATTCGGCTGCAACATTTCGGAATTCAAGGAATTCCGTATTATATTGTTCTGTAAAAGCCTTATATAAATGTGTTTGTATTCCTTTGTCGTCTAAAATAATTACTCCAAATCCTGATTTTTTTGCTACTGAACTATAACTTCCATCTACAAATGCTATAACATCATTTTCTGTTAATTTACTTATCTCTTCTTCCACTTGATTATTAATTTCATCGACTGAATTATTGACATCTGTAGTTTTGTCTTCTATATAAGCACCTGTCATATACGCTTCAGCCTCTGCCATACTTCCAAAAGATTTAAATTGCGCTCCTGAAAATCCTTTTGTTTGTGCCTCGCATTCTGCCCATGTTTCATATATTCCCGGTTTCACACCACTTTTAACAGCATAAAATTTTTTCTTAGCCATATATCATTACCCCTTTTCTTATTTTTCTACATTAAAACACCATTATTTTTTTCCATTTTTATCTTATAATCCATTAGTCTAAGTAAGTATTCCGGCATTTTCCTATTACCCAATTCCCATTCTTGTACCGTTCTATATGGGATTTCAAAATATTCCGCAAACTCTCTTCGATTCATTCCTGTACTCTTTCTAAGTTCTAACAATTTATGCCTTGATTCCATTTGCAATCCTCACTTTAGATTTAATCATAATAGCAGAATATCACACTCATTGCGTATAGTCAACATCTCACTGTTTTATGTATTCCAACTAAAATAGCTACAAAAGGGATTTGAAGTTTTTGATGAATCAGTTTTTTTGATAGCTACTTCGTTTCTATCATTTTTCTTTATCATCCCATTTTCTTTCAATTTCGCTTAATGCAATTAAAACCGGCTTATATTTCTTTCTGGCTTTATTAACCTCCCCATAATACACACTCACAAAAATTATGCAAATAATCACAAAGCATATTATGCAAAACAATTTATAATTTATGACGTCTTCTTTTACAATTTCTTTAAATGTTAATATAAATCTTTTAGTTTTTAATTCAATATCACTATCTATATTGTTATCTGATACATATGTAAATGCCACTGTCATAACAGATATAATTACTGCAATTGTTGACATCCAAAAACCTGAAAAATTCAAGTCTATTTCTTTTTCTAAAACATATTGGTATGCAAGATATTTATTTCTATTATTACCAATTGTTTCTTTCATTACGCTAATATATTTTCCTATTTTCTTCTCAATATCATCTTCATCAACCTTTTCTATCATAGTATCAATTTCATCTTCTATACTATCTCTAGTTTTTTGTGATTTCGATATAAAAAAGTAATAAATACTAATTGAAACACTTATCGAAATGGTTACTACATTAATTATATTAAATTTACACCTCACTATGGTATTTATTATAACATTACCCATTGCAATTATAATACCACCTTTCATCCCCCATCTTAGTATCTTATGCATAGTTTTTTTCTTCTCTGCTACTATAGATTCATCCAATTTTCCTTTTTGATAAGCTAAAGACCATATTACTATCGTAGAGATTATAATTTGATACGCATTGTTTATGTATTTATACGTATATGATGTAAATATAAATACTACTACATTAATTATCAAGAATTCTATTACCCTTATATAACTACTGTAATACTTACCTCTTCCCTTCTCGTTCCCAGAAATATCATCTCTACTATTTTCAATGTTTAAATCTGTTTGCTTAGAATTAATTTTTTCCTTTTTTATTATACTTTTTACTGATTCGCTCCTTTGTTTTTTATTATTGTTTACTATTTTATTTTTTCCCTCAAACATACTGTATAATAAAATAGCAATTTTTATTGCCTGCATAATATTTACTGCTGTTTCAAACTTATCTGGAAAAATAACACTACTCAACATATTTAATAATGATATTGCTATTCCTATATATACATATCCTTTATTTATCCTTTTATCTTTTTCAAATATGCCTATATATAAAGATAACAAATTTTCAACTAATCTATATTTGTATGATAAGTATGTAATAAGCATCACCGAAGTCAATATTTGACCTACACTACTCTGTAACCACTCTGAAATAGGTGATGCTGTAAAAAGTAGACCTAATGTAGCTATAAATGAAAAAAATGCAACCTTATACTCTTTAAAGAAATTCTTTAACCACTTCAATATTTTTATCATATGTATTCCTCCCCAATATTAAATTAAACCTTTGGAAAATTAAGATATAAATTACAGTCTTCCTATCGTAATTCATTATGAACTTCTTTAGATACCTATAAGATAATAAAAAAATAAGTCCTTCATAACTCCCCATTTATTTATTAATTATACATCATATTATATAAGCATTCAAGTTGAATGTACGATAGCATTTGTGTCAAGTAATCGTTGGCAACGTTCCTTTTTTCTATATGATTATTATCTGCTTTTTGTATGCCAAATAAACCCTTTTGGGTTGTTCTTTCCGTTTATTAACAGAATACTTTTTTAAATATTCTTCTTGATGTAATATGCACCGCATCTGTTAATGGTACATTTCCATTCATTAAGTCAACATATCTGTTTTCTTTTCGATACAATGCCTTCGCGAGATTATTAGTTCCTGATTTTTACCATCTCATTCTGCGTTGTTTCATTCTTAATGTTATTATTGTACAGTTCTGGTTTTCCTGACCCCCATTCCCTTATATACTATGCCTTTTCGCCATCCTGCGTGGTTGTTCCGTATATTCTCCAACTGTATTCAACAGTACCTTAAACTGTCTTTATGTTGTTTTTTTCTGCTTCCCATTTTTTATTTATTTTTGCCACCTAAAATTTTACACTAACATTAACTAACTTTTCCTACCAAAATTACTTATATTAAAGTCAACAACTCTTGTTGCCAGAAGTTGCCTTCTCAATTAATTTTTCTTCTTATGTTATTTATTTTACGCATACCCTACTTACTTTCTTTAAAAATAGAATACATATTATCTCTATTTGCATCATTATCCAAATTATATTGTAATATTCTATTTTGTCTATTAATAACATTAGTTTCAGAAAACAAACTTATATTTGGATATGGAGCATCAAAATCTAAATCTAATTCGACCATAATACTGTTATAATCTAATTCAAAATATTGCTTATATCCTTTATGATTTTTATTTGGAAAATTTTCTTTAAAATTAATATTGTACTTAGGTTTAAAGTAGTTTATTAAAGCTGCCTCAGCAATATTTATAATCTGATTCATCTGAGGTGGGTTTGCAAAAATATTAAAAAAATGTCTATCTTCTTCTATATTTGCAACATTTCCTCCATTTATACCATCCATTACTGAATTTAAAATAGGATTCACTTCTAATAGAAATATATATATTCTTTTGTCTGGATAGCGCATATTACAATCCGAAAGTATCGTTGATAATGTATTATGTGTTTTTAATCTATCCTGAGCTAACCTTTGTCCATTTTTTCCATAGGCCTGTCCTATATATAAAACTTCTAAATCCCATTTTCTGTTAAAACCAGCATAATTGCTTATTGCTTGTGAATCAATAGTTATAGTATTTTTATTTTCTAACTCTATTTCAATCTGTGTATACGGATACTTACAATTAACTTTCAATTTACGATGATCAATATCCCTATTTAAGCTCATTTTCACATTTTCAATCTCGGCCTCATTCCCATCAAAAATTCTATATATTATCAAACTAATACATTTTTTCTCCAAACAAATACTCTCTGGCTTAATAAATATTTTAGAACATGCAAGAATAAAATAAATATGATAATTATGTCCATCGTTGACTTTCTGCAACGACTCGACAGGAATCAATGTCTTATATCCTGTTGAAACATTTAATCCGAACTCTGCCATATATTTTCTCATTTTAATTACCCTCCTGTATTTTTTAACATAGAACACATTTTTCTTCATGCATTTACTATTTTCCCTCCAAAAACAATTATTTTATTCTAAATCTCGTAAATCTTATAACAAAACGAACACTCATTATCAATCGCCAGTTAAAGCATACTCTAATTTACAACTATAATTTCTCTATATCTTTCATAAATTTATCCAAAGGATTTTCTTTTGAAGCTTCGCCCTCAATATGATATTTCCATATTTCATCCTTTGTAACAAAATTGCCAATATTATCTATCGTAATATTCATATGATTAATAATATTCTGCATAGGCCAGTTATTCTTGAGCAAATATTTAAACATCCACTTTCTTATATTAGCCGGAGTTAGTAATTTATAAAAAATGTCGTTTTCATCAATATCTGTTAGTTTAGCCAAAATCTCATTAATACCACCCTCTCGCATAGGTTGCATATACCTTGTCCTTTTGCTTCCAAAAATATATATTGCATCCAGTGGTTGTTCTTCTCTTAATTTTTTCAAACTACTCTGTATATATTTAGGTATAATAAACTCTCTTTTTCCTCGTTTAAGCATTTTACAATCATTTGTAATATCTTCATTCCACCTAAGCATGCATAGATTTCTTCGCTCAATTCCAAAGTAAAATAAAATCAAAAAAATAGTCTTATCTCTTAATCCATTTCTACCCGCTTCCAAATACTTAATGGCTTTTTTTATTTTTCTCTCATCTACTTCTTCTAATTCCATTTTTTTACGCAATACCTTCTCACATCTATTTATCACAACATTACTACTAACATCAAATTCTCCATTGTCCGTTCTTTTTACAATAAAATCTTTAACATAGAAAAATTGGTTTTTTAAACTGTTAACTGTTGCTATCGTATCTTTTTGATCCACATATTGCTCGAAATCACTTAATTTTATTTCGTCGTAACGATTAGATTTATCACTTGACTTTATATTATTATTATTATCAAAATCATTTACATTGTTTATATAAAATGAAAAGAATCTTTTTAAAGCCGTATGATATGCATTCCATGTAATTTTTTTACTTTTAAACTCTGTATTTCTATACGTAATCATATCTCTAAAAAAACATGTATTTTTTCTTATTAATAAATTTTCATGTGTAAAATATTGAAAATATTCATCGTCTATTTTTTGGTTAAATGGTATTCTAAAAACTATCTTGTCTGATTTAAACTTTTCTTCTCCAGCAATAGTAACAATACTATTATTTAATAACCATACACCTTTTTTATGTAACAACATTCCCCAAGTATTATCAGCCATATTTTCAATTACTTTTGTCAATAAACTCAACGCCTTATCAACATCAAGCTCATAATAATATGAAATAATAAAACAATTACTAATATTGTATTGCAGTCTATCCTTAAGTATATTTTTTCCATCTATCCTCTCATATCCCATATTTTTTAGAAATATATTCATGACTAAATCATCTATCATTTTTTCATTTATATCTTTTTTTTCATCTGTAATTTCAGTTTTTATCTTTATTAACACTTCCTCAGGTTTCATATTGTATTACTCCTATATTTTACAAATATAATAACATACTTCAAAGTTATAATCAAACAAAACTTAATTTCAATCTGTTTTTATGCTATTATAAAAAAGTCCAATCAACGCCTCCTCCACTAAAGAGTTAAGCATCGACCGGACTATAAAATCAAAACGAAAATCTATCCGTTCCTATGTCTAAACTTATAAATTATATAATACGCAAGCCCTCCGACAGTTCCACCTAAAGTATTATAAACCAAATCCGATATCTGGAAGGTTCCAAGGTGAAACAGCAGCTGTGAAAATTCAATGACAAATGAAAAAATACCAACTGTTACGGTAGATTTCCATAAAACTTTTACAATTCTTACATCTTCTCCAATAATCTCATTCTTAAAAGCCCAAAGCAGAAGTACTACAAAAGGTATAAAAAGCACAAGATTTTCTATAGGTTCAGTAGATAATGATCCATCTGATTTATGTAATCCCCAGTCTCCTAATACATCACTTAACGGATCAAACCAAATATTTCTATTTAAAAAAGTTCTAAAAAGAATCATTGCAGAATAAAACATCAAAAGAAAAACTCTTCGAAAAGTAGAACTTTTCTTAAAATTTCTAACCCATGTTCCGAATATATTTTTAATTAGATTTCCTTTTTTCCATCCATGTTCCTTCACATAAAGAAAAACGAACATAGACACAAATGCCAAAAGCACTGCTGCTAAAAACGATTGATAAAGTGCTGTAAGTACACTTTTTATAATATTTGCAATAATATCAATTTCTTTACTCATAATAAACTTTCCTATATACTTTTTGTCTAATTTATATTCTTATGTAATACCTTATAAAATATCCATGGCAACAACTACTATAATCTTAAAATTCAAACAATTTTATATAAATTTTATTTTTAATATATTCAGACATTACCATCATTACGATTATTTCTCTAATAAACTTTTCTTTATTAACATAAGCATTTCATCTTTAGTTATAAACAAGTAAATCACAGTTAACATGCAAAAAAAGACTCCACCTGCAGCCACCTGTACAACAAGTGTCTTTATATAACATCCCATAATACTACCAATTTCTCTTACTATAGCCATCATACCTATTCCGATTCCCATAATAGGAACATATTTTACTATATATCTAATTATAGGTAATTCTCTTCGAACTGCTATTACCTGAATTATCATTACACTAAATTCTGCTACAACTGTACCAATTGCAGCTCCATTTGATTGATAATGTGGTATCAACATATAATTTATAAGGAAATTCAAAACAGCTCCAACAATTGTCGATATTACATATATATTGTCATATCTATTTGGAATCAAATACTGTGTTCTAACAACATTTGCCCAAGCAATAAAGAAAACACTAATTGACAGTAATGTTATAATCTGAGCACAATCTACAAATTCATTTCCCAGATAGACAGGTGCCAACACCGGTGCAATTCCCATTAATCCAAATGCTATCGCTGAACATAATATAGTAACAAGCTTAATTGAAGTTCTAATATATAAAACCGTCTTGCCTTTCTCACCTTTTGCTATTATATTCGACATTCTTGGAAGCATTACTGTTCCTAAGGCGGTAATAATTCCCATAGGAACATTAATAATTTTCTCTGCATTTTGATATAAGCCAACCTGTGTGTATGTAGACATATCTCCGAGCATAATTTTATCCATAACCTTATATATACTATATGCCAATACTGGAATAAACAAAACTAGTACTGGTTTTATATTTTTTAGGACTTCATTAATAGATACTCTAACAAATTTAACCTCTTTCTTTACATATATCCACAGATATACCTGACTAAAAAAAGTTCCAGCAGACATAATTAATGTATATTTCCATAAATCTGCTGGTGTATGCACAAAAATGAACATACAAATTATTGTACCAATTTTAATCAAAAGATTTCGCCCAATTGTAAGTTTGAATTTTTCTAATCCAAAAAACAACCAGGTAATATCAAACATTCCTGATATAACATACAATAACTGTATTAAAAAAATTAGTTCATTATTTTTAGCAAAGAAAATAGCATATATAATATATGCTAAAATTGCTATGATAAAAGTTGATACCTGTAATATATATATACTGCTAAACACTCTATTTAAAGACTCTTTATTATCCCTAACCGCAGCTACACTACGATTTCCATAATTAGAAATCCCAAGCATTGCCAGCATAAGGAAATAGTACGCAACTGAGTTTGTATATGAATAAATTCCTACTGCCGTTGCACCTAATGTTCTTGAAATATACGGTGCTGTAATTAATGGTAAAAAAATCAATAATACTTGGTATACAATATTATATATAAAATTCTTTTTAATAGATTCCATTCTCTGCCTTTCCTCGATTTATGTATAAATACAAAACTATATCTGATTTCTAATTTTTATTCATCAACTAATATTATTTAAAGATTCTTGAATAACTGTTTCTAAATTGCTTCCTATAAAGGCTATACATAAAATTAAAATCAAAAAATTTTGTGAATAAACTTCTGTTATGCAACATGTAAGATATCCACATATACATGAATTAATAATTATATATGATTTCAATTTTGAATATTTCTTGCATTTTTTTAATACTACTCTAAAGACATTAATATAACACAATAGCCCTATAATTCCCGACTGAATTAAAATTTGTAGGAAAAAGCAATGTGCATTTCTATCTTGTATAACAGTTGCCAACGTTCCTGCTCCATAACCTATAATCGGTTCTTTTCCTATCAATGCTAGAGCTTTATCCCATATGATTGTCCTACTTGATAATGTTAATGTTTTTCCAAGTATATTCTCTATTATAAAAGAAAAAATATATTGAATTCTAAATATAACTATAGATATTCCAACTACCACTACTATAGCCATTGCAATTCTAGGAATTTTATATTTTCCGGTAGTTTTTGTTATAATAAAAATTACCAACATCACACAACTTCCAACAATCGCAGTTGCTGAAGACATAAAATAGATATTTCCCAATAGTACAATTCCATACAAAATAACAAATTTTATGTTTTTTATTTCATATTGAAAAAGAGCTGTCATCAACGCTATCAAAAACATAGGTGTTAGCTGATTTCCCAACCCCAAAAACATATAATCTGCTTCTGTTCCGTAGATTGACATTGTTTGCCAAAGACCATTTGGAACTATAATCGCTACAACAAAATTAATCAAAAACAATGAAAATAACATCAAAGTTAACGCATCAAAAAACGCCTTGATATCCGTGTGCTTAGCTTCCTCCACCATAAATATTAATGTACAAATAACAATACTCTCTTTTGCATACTCCACTATACTCTCTTCATTTATAAATACAGATATTCCCCAAACAACAAAATACATTCCTATTGCCATATCTAATACAGAAATATAGTGTCTTATCACTTTTTTACCAAAGTAATAGATAAAAACAAACATCTTTAAAACCAATAAGAATATAGCAAATTTGCTGTTAATAATAGTATACACAACCTGAGATACTAAAATTGGGAATAAGCTCATCATATATATTAAACTATTCTTGTTAATTTTCATCTTTTATCATTCCTTTTTGAAAAACAATTTCCTGTTCAATAAAATTAATTGACTCTTCCACATACGGTTGTAACTTTTTATCATCATATTCTGGTACTTTTAATAAATCCTTTTCCAATGCTTCTTGTGTTTTAATATATCTTTCCGAAAGTCCCATCTGTTTTAATAAAAATGAAGCTCTGTCATCGTTCCCCCCATCTTTATTTAATCCAATATACCAAAAATTTTTCTTAAACACATACGAAAAAACACTACCATGAAACGAAGATGTCACAACCATTGTTGCATTTGAAACAAGTGACAAAAATGCACTTGGTCCACCCTTTGGTGATAATTTAATTCCTTTTCTTCTTAACCCTCTTCTTGCCCATTCTTTTCCATTCATAATATACACGGGCATATCATATTTTTCGCTCAATTTCTTCAATATATTTGCCTGTTCAGCTTTATAAGTCATCGCATACCAAAAGATATATGGACCTTCTATCATAGACTCATCCGTTATTTTAAGCCATTCCTTTTCACTTATCAATAGTGTCGGATCAACGCAAATATTAACTTTACGTCCTATTAGATTTTCAATCCATTTTTTTGCATTTTGCTCCCTAACTGATATTGCTGAAAAATCTTCGATATAACTTTTATACACATCCTTATTGCTTGATTCATTTGGATTTGAAGCGCCCAAACTAACAGCGTATGCGATTTTTTTAATATTTTCAAACGGAAGCATATAATTTTCATCAAAATCCATCGCATTAATATTCCAAACTTGATCACTTCCAGCTATGATTGCTAAATATTCAGATTCATCAATTTTTAAATCTTCACTTTTTCTGTATTTCTTACTTAATTTGTAATATTTTTTAAATTCATCGTATCCTTTTTCTGTCCTAGCTATACTTTTATAATGTGAAAGATATAATATGTCCCTCAACAAGTCCTTAAATGTCTTTGGCTTGCATAGTATAGAGTACATTCTTTGCTGTACCTCATTCGAATAATCTATAATCTCAGTATCAATTTTATATCTTTCTCTAAAAAAATGCTGTAAAGCATATGCCTGTAGCATAGAACCACTATTGTTAGAAGCATGAAATGTCATTATTCCTATTTTTTTCTTCATATCTTTATATAATTCATTATCTATATATTTAATGAACTATTCTCCTTTTCAATTCTTATAATACTCAAATAATAATTTTTATTTTGAAATTCTATTCCTTATCATAAACATAAAAATAACAGAACCATATTTTTTTTCCTTTAGTAGCGAGACCATCATACGTTGTTTTGAATTAATATTTTCCATATTAATATTTTTTGTTATGACTGACTTATAAGGCTCCATCTGAATCATATTTTTTAAAATATTTTTTCTTTCGCCAAACTTCAACTTATTTTCTGTATGACATATATTTTGCCCACATACAATCCAAATGCTGTTAATTATCATACAATTAATTCTATTATTTATTTTTTGCTTTAAATCTATGTTAAAATCTTCACCTAATCTTTTATCTATCTCATATGTAAATATTTTCTCATTTTCCAAACTATTACTCTGAAATTTATGGGTTGCTGATGTATCTGTAGGTATATATTTATAAATCTCTTTGTTAAGAATAACTGCAGTTTTGCATTTTAAAGCAACATCTACATTAAAAAGCAAATCCTCTCCATGGAACAACTTTTCATTAAATCTAATCTTATTACTATCAAGCATCTCTTTTCTATATGCCTTTGCCCAAACAGCATTCATTTTAAATCCAATTGCGTTACTCTCACCAAGCACTTCCAACAGTAATTCATCTTTATTTATTTGTTTTCTATCCCATTCTTGTATTTTTTTTGTCCCAAAGGCAACAAAATCTATGGATGATTCAATACCATCTAACGCATTTATTGCATCACCCTGCACTAAATCATCTGCATCTACAAAAATTATCCATTCTCCTTTTGCGTTATAAATACCTGTATTTCTTGCATTACTCACGCCTGCATTTTTTTGATGTATAATTCTTATTCTTGTGTCATTTTTTGCTATTGAATCACATATAGATGCTGTTTCATCTGTGGAACCATCATCGACAATAATTATCTCATAAGTTCCATTCCAGTTTTCTATAATACTATCAATACTTTTTTTTATAAACTTTTCTCCATTATAAACAGGTATAACTACACTTACCATATCCAGTACTCCTTAACCAAAGATCTTGATTGCTACAAATACCAATCTATATTTTATGTTAAACGATTTATCAATAGCAAACTTCCAATCAACTTTCTTTATTCTGTCTGAAAGTTCCTTTTTGTAGCCTACATTTTCATCATCATTTCTTATCATTTTCCACAATGACAAACAATGTCTTATATATTGATGTTTATAACATCTATACACAGTTTTCTCTCCCCTAATCAGTGGTTTACTTAACAAATAGTCATATGCCTTTATAACTGAAAATCTTTTAGCACTAAATATATTTGCACTGGCACTTACACCTCTGTGTTCATAGTAATACAATGGTTCCAAAATAAATGCTGTGGTTATGTTCTTTTCCAAGAAATCAATACAAAAACATAAGTCTTCACACATATGAATATCATCTTTAAATTTTATATCATTTTTAATAACAATGTTTCTTTTAAATGCTTTATTCCATACAAATCCTCTGAAAGAATTCAATCCCGATATTAGTATAGCACTTTCACTCACATCATCACAAAATGGAGGAACCTCTTTTTCTACTTTGTTTACAATTCCATTATCTTTAAAATTGTACATTATCATTTCCGCTTTTGATGAACATTCAGAAATTTTTTCTAATAAATTTTTTTCTACATAATCATCCGCATCCACAAAGATAACGTATTCTCCTATAGCTCTTTCAATTCCTTCATTTCTAGCTGATGAAACTCCTTGATTTGTTCTTTCTATAAGCTTTAGTCTCTTATCTGATGTGCAATACTTCTTTAAAATATCTCCACTTGTGTCACTTGAACCATCATTAATAAAAATCACCTCAAAATTTTTATATGTTTGACCAATTAAACTTTTTATACATCTTTCAAGAAATTGTTCTGCATTATATACAGGCACAATTATACTATATTTTACTGATTCCATTTCCTAACAATCCAATGCTTTCTTGTCTTATTTATGTAACATATCTATACATATGAGTATTTTTAACCATTAAATTTTCTTATGTAATATATACGTTTCATTTTCTCTATGAACTTGTCTTTTAAAGATATCTTCATAAACTTCAAACAATGTTCTTCTATGTTTTCATTATTAATATTATCAAAAAACCTTTCTCGTTTATCATTCCACTCAACCGAATTTTCTACCATAATCCCATCAAGTTCAACCGCCTTTAAAGTATCAATGGGATATTTTTTCAACGTCTTTAAGCCGTCTAAAATTTCTTTTCCTTTATTACTTTGTATTATAATATTGGTATATCCTCTATCATCATCCTCTATGTTTGCTAATTCAGACGCATGCCAACCGTCATAAAGTGTAAGGTCTGATTTATGCTGTATATGCTTAAAATTACATTCATAACATGATGGACGTGAACACAAATCTGAAAAAAATGCTTTAAGAAAATAATTAGTTCTTGCAGAACCAAAATATACTTTTCCATTTCCAAACACAACTTTCATTGTTCCACTGTGATAACCGAATGTTTTGTTTCTAAACCTTACATCAACTATTTTGCTTTTATATTTCTTTTCTAGGTACTCCACATATTTTCCCAAAAAAAGTGGAGATGGATTTCCACGACATATAACATCAATCGTTAATAAATTTTTGTAATCTCTATTTAAATAGCTTTTCAATCCTTCTACTTGACATGGTACTCCTGAAAAGCATACTAATTTACCACTTGTTAAATCTTCCTTTATCTTTGGAAAAATGTCTCTTATTTCACTTCTAACATATTTTGAGCATGGTATTTTTGATATTCTATTATCATTTTGAGAATCCACTCTAATATGCTTTACTACCTTTTCTTCATCTACAATTACTCCGTATACAACTCCGTCTTTCTGTAATACATATTCCATAATTGAAGTAAAAACACTTCCTGATGTTCCCGTCAAGAGAACTTTATCTCTTACATCTCTTGCCAAAATACTTTCAGGAATTCCCTTTTCATTTTCTCTTTTCTTTGTCATAGGGCATACCTGCTCGCATAATTTGCAATCAATACACTCAATTACGTTTACATTAGGATAAATAAATCCCTCATTATCTTCTTTCATGTCAATACATTTTTTAGGACAAATACTTGAGCATGCGGTACATCCGCAACACTCCTTTTTATTTTTTATCTCAATCACGAATTTTCTCCGTTTCACTCTCTATTATTGTTAACACATTCCTATTTAATATCAGCAAACGCCTCATCTAAATACTTATCTGTATCCTGTTTTAGCTTTCTAATTTTATCTGTTACCAACTCATAGTCTATATTTTCATTTAACTGTTCTTCTAAAGTTTTATTAGAGTTATATCTTCTTTCTTGTAAGCCAAGATTATTGCACAGAGTATCTATTCTTGAATTTTTTGAATTCTTTGATCCCGCTGCATATCGATTAAATACTATAAACTTTTTATTATTTATAATTGAAAAGCACGAACCATGAAATGAATCTGTACATACATACGCTGCTCCTCTTAATAAATTTATAAATCGTTCCGGTCCAACATCGTAAAGTGCAATATCTCCAAATGTTTCATCTTCTGGAATGTACTGATCTAAATGTCGTAGTACCACAATCTTATACCCTAATTTATTGGCTGCGGCTTCTACTTTCTTTCGATATTCGACTGTATTCCCCAAAAAGTATGCAAAAATATATTCTTCTGATATTTCATTCTTAACCGGAATCAATTCTTTCCATTGTTCTTTATCAAAATTAAACACTGGGTCTAAAATCACAGGGACCTCTTTTCCTATTAGTTCTTTTACGATTTGACTTCCTCTGTTTTCGCGCATGCTAATATAATCTAAACGTTTTAAATAATTTGCTGTTCTCTTAGTTTGATACCATGGAATCTGGCTTACTCCAAAACTTGATGCATAAGATATTTTTCTAACTTCATCAGGTACAAACATCAAATTATAAAAGTTTGTAGGCAGTCCTGCCGGTGACCAAAGTTGATCACTTCCTGATATAACTGCACTATATTTCTTTGCTCCCTTGCATAACTCCTTATACCCTACATACTCTGTTGAAAGTTTAATGAATTTATTTTTTTTGAACTCATCAAATGCTTTCATACGAATTGCATTATTTTCCGCAAATTCCGGGTGTTTCATCATCCCTTTTTTCTTTAAAAAAGCCTCATATTTATCCTTTAAAAGCACAGTATTCAACAATCTTGGAATTGATTTTATTTTTTTTCTTAAAGTTAGATTCTTTTTGTATCTAATTAATTCATATTCCATTTCTCTTGATTCTAGCATTTTTATTGTTGCAAATGCTTGTAACATTCCACCATAATTTTCATGAAAATATTTAATGCAAACACCTATCATTCTTTTTTCTCCTATCAACTCTTCTTTGCAAGTAACTGTTCATATATCTCACTCATTTGTTTATGTGAAATATCCATTCTGAATTCTTCTGCCTTATCAATACATGCATTTTTCATTGATCTTCTTAAATTTACATCACTTAATAATTTTATTTTATCTGCAAACTCATACGCATTTAAAGGAGAACACAAATACCCTGTTTTTCCATCAATAACATAATCCTTTATTCCTTGCACTCTGCTACCAATAACAGGAACTCCTGAAGCTAATGCCTCAATTCCCGCAAGTCCCAATCCTTCCCTCAAAGAAGGTAATACTGCAATATCTGCACATTTATTAAGTTCTGGAATATCTTTTCTAAATCCAAGAAATTTTACTCTTACATTTTTTTCTTCAGCATATTTTTTTAAGAAATCATATGTTCCAAAATTAGTCATTGCCTTTCCGCAAATAAGAAAAACATATCTTTCGTCTTCTAACTTAGATAATGCTTCAATAATAACTCTATGATTTTTTCTCTCTGATAACTCGCCCACTTCCAAAACAGCAATGTCTTTATCTGTTAATCCTATAGAATTTCTGTAACTGTATCTATCTATTTTACATTTATGATATCTATCTGTATCTACACCAACACCATTAATATGATAAACTTTCTTGCAGGCCATTTTCTTCATTTGTGCGAAATCTTCATTATTAATAGTAATAATACCATCTGTAATATGTGAGCATATCCTTTCTATACTTCCATATACAATCTTTTTCTTTAAAGAACATCCCTTTGGAAAAGTTAAGCCATGTGTAGTATAAGCCACAACACATCCTTTTCTTCTCTCATGCATAGTTGCAATTCTCACAATTGCCCCCGGTATAGGCGTATGTACATGAACAAAATCAAAGTGATACTTTTTTATTAGTCTTTTATATTCTTTAAATGCTTTAATGCTTTCTTTACTAATCGGAGATGTTGATGAAAAATCAATTTGATGGAACATAACTCCAATAGAAGCAAAAAGTTCTTCCGGTACAAATGTTGACACTGAATTTCCATTTGCCGCACAATGCACTTCATATCCCATTTTTTGAAGCAATTTCATGTCAGATATCAAAAACCCCTTTAAGAATCCCCCTGTAGCTGCTACTATTAGTGCTCGTTTCATATTTTTACCTTTATTCTCCCATCTGTTTTGCAATATCTGCATCAACTATTTCTTCACCGCTCTTATCTTTAAGCTGTTCTCTTGAAGCGTCGCTTAATCCGTCATTAATTGTTGCGCACATATCACAAGTACTGCATTTATCCAATTCCTCTTTAGTTACTTTGCCATCTCTGTAGTCACGTACAATTTTATTCTCATACATGCTATATGGATGTTTACTAAACAAAGCCTTAAACTTATGTTTAAGTACCCAGAACCCAGGTTTCCAAATATACTTATGCATTGCAGGAGAAACTGAACCTATCATCCAACAATCTCTGTCACAGCAGCGAACCTTTGCTCTAACCTGCTCTGCTTCAGGGCTATTCCATAATTCATCCCAGCTCTGGTTGTTTAAGTTACCCATTACTTCTTTATCTTTTGTTCCGTTACATGGCATTACATCTCCGTATGGATCAATAAAGAATGTATCAAAACTCATATCACAAGGGAGTAATCTCTTCTGTCCGTAAATATAATTAATAAGTCCGTGATTGAAATAAGCTCTCATCCATTTCTTAGGACTCTTTGATCTAAGTAATTCGTTAATTAAATCTTCGAAATTCTTTGCTACCATTGGACGGTCTTTGATTATATTCTTTGCTTCTACGAAATAGAAACTGTTATGTAATGAAGCAGTTGCAAATTCCATTCCCATTTCATTAGAAATCTTATAAAGTGGTACTAAATCAGGTGCATTCTTGTCCTGAACCGTCATTCCGAAACCAACATCCTTCATTCCCATTTCACGTAATTTCTTAAGTGTTGTATAACCCTTGTTATATCCATCATCTAATCCACGGATTTCATTGTTTGTCTGTTCAAGACCTTCAATTGAAATACGGATTCCGATATTAGGAAATTCCTTACACAAATCAACAATTCTATCTGTGAAAAATCCATTAGTTGAAATAACAATTCTATCACTCTTCTTATATAATTCTCTAACAATGTCCTTTAAATCTGTACGTATAAAAGGTTCTCCGCCAGTTATATTTGTAAAGTACATTTTAGGTAATTTTTTAATTGTTTCAATTGAAATTTCTTCTTCAGGTTTTGATGGTGCTTTATATCTGTTACACATTGAACAACGTGCGTTACATCTATATGTTACGATAACTGTACCATTTAATTTTTTCTCTGCCATTATGTTCTCTCCCTTTTCCCTTTTATTCGTATATCTTAATCAATTTATTACAATATTCTTCAATCGTATCAAAGTTAATATCTTTACAGTTTTCACTGTATTTATCTAACTTTTCTTTGTGATTCCACAATTCTTCGATTTTATTCTTTAAATCTTCGCCATTGCCGCTTTCAAACAATTCCCCCGTCTTTCCAACTAATATCAGTTCAGGAATTCCTCCAATATTAGCACCTAACACTGGTGTTCCATACATCTGGCTTTCCATTACTGAAAACGGGCAATTCTCATACCATTCTGATGGATATATAGAAAATCGTGCTTCTCTTATAAGTTTTTCAAGAGCTTCTCCCTTTTGAAAACCTACATTTTTTATATTGCTAATTCCATTGATTTCTTCTTCTAAAGGACCTGTTCCCGCAAATATAAACTGAACATCTGGAAGTTTCTTACACACTTCTATAAGTGTTCCTATTCCTTTTTCTTCTGAAAATCTTCCGAAGTAAAGAACATAGTCTTTCTTCTCTACTTCTTTCCATTCAACTTTATCTATAAAATTGTGAAATGCAATAGTCTTACTTGCGAACAAAGGATTTGAATCCATCTTTGTCTTCATAAATTCACTACAACATATCATTGAATCTATGTATTTATATGTTCCTTTCATTTTCCAAAACATTGCTTCCATTGTTCCAACTGCTGATTTAGCCGTACTTCCATGAATGCACTTTCCTTTGAAGCAATTCATAAAATGACCACCTAAACACTTTTCACAATTTTCGTGTGTATTCGGATTGTTACACATATGGTTCGGACAAACTAAATTATAATCGTGTGCTGTAAATACTATCTTGCATTTATGTCCTGTCTGTTTTGACCATTTCTTTATTTCTAATATAACACTCGGTGTTATCTGATATGTAAAGTTATTTAAATGAACTACATCTGGCTGAAAGTCATCAAGAACAAGTCTTATTTTCTTTCTTGCCTCGCTAGAATATATAGTTTTAATTGGATACGTCAATTTAGAAAGTTTTGAACCTCCATGAAAGTCCATATCAGATGTATAGGCTTCTGCATGATTTCCAACGCATCTTCCTTCATGTTCCATTCCAAAGTATTGTACTTCGTGTCCCTGCCTTTCTAAATACTCACCTAATTTGAATATATATGTTTCTGAACCTCCATTTGGATACAAAAACTTATTTACCATTAAAATCTTCATATTTTATTCCTTATATTTTTTTACTTTATTTTACTTTCTACAACTTCAAACACTTTTCTGACTATAATTGCAAATATAATCGCTCCTATTAAAGTTAATATTACTGTAATAAAATATTGAATCCATCCATTTCCAAATATATTAGTAATCTTCATTTTTTGTAATATTCTAAACACCATCATATGGCATAAATATATCTCCATACTTATTCCACTTAAGAATTTAGCTATCTTATTGTCCAATACTTTTACATTTGAAGTAATCGCATATAATAGCATCACTACTGAAACTAATAGACACATAAACACATTACCATTCAGCAGATAATACACAACAATAGTAATGCTCATAACACTTAATATTTGCCATGCTTTTATTTTTGATATTTCATTTCTATATAAATAAACTAATCCTCCAGCTATAAAGAAACATGCACTATAAAGAATATTTGTTCTGTTTATCTCAAAATAATTTGAACCTATTAAATTATATATCACACTAATTCCGAAAGCTATCCAAGCTCTCTTTTTATTCTGTATTAAAACACAATAAAAAGGAAAACATATGTAAAAGACAAATATCACTCCTAAAAACCAACCAACTCCAATAACAGAAATATTACCTGCGTTTGGCAAAAAACCAAACATTAATGTCAAATCTGCAAAGGCTTCATATAAAGATTCAATCGAAGGTGACATAATTAAATCTACAAAAACTAATAGTGCAAAAAATGGTAATATTTTTTTAAATCTTTTTACATAAAATTTTTCTAATGTTATTTCGTTTTTTAATATTTTTTCATAATATCCACAGCACATTCCAAAAGCCGAAATCACCATAAATAAAAACACAAAATTTGTAAATGATGGAATTATTTTATTGTAAACATATCCACCTATTTCATAATTATTATTTGCTCTCATATGCATCATAACAATGCCTACTGCCGCAATTGTTCTTAAACCGTCTATAGATTTGTAATGTTTCTTTTCCATATTCTAACCTCTATACAACTCCATTGTTTTCTCAACCACATCATCCCAATTATATTTCTCGCAAATGAAATCTGCAGCTTCTTCTTTATATTTCTTAACCATCTTAGGCTTATCACAAGCCTCCTGTAGTTTTTCCTGCAATTGCTCTACATTCGACTTTTCAAATACAAGTGCCTTATCTTCAACTACAGATGCACATTCATCTATGTCTGATACAAGACAACAATTTCCATAACTCATTGCCTCAAGCAGACTAAGTGGCATTCCTTCCAAATCACTTGGCAAAGTGTATACATACGCATTACTATACAACTCATCCAATTCCTCGCCCTGAACAAATCCTGTAAATATTATTCTGTCATCATCCTTTGCCATTTCTTTAATTTCATTTGCAAATGCATCCGTATCTGAACTTCCGCCGGCTATTACAAGTTTCTTTTTCGTATCTACTTTTTTAAATGCTTCTACAAGATATCTTAATCCCTTTTCCGGCACCAGTCTTCCCAGATATAATATATAGTCATCTTTTTCAAGTCCATATTTATATCGTATGATATCTGCCTTTCTTACAACTGGTCTATTCACTCCGTTCGGAATAAATCTTGTTTCCCTTCCATACTTTTCTCTAAAATAATCCTGTACGCCCTTACTTAACACTATTATTTCATCAGCATGTTTTACTGCACATTTTTCGCCCATCATTATGTATGTACTTGCAAGTTTTCCCCATTTTGCTCTTTGGTGGTCAAGTCCGTGAATTGTTGCCACGCATCTTTTCCCAAATAATTTAGGTAGCCATAACATGGCACAAGGACCCTCTGCATGAAAATGTACTACATCGTATTTGCCAAATGCAGCGCATACTCCTCCCGTCACAGAAGCAGTCATAGCAGCTAGTCCTTTCTTATCTAATGTAGGAACTGTTTTTAATCTGATTCCCTTATATTCTTTTTTATTTTTTTCATCGAATTCTTTTCCACTTACATGATGCCCGGCACGGTTAAGACATGTAACCTCATTGCCTCTTTCCACCATTCTGGTAGCTAATTCCTCAACTACTATTTCGACTCCGCCTTCTCTTGACGGTATTCTTTTATGACCAAGCATTGCTATTCGCAACTGTCCATTTTTCATATTATCTGTTTCTCATTTCTCTTATTTTTATTATCGGTATCCTACCTATTATTCCATATAGTGCCAGGCATCGCCCGGCACCACATTTCACTTATCTCATCATTTTTATCAGCTAAGTTTATTTAGCCAAATAATTTTCACATAGTTATTTTCGTTTGTACTTAAACCTTATCAAATCATTTTATACTGACCCTTTTCTGGCAATTACCACAAGAAAAGTCTTAAGTATAATCTTTATATCCAGTCCAAAGCTCCAGTTCATTATGTACTCATTATCAAGTTTTACTATTTCTTCAAAGTCCGTCATATCGCTTCGACCGCTTATCTGCCACATTCCTGTAAGTCCCGGTTTTGTTGCAAGACGGCTCTTGTGATGCGCTTCGTACTGTTCGTATTCATCCATTGTTGGCGGACGTGTTCCTACAAGACTCATGTCGCCCTTTAATATACTGTAAAAATTCGGAAATTCATCTATTGATGTAGCCCTAAGGAAATGACCAAGTCCTTTCTTTGTGCCATCTTTTCCGCTTCCTATAATTCTAGGGTCTGCGTCCATTTTAAACATAAGTCCGTCCATCTTGTTCTGTTCCATAAGTTCTTTTTTGCGTTCTTCTGCATCTGAATACATTGAACGGAATTTGTAGAACTTAAATGGTTTTCCATTTTTCCCTGCTCTTAACTGGCAGAAAAATATTGGTCCGTTAGGGTCTGCAATCTTAATCGCAGGCGCTACAAATATAAACAATATTCCTGTAACAAGGCACCCTACAAGTCCTGCGCATATATCAAGTGCTCTCTTTGCAAATGCTCCAACCGGTGACACCTGATTTATACTTGTCGTTACAACTGCTACCTCGTTAATTGTTTCAAATCCTGCATTTGGCAAAGCGTGTGTAAGAAATTCTACATTTATATGAACCTTAATTCCCATATTCAAAAATCCATATGCCATGCCTTCTACGACGAAACTGTTTACTCCGCTTACTCTGATAAATACGTCATTTATGACATTTGCCCTCGCATATTCGTATACGGAATTGGCATCGGCAACTACAGGTATTCCTTCTATTTCATCTATGTCTGATTCTTTAATGTCCATCACATCTGTCAATGCGATTCCCACTATCTCAAATCTCTTGTCCGGTCCGTTGCTTATCTTGTTGATAGTGTCTGCTGCCATGTCTGATGATACAACAAGCAGCATATTTTCCTTAGCATTATCATAATTCTTACGTACTGCATAAAATTTCTTAAATGCTATATGGCTTATGTACATTAGTATTGTGTCCATCGCAAAGAATATTAATATTACTATTCTCGACACGTTATTCGCCTGGTGTATCAAAAACAAATATACAAATAACACTGCCATTATTATTGCGTTATGATACACTACGTCCTTCATTTCTTTCAGATATCCTCGTCTAAGGATTCCTGAGTATCCGTTCCTGAAAAATGCCACACAAAAGTGTATCAGTGTTAATGATATTGTTACATTTCTATATAGGGAAGTGTTGTACATATGCCCAGACCCTGAATATATCAGTGTAGCTAGAAAGAACGCTACATTAATGCATATAACATCTACTATTATGAAATCAAAATGTTTTGTCCACTTGTTACTTGTTCCGTTGTACACTCTCAACCCTCCCCCTTTGTATTTTCTCTAGTTTGCTTTATATATTAGTTAGGCGAATGATTTTATTACTTATTTACTTAATGAATATTTACCTTATCATTATTTGATGTATAATCTTCTTGTTTATTATCCAATAAGCAATCACTTTATTTACCGTTTGGTGAATAATATTCATATTTTTATTAAATTATCTATATAATTTTCATTCTTACAACTTGTTTTATTTTTAGTTCAATATGTAAATTTGTTGCTTATTTTTTTAGACACAATCTTTTATTATTATATCATCTACGACATTCTTTGTACATTGATTTTGTTAGTTTTATCAATATTTTCTGCTTTTCTTATGGAAAAGTTACAATAAAAATATTTTTATTATATATTTACTATATATGTATTTTAGTTCATTTTAAAAATTCCCCATAATATTTATGCTATTTTCTATCTTTTTTATACTATTTGCGTTGTTTTGTTTTTACCTTTTATCTGTTTGTTTATAATATACACCAATTTTTTCAGTTTTTTTTCGCATACTGACCTTTCTTGCATTCTTCTTTTGTCTATTTTGTTAACATTTGTAACGGATTTGTTAATTCTCTTTATATTACCTTGTTTTTCTTTTTCTTTAGGGTTAATATTTCTTATAAGTAAGGGGCAAAGTTTTAAGGTTTTATGATAGACTTTAGAACTTTTCTTATTTTTATATGGAAGGAGTCTTAGATTTGCGTGAAAAATTAGCGAAGTTAATGTACGGGAGGTATGGAGTAGATCAACTTGGCAGAGCAATGCTTATTTTCGCACTGGTTTTATGCGTGCTTTCGTTATTTGTCCCAAGACGTTTGTCCGGGATTATTTATTATATTTCACTTATTTTAATTATTTTGATGTATATAAGAATGTTTTCAAAAAATATTCAGAAACGCTACCAGGAGAATAACAAATATTTAAGTTTAAAAGCTTCCTTCTTAAGAAAATTTCAGCGTGAAAAAGAAATTTTCAGCCAAAGAAGATTTTATCATTTTTACAGATGTCCACGTTGCAGACAACGTATTCGTATTCCTCGTGGCAAAGGCCGCATCGAAATCCGTTGTCCAAAATGCTCACAGACATTTATTAAAAAAAGTTAATTTATCAGATGCATAAATAGTCTGCAACTGATTATATAATTTAACAACATGCATAAGAATTTCCTTTTAAGAGGGCATTAAGTATTTACGACTGATTGTGTGATTTAACTTAGAGCCGATTTGATTTGTGGTTCTTTACTTATTTTGTCTGGAGGACTCCATGTTTGGATATGTAGTTGTAAACAAACCCGAACTCAAATTTAGGGAATTTGATGTCTATCGGGCGTATTATTGTGGCTTATGCCACTCACTTAGCAAGCGACACGGTCTGTCAGGGCAATTAACCCTGTCCTATGACATGACCTTTTTAGTTATCCTTCTTTCTTCACTTTATGAGCCGGAGCACAGCGTAACTTCAAAGCGTTGCATTGTGCACCCTCTAAAGCGTCAGAACATCATTTCCTCAGAATTTACGGATTATGTTGCTGACATGAACGTCATCCTTTCTTATTTCAAATGTCTGGATGACTGGCACGATGACAGAAGCGTTCTTAAGCTTGCTTATTCAAAATTATTGAAAAAAGGTTCTATCGGGAAAAATTTAAATAATGTACATGCCACTTCTGATTCAACTGCCGATGGTTCAGTTGCAGCTACTCAGCCAAGCGCTGTTGACGATGGTTCAGTTGCAGCTACTCAGCCAAATTCTGACAGTAACAATCAGAATTCTTATTTTACTAACGATTCCGGGCATTTGCATATTTCTCCTGATTATTCCTATAAAAATAAAATCGAAGCTATTTCATCTTTGTTGGACGAACTCGGTACCCGCGAAAAAATGAATGAAACCAACGTTGATGTGGTAGCCGGTTTATTTGGCCGGATAATGCAAATCCTATTCGTGCCTTTTGACGATATTTACGCCAACGGTCTTGGTCGTATGGGCTTTTACCTTGGGAAATTTATATATATTATGGATGCATTTGACGATGTTGAGGACGATGTCAAAAAGGGACGTTACAATGTATTTTCGAAGTACTATACTGACCCGGATTTTGAAACTCATGTCAAAGATATGCTTACAATGATGATGGCTGAGTGTTCCGATGCTTTCGAAATGCTCCCCGCTGTTGACAACGCTGATATTCTTCGTAATATTTTGTATTCCGGAGTTTGGAATTCCTATGAACGGCGTGTTTCAAAAAATTTAGAAAACAAATAATTTTTTATTGTGATGTTTTAATTTTTCAGAATTAATTTTTATTAACAATATTCTATCGCATTATAACATAATCACAGCAAAAATTTAGAAAGAGAATAGATATATGAATCCTTATGATGTTTTAGGGGTTAGACCAGATGCCTCTGAAGATGAAATAAAAAAAGCATACAAGGCTCTAAGCCGCAAATACCACCCTGATGCAAATATTAACAACCCTAACAAGGAACAGGCTGAAGAGAAATTCAAGCAGGTTCAACAGGCATATAGTCAGATTATGGATGCACGCAAGCATGGTGCAAATGGCTATGGTGGTTCTTCTTATGGCAGTGGAACTTATGGCGGCTATGGCTCCGGCTATGGTAATTCAGGCAGTTATGGATCTGGAAATTCCGGTGGTTCCGGTAGCTATGGCTCTAATGGTTCCGGTGGCTATAATTCCGGTGGTTTCGGCGATTGGGACTTTGGTGGATTTGATTTTGGAGGTTTCGGCAATTTTGGTGGCTTTGGTACAGGCTACGGTGGCGCAGGTAATTATGGCAACTCTTCAAATATGTCAGAAGACGAGATGCATATGCGTGCCGCAGCTAACTACATTAATAACCAACATTATGCCGAGGCACTTAATGTATTAAATACAATTTCCAACAAAAATGCTACATGGTATTATTATAGTGCTATCGCAAATAAAGGCGTGGGCAACAATGTCCAGGCTCTTGAGCACGCCCGCATGGCATCTTCAATGGAGCCTAATAATGCTACTTACCAGCAACTTGTCCGTACATTCGAAAGTGGTGGCAGCTGGTACACTTCTCGTCAAAGCAGTTATGGTGGAATGCCTACAATTATTTGCAGTAACCCACTCTTAGCCTGCTGTCTTGCAAATCTTTGTTGCAATGCTTGTTGCGCAGGTTGTGGTGGTGGATACACTTACCGATAAAATAAATTACAATTTAATTTATTAATAAAAAGAACTCAAAGTTTGAAAATTATTAATAACTTTCAGGCTTTAAGTTCTTTTTTATTAATAGATATTTTATTATGCTTTATCAAACTCGTAAACACTTCTTCCTTTTTCAAAAAAATCAAATGTACAGATAAATA
>OGXA01000584.1_pt1 | contig 32410 bp, 31 predicted proteins | sample 1576171 | NCBI WGS metagenome assembly OGXA01 (sample SAMEA3541587, study PRJEB24748) | human gut metagenome | biome: human gut; feature: human-associated habitat; material: faeces | place: China | collected 2012 | reverse complement strand
AAAGTAATTGATTTCTTTTTGGCAATTGTCTTGCTAATCTTTGTAGCCTTTGGTGCTGAAACTACAGCAGTTGTGTTCTGCGGATTTGTTGTTGTTTCAGTTTTGCTTTCCGGCTGCTTTTGTGTTGTTGACGGATTAGTTGTTGCAGGATTTGTTGTTGTTTCATCTACTTTTACTTTTTCAAGTGAGTTCATGGCTGCTGTTAAATGTGCAATTGCTTCATTTACAGTTGCCTGATTCTGTGGATTTGCTAATTCTGCCTTTGCTTCATCAAATTCTTCTGTGAATACTTTCCATGAAGCCTGTGTGTAATCTTTTTCATTTAATTTTGCAGCTTCTGCTACTAATTTTGCTAATTCAGTTGTATCTACTGTTGTGTCATCGTCTGAAAGTTTTACGTTAGCCGATGTAGCATTAAATGTGAATTCATAATCTTCATGTCCTAAAGCGTAAACTGTAACTTTCCAGTAACCTGTTCCATCATAACCCTTTGGAATCTGGCAACGGATGGAATCTGTAAGTGCAAGCTGAATTCCATTAACTTTGTGCATCCAATTATCTGCTGCGAACTTTGTACCATATGAAATAACTGGTATTTCATATGAAGCATCGTTTCCATAATATGTCCATTTTACTGTCTGCATATTTGCTCCTAATTCACCATAGTTTCCTTTTAAGTCAACTCTCATAAATTCGCCATATGCACCTATATCATCGTTTTCTAAAACATTAACTGTAACACCTTCGTCTTTAACTAATTCTTTGTCTAAAATACCTGAATCAGTTCCTGTCTGTCTCTTTCCAAATGTAAATGAACCATCTTCATTTTTTGTGACCAACTTTAAGCCATTTGTATTTAATGTTACGTTAGCTGTTTCTTCAAATGACTTAAGATTATTTTCGCTATATCCTCCTGCAAGTTTTTCACCATTTTCTATAGTAATATATTGTTCTTTAAACGCATCATAATCATCTGCCTTTACTGCAACAGGAACATATTTAATTCCTGCAACAACATAATCTTTCATCTTTGCTGTCTTTTCATTGCCTGCTTCATCTTTATATGTAATTGTTCCCTTTACGAAATTAATAACGCTTCCGTCTGTAAGAACACATGATGAAGTTCCTTTTCCTTTATCATCACTCTGCCAATAAGAAACATTATATGTATTTCCATCTTCATCATAAATTGTTGTACTGCACTGGAAACTTCCTCTGTGAATACCATGGTTTGTTGTTGCTCTTGATACTGCATCAAATGCACCTTTATCATATTCACCTTTACTATCCTGTTCATCTGAAGACTGAACATTTTCTGCTTCATACACGCCTTCGCTCTTCCAATACTCACTCCAAGTAAGACCTGCATAAACATACTTGTATGTTCCATTATTTTCTGCTGCATATGAACTAATTCCATTTAATATTGAATCAGTTTCTGCAAATGTAGTTACCTGACTTACAGTTAATGCCATTGCTGCTGCAAGTGTAACTGATAAAGTCTTTTTTAAAAATTGCTTTCTTCTCACTTTTTCTTACCTCCGTTTGAGAATTTTTTATATTATTAATGGCCAAATTTTAGCCGTTAATATCAATTTGTTTGCACTTATTTAAATTAGTTATAACTAACTCTGTGTTAAAAAAAATAGTCTTTCAGAATATTTACTACTCTTTGAGACAGTATTCCTATCATTGCTCCTGTTATTACACCTGCTATTATTAAAACCGGCATATAATACAAAACAACTTTATTACTTACCACAAACATAGCTACCAAAAGCTGTGCTATATTATGAGATACTCCGCCTATAATGCTTGTCCCCATAATTCCCAAAATATTTGATTTCTTAATTATTGCCATAATGGTAAGACTTACTACAGCCCCTGAAAGACTGTAAGCAATTGACATAAAATTACCAAACATAATACCAATGATAAATATTCTTATTATTGATATCATCCATACATCCCCTAAATTTAAACTATATAACGCAATAACTATTACGATATTAGCTAATCCCATTTTTATTCCCGGAATCCCTATACTAATAGGTATTAAAACCTCTACATAGCTAAAAATTATGGCAAGGGCAATTAGCATTGATATATTTGCTATTCTTTTTGTACTCATAGTTATCCTCTTACTTTGCAATCGCGTCTGCTTCATTTTGTTTACTACTGTCCGCAGATATTATTTCCACAACAATTTTGTGGGGCAAACATACAATATTTTGTCTGATTTTATTGATTTTTCCCTGCTTTACACAATATTTGTCAGGACAGTCTGCTTCCTTCATTTCAACGCTTTTGTCATGAATCTCTACCTTATTATTTCCATTATCTGTTTTAATTTCTATTTCCCTATCTTCATCTAATGAATATGTTCCATACTCTTTTCCATCTAATGTTATCTTTACAGCCATACCATCATCTGATTGCGTGGCATTCATTGCAATGTACATAATAACTGCCACAAGAATAATAACTGCACCTAAAATCCAATCTCTCTTTTTCATAAAATTCTCCTGCCCATCAACATTCTTTCAATGTCTTTTACAGATTAATTCTTATTAATATATATTTTTATACCCCTGCATATTTCATCAGAATAATAAGTAATATTACTTTTATTAAAGTAAACATACTTTCATTTCCACGTAATTTTTTTACTGATGTCCTAACATTGGACTTTGGGCAAATATCAATACATTTTTGACACATAAAGCAATCCCCACTTTGTATGTCTGTGCCTAATTCAGGCAATTCTATGTCTGAGGGACATTTGTTTATACATGCCCTACACCCTTTTATGCACTTTTCCCTTTCCCTGCCTAATGAAAAAAACGGCAATATTGGCAGCAATGAAAAAACGGCTCCCATAGGGCAAAGAAATCTGCAAAAGAATCTTTCACATACAGCCATACCCACTATTATTAATAGTAAAATTATTATTGCAGGAACATAAGTTGATAAGCTTATATTTCCTGCTAATAACATTGAAAATACTTCCCAAGGACTCCATCCTTTTGTTTTTGAATATACTCCACAAAAACATGTAATCACTATCGTTGCTAAAATTATATATTTAATTAAGGTTGATTTTCTTCTTATCTTTTCATTTATAACTAAAGGCTTTTTCTTTAACTTTTTACATATAATCAAATAGACTTCGTGTATCCAGTCTCCAACGCTTCCAAATGCACAGGCAAATCCACAAAAAAATCTGCCAAACACGATAGTATAAATGCACAAAACAATTAATACTGTTACAAACGAAGTCAGTTCAATCGACTGTCCATTTCCTATTTGAGTAAATATATATTTTACTCCTGAAAAAGCAGTTGTAAAAATTGATGGCATTATCAGAAAAAATAATATCTGTATAATTAATCTCAAATATATCTTTAATTTTTTCTTCATCTTTGGTGTTATATTTTTCATTACTTTGCTTCTGCCTTTTCCAATCCCTGTTTTACAGCATTTATTATTCCATTTGAGCTAAAAGTTGCTCCACTAACAGCATCTACATCTGCTGACTGGTTTTCTATTATTTCGTCAACAACTCCTGTTGCCATATCAAAATAAGCTTTGTCTTCTTTATCTGCTGAAATAATATTTACTTTTTCTATCTGACCCTGATTAATTGTAATTTCTACAACTACCATTCCGCCAAATCCTTTTGCCTGTCCTTTATAAATGCCATCCTTATATTTGTCTGTTTGATTTTCTGTTGTTTTATCATTTTCAGCTTCATATGTTTCTGCCTTTATTTTGTTTTCTGTATTTTTTAACATTGTATTAGCATCAGTAAGTTTTGCCTGAAGACTATTTACCTCCTCGGCTTTCTGTCTATATAAAACTATTTGATTGTACCCAAAAATCATTCCAATTATTAAAATTAAATTGACTGTTTTTATCCAAAATCTTTTCATGTTTTTACCTGTTGTAATTACCCGTTAGTTATTTATAATTCTACAAATTAAATCACAAATTTATTTTGTAATTACATATTAATTATTTTTTGCACCTTCTAGAGCCTGTTTTATTATTTCTGTCAAGGCTTCTGATGAACACGTTGCCCCTGATACAGAGTCTATCGACTCTACATTTCCCTTTGCTACAATCTGTTTAACAACTCCCTGATATTTGCTTGTTCCATTAACTGCCCTTTTTATATACCAGTCATTTGCTTTATCATAATCACTTCCAACGCCTTTAACATCACTGACGGCAATTATTTTGTCATTAATTATTGTGACTGTCGCTGACAATGTGTATGCCTCAAATCCTCCATGACCGTTAGGACTGCAAATACCTGTCACTGTATACGTTCCATCTTTGTAAACTTTAGTTTCATTTTCCAAAGCCCGGTCTGTCGAAGGCTGCTTCGTTGTCGTTTCTACTTTTTCTTCATTTGAACTATTTGTATCATTATCCTCATTGGATTTATTATTGTTGCTGTTATTTTTGTTTGAAGTTTTTTCCTTTGCATCTTTGAGAGCATTTTTTATAGCTTCTAATATTCCTTTTGAGCTGTATGTTGCTCCTGATACTGTGTCTACCTTTGTTTTTTGATTCTTTACAACTTGAGTAGCAACGCTTTTTGCTCTTTTAAAATACGCTTTATCATCTTTATTTTCTAAAATCAAAATGTATTGTATTTTTTTATTTTCAATTACTACGGCGACTTTTATTTCTCCTTTATATCCTTCGCCTGCTCCATAATATACGCCCTTTTTATAAGGAAACTTTCCTTTTTTCGACTTCTTTGTACTGCTTTTTTTCACATTTTTCTTTTTTGCAGTTTTAGTTGTTTCCTCTTTGGTTGCTTCAGAAACTACTGCCTTACTTAATGCGTTTTGTACTGCTCCTATAATTCCATTTGAACTATAAGTTGCTCCTGAAACAACATCCACACTTGCGCTTTGTTTATCTACAATTTTTTTCATCAAATTAGATGCTTTGTCAAAATAAGCTTTATCATCTTGTGAATTAATGCATTTAACAGACTGAATTTTTCCATTCTTAATTACAACACTAACTTTAATTTCACCCTTAAATCCTTGTGCTGTTCCGTAAAATTCTCCATCTTTATATGTAGCATTTTTATTTTCAGTTTTATTTAGAATTGCATTTAGATTAGCTGTTTTTACATTTTGCGTATTATCTGTAATGCTTTCTTTATCTGATTCTTCTGTAGATTCTTTATTTGAATCAGTTTCTATTATTTCCTCTGTTATATCTTCCTGTGTTTCCTTAGTTATTATTTCTTCCTTAACTTTAGCTTCAAATGTTTGGGGCTGAAAGTTATTTAGCGAAGATACAACCAGAGCAAAAACAATTATTGTAGGTATAAAATTTCCTATAATTTTAATATTTCTAATGTTATGCATACTAGTTTTCCTTTTTTATTTCCTCGACCGGGTAATCTGTTGAATAATCATTATAAATTCCTTCAGTCACGTACTGCTTATTGTCATTTGTTAATAAAATTGCATCAAATTTTTGACTATTTTTCTGCCAATATTCTTTGGCCTTGTCAAGTCCCATGATAAATAATGACGTTGATAATCCGTCTGCTAAGGTTCCATCTTCGCTAACTATTGTAACTGATTTTAAACCTGAGTCTGCCGGATATCCTGTCGCAGGGTCAATAATATGATGATATATTTTTCCATTGTTTTCAAAATAACGTTCATACCCTCCTGATGTAATAACAGCCTTGTTTTCTATTGCTAAAACACCAATATAATCTTCTTCGTTATCAGGATTCTGAATTGCTACTTTCCATTTACTCTTGTCTGTTTTGCAGCCTAGTGCCTGTACATTTCCACCTAAGCTTACCAAACCGCTTTTGATACCATTTGCATCAAAAATTTTCATGATTTCTGACGAAGTATAACCTTTTGCAATTCCTCCGAAATCTATTTTCATTTTTTTGCCCAATTTTGCTACTCGTGTTTCTTTGTTATATTCAATTTTTGATTCGTTAATATTTTTTAATGCTTTATTTAATTCTTTTTCATCAGGGATTTTGTAATTTTTCGTATCAAATCCCCATAGCTGCATAATTGGATATATTGCAGGATTAAACGCTCCACCTGTGCTTTCAGATATTTCTAAAGATTGTTCCATTATATTTCCAACATCCTCTGACAATGTTAACTTTTTTTCACTATTTAATTTACTGACTTCACTTTCACTGTTTCCTGTTGAAAGCATATTGTCTAATTCGTTTATTCTTGCTGTTGCTTCATCTACTGCCTTTTTAGCATTTTCGCCATATGCTGTTATTTCCATATATGTGTCCATTGCAAATAGTTCATTACTTGCCTTTTGTTCTTCTGTTTTTTGGCTTGTTGTATATTCAGTTTTATTTAAATTGCTGTTCTTGCATCCACATAATATAACTGCAAATGCTATTAACATAATTATTTTTTTCATTTGTATTGCCTTTTGTTTTTCTTTATATGTTTTTTGGTTAGTTGTATCTTATACTAGTTATTCTTTTCTAACCCTGCATAGTCTAGCATATCGCTTTTTTCTTGTCAATGTGCCAATATATGGGAATTTCAAATTGTTTTGTATTTTCACTTTTCCCCAGCCGGCAGATATTTTCATAGCATACACGTTGATTTTCCTTTCCCCAGCCGGCAGATTTTTTCATAGCATACACGTTGATTTTCCTTTCCCCAGCCGGCAGATTTTTTCATAAGCAAACACGTTGATTTTCCTTTCTCCAGCCGGCAGATTTTTTCATAAGCAAACACGTTGATTTTCCTTTCCCCAGCCGGCAGATATTTTCATAGCATACACGTTGATTTTTTTCCCCAGCTGGCAGATTTTTTCATAGCAAACACGTTGATTTTTTTATTTTGCTGTGCCACTTATTGTAAGTTCAAAAGATAAACTCGCCTATCGGCTCAAACATATCTTTTGAACTTACGCTATGCTCGCAAAATTTCAAAAATCTGCCTATCGTTTGCTTATGAAAATTTCTGCCGGCTGGGGTGTGGAAATTCTGTTGCTCTGGATATTTCTGCCGGCTGGGGTGTGGAAATTCTGTTGCTTATGAAAGTTTATGCTGGCTGGGATGAAGATACTATGTCGATTATGAACGTTTATGACGACTGGGCTGGGAATTGTGTTGTCTATGGATTTTCTGTTGGCTGAAACAATGTTAAATATATTATTTCCCTTGAAAAATATTTGCTAAATATGTCATATATTAATTGACAAAAATCCTGTTTAAGCAATATCCTATAATCATGTTAAAAAAGGATATATTTAATTATGAAAAAATTTATAGAATTAGTACGTAAAGAAACAGTATTAGTAATTGCATGGGTCTTGGCAATTATATCCGCATTTTTTGTAAAACCAAATATTAAATACATAGATTACATAGATTTTAGAACGCTTGGAATATTATGGAGCCTTATGGTTATCATGGAAGGGTTAAGTTGTAATGGATTATTTGAAAAGATAGGTTATAAATTATTAAAAAAGACGAAAAATGTATGGCAGCTAAGTATAACATTGGTATTCATTTGTTTTTTCTCAAGTATGTTAATTACAAATGACGTTGCACTTATTACATTTGTTCCTTTTACAATGATGATTTTAGGAAAATGTGCAAAACAAAATTTATTGATTCCAATAATTGTTTTGCAAACCATTGCAGCTAATCTTGGAAGTATGCTTACTCCAATTGGCAACCCTCAAAATTTATATTTATATGGTTTATGGGGAGTTAACATATTTACATTCATAAAAACTATTTTACCTTATTCAATTGTTTCATTTTTTCTTCTTTTACTATTTTTGTTTTTTATTAAGGATAAGAAAAGTAAAATTGTTGTTGATGGTAAAGAAAATGATATTATTCAATATAAGGGGAACTTATTTTTCTATGTAATTTTATTTGTAATCGCATTAGGAACTGTATTTAAATTAATTTCTTATTATATTCTTATATTTCTTGTGTTTATTGTCGTGTTTTTTATACAGCGAAATGTGCTATATAAAATAGATTACGCATTACTTTTTACATTTATTGGATTTTTTATTTTTACGGGAAATATTGGTTCACTTCCAATGGCAAATAAGTATTTGGCTTCAATTGTTATAGGAAATGAAATTGGAATTGGGGTACTTGCGAGTCAGGTGATAAGCAATGTTCCTTCTGCCTTGCTTTTATCTGGTTTTACAACAAACTATAAAGGATTACTTATAGGTGTAAATGTTGGTGGTCTTGGAACACTTATTGCTTCAATGGCTAGTTTAATTTCTTACAAATTATATGCACATAATAACAACAGCACAGAAGGAAAATATTTGCTTTATTTTACAGTTGTAAATATTGTATTTCTTGTAGTTTTACTGATTTTAAACACTATAATTAACTGATATTCCTTCCCCAGCCGGCAGAAATTTTCATATCAAACACGTTGATTTTTGCAATTTTGCTGCGCCGCTTATTGTAAGTTAAAAAGATAAACTCGCCTATCGGCTCAGACATATCTTTTGAACTTACGCTATGCTCGCAAAATTTTAAAAATCTGCCTATCGTTTGCTTATGAAAATTTCTGCCGGCTGGGGTTTGGAAATTCTGTTTCTTTTGTAATTTATACTTTAGCCTGCAATTCACACAGTAACAATCCATCTTTGTCTATTTTCTTCATAACTGAAACTATGCCTCCTGTAAAATATTTTTATTTTAATATTTCATCAATATATCGTCCTTTACCTCTATATTGACAAGTTTATATTCCCCTATCTAAAAAATTCCAAATAGCAATTACGCTATTTGGAATTTTTTAGATTTAAATTTTTATTATTAACAATGTTTATTTCAATTTTCCATATTCTTCATCTGATACAGGCTCACACCATTCATTTGATGTTTCTTCGCCCGGTACCTCTACTGCAAGATGACTAAACCAGCTGTCAGGTGCTGCGCCATGCCAATGTTTTACTTCAGCTGGAATATTAATGCAGTCTCCCGGCTTCATTTCAATAACCCCCTTGCCTTCTTCCTGATAATATCCACGTCCTGCAACGCACACAAGAATCTGTCCGCCACCATTTTTTGCATGATGAATATGCCAATTATTTCTGCATCCGGGCTCAAATGTTACATTAAAGATTCCAACCTGACTTGTTGATACAGGTGCAAGGTAACTGTTTCCACTAAAATACTGTGCAAATCCGTCATTTGGCTGTCCAATTGGGAATACCATTTCTTTTGCATGAGCTCTCATTGCTTCATCTTCATAAGGTAAGTCTCCTTCATTTGTTTTCCAAACTTCTTTTGCCAAATTAAATACTGCCCACGCTTTTGGCCATCCTGCATAGAAACCTACATGTGTTACAATTGCCACAATCTCTTTCTGCGTTACACCATGGTCTTTTGCATTCTGCAAATGGAATTTTAAAGAACTGTCTGTAATTCCCTGTGCCATAAGTGCAACTACAGTAATAATACTTCTTGTCTTTACATCAATATCCTGATTATTCCAATTTTCTCCAAAAAGGACATCGTCATTAAAATGTGCAAATTCAGGAGCAAATTCTCCTAATGCGTTTCTACCCGCTGTTTGTACAATCTTAGCCATTATTATAATCCTCCTATTTATTTTATCATTAAAATATTTTCTTAGATCTGATTCTTTTTCAACATTATCTCTTACATATTTTTCAGGTTTGATTTTTAATATCTATTATAATGTCTTTGCAAATTTTTCAATTTCCTGTTTATTGTTCAAAACTTTTCCTTCAACAAATTCTGCATTTGGTGCTGAAGGCTGTAATTCTTTAACTATATTTCCAAATCCGCTTCCACCTGATGTTGCAAATAAAACAATCTTTTTGCCTGAAAAATCATATTTTTCCAAAAATGTATTAACTATAGTTGGAGCTACATACCACCAAATTGGAAATCCAAGAATTATTTCGTCATATTCTGCAATATGTGCGTCTTTATCTTCGACTTCAGGTCTAAATTTTTTGTCATTCATTTCAACACTGCTTCTTGATTTTTTATCCATCCAATTGAGGTCTGCTTCTGTATAAGCAACCTTCGGAGTAATTTCATATAAATCTGCACCTGTCGCCTTAGCAATCAACTGTGCTGTTTTCTTTGTTGTTCCACTTGCGCTAAAATAAGCTACTAATTTCTTTCCCATACAAATCGCCTCCTAAACTTTTATAAATTGCATACGTAACACAAACTTTTTTACGCCTTTATTTGCAAAATACATTTTACTTATTACGTTTTGCAAAATTAATTAAAAAATAAACGTGCAAAGCACTCATTTGCCTTACACGTCTATTATAAATTCATTATTCAATTATGACTAATACTTATATTACATTGTGTTCTATGCCTCAAAGGCATTTATTTCTTCTATAAATAAATTTATGGCTTTTGAATACGGAATATGTCTTCTCCACGCAATTACTGTGCTTGATTTAATTTCAGGATACAACTTTTTCTGAATCAAAATATTGTCTCTCCAATATTTTGCTGCCCCTTCAATCGAAACAGGATAGCCAAGTCCATTTGCTGCAAGTACTCCTGCGTTAGTCCCAAGATTACTTGTAAATGCTACATTTAACTTTTCAAAATCTTTTCCAAACCAATTAGCAAGTTCGCTTTGAATTCCTAATCTTTCCGGCAAAATAAGCGGAAGCTTTAAAAGGTCATCTTTTGTAATAACTTTCTTTTTGGCAAGTTTATCATCAGGTCTCATTCCTACAACCCACTGGTCGCTTTCATTTATTCTGATATAATCTAATCCTTCTGTTGTAATAGGCTCCAAAAAAAGTCCGATATCCACAAGGCCTTTATTCATCATTTCAAGTATTGTATCCGCTGTTCCTGTATGTAAAGCAATCTGAACCACCGGATATTTTTCTTTATAATTGCCAATTATCCTTGCGAGTGTTTCTACTGTTGCAAATTCGCCACAGCCTATAGTTACAACACCTTCAATTGCACCTTCGTTTGCAGTAAATTCATCTACAATTTTGTCTTCCAAATCAATAATTTCCAACGCTCTTCTTTTTAATAAAAGTCCTGCGTCTGTAAGAGTTACGCTATGTCCTCCTCTGTTAAACAGAGTCGTTCCCAGCTCATCTTCTAACGATGCAAGCTGCCTTGAAAGTGTTGGTTGGGTGATATGCAATTGTTCGGCAGCTTTTGTGAAACTCTGTTCTTTTGCCACCGTTAAAAAATACCGCAAAACTCTTAATTCCATTGATTTATCACTTTCTAAATCACAATTTAGTATCTGTTGTCATAAATTCTTGTTGATTTTTTCTCACTTCTTGGAAGATCGCCAATTGCAACAGGCTTAATTATTGCTGCGATACCTATTTTAGCCTTGAATGCTGCTCCAATTTCATGTTCCATTTCATAAGCATTTGCATCGTCCTTTATTTCAACAAATAATGTAAGAATATCTTTTCCATTCAAATGATCTATCATAACCTGATATTCACTTGACGCCCCATTAATGCCTTTTAACATTTCTTCTATCTGTGATGGGAAGATATTTACACCTTTTACTTTAACCATATCATCTGTTCTTCCTAAAATAACATCGATTCTTGGATATTTAGAACCACATGGGCATTCTCCCGGAATAATTCTTGAAAGATCATGTGTACGATATCTGATAAGTGGCGCCCCTTCTTTATGTAATGTTGTAATAACTATTTCTCCAATTTCTCCATCAGGAAGATTTTTTCCTGTCTTAGGGTCAACAATTTCTATATAGACATAATCATCCCAATAATGCATTCCACATTCATGTTCACAACTGATTGCAATTCCAGGACCATAGACTTCTGTAAGTCCATAAATATCATAAAGCTTAACGCCAAGTTCATTTGCAATTCTTTTTCTCATCTTGTCTCCCCAGCGTTCAGAACCAATTATTCCTTTTTTAAGTTTAATCTTATCTCCAATACCTCTCTTGGCAATTTCTTCCGCAAGTAACAACGCATATGATGATGTTGCGCATAGAACTGTAGATTCCAAGTCAACCATCATTCTAAGCTGTTTATCTGTATTTCCCGGACCCATAGGAATAGTCATTGCTCCAAGCTTTTCAGCACCATTTTGAAATCCTATTCCGGCGGTCCATAATCCGTAACCTGGTGTAATATGAATTCTATCTTTATTAGTTACTCCTGCCATTTTATAGCAACGTGAAAACATTGTTGCCCAATCATCAATATCTTTTTTTGTATATGGAATAATAACAGGTATACCTGTTGTACCTGAAGATGAATGTATTCTTACAATTTCTTCTTCAGGCACTGCACGAAGTCCCAACGGATAAGCTTCTCTTAAATCTCCCTTCCATGTAAATGGGAGTTTCTCAAAATCCTCCTGAGACTTAATATCATCTACATTAATACCCTCCAATTTTTTCTGGTAAAAGCAATACTGACTTGTAAGTTTTTTCAACTGTGCTTTAATTAGTTCAAACTGCTCTTCTTTCATTTTCATAATTTATACCTAGCCTTTCAACTATGCATTTTCATGTCTTTGAAAGGCGCAAATCCAAGATTAAAAGAATGATTTGCATTGTTTTTCCTTTCTTTTTTATTTCTTCTAACCTTTTCTTCTCCTCTATGTATTTATGACAAATGCCTCTTCATTTGTCCATAATTTATAAAAAGTCTTTTAGACTTATATACTAGTTTGTTGCCATAAGTGCTTTAATGTTCATTTCAAGGAATTTCGGATTAAGTTTTGTTTCTATAGCTTTTTTAATTTCCTCTTTTGTTATTCCTAATTCATTACTATTGGCTGCTGCTCCAAGTAGTACAACATTTAAAGCCTTCGAGCTTCCTAACTCTTTACAAATCTTTTCTCCGTCCACAGCAATAAGATTAATATTTTGCTTTTGTAAATATTCTATCATCTCTTTACCATCATAGTGAAGTCCAAGACTTGCAGTTGTTGGCATTACCGGCTTTGTATTTACAACAACTGTACCTCCCTCTTTTAAATAATTTAAATTTCTTACAACTTCACCCGGTTCAAATCCGATAATTATATCCGCTTCTCCCTCAGGAATCATTGGAGCTTTTATTTCATTTCCTATTCTTACATGGCTTACAACGCTACCTCCACGCTGGGCCATTCCAATTGTTTCTGCTGTTTTTACACTTATCCCTTTATCAATTGCAGCCTGTGCAAGTAATTTTGACGCTAAAACTGTGCCCTGTCCACCAACTCCGCAAAGTAAACAATTCATATTTATACCAAACCTTTCATGCATATTATTTGTAATCTTCGATTTCCGGCAATTATTTTGTCAACAGTTCTACTGCTCAATAGCATGAACCGGACAAATATGACTGCATAATCCGCAACCAAAGCATAATGATGAATCTATTTCTATTTTTCCATCTATATTTGTCACTGCAGGACAACCTATTTCATTAATGCATTTCTTACATTTAATACATTTTTCGCTTACGGTATAAGCCTTTTTAGGCTTATTCACAGCAATACATGGACTCTTAAATATAATTGCCTTAACGCCTTTCATCTGTGCCGCTCTCTTAACCGCGTCTATTGCTTTATCAAGTTCAAATGGATTTACTTTTTCAACACTTACAACTCCTACTGCTTTTAAAACAGCTTCAATAGAAATCTTATGAGTTATTTCATCCTTTGGATTAGTATCTTTTTTCTTAACCATGTCCATCATTGTAACACCGGTTCCCGGATGTGGCTGGTGTCCTGTCATTGCTGTAGTAGAATTATCTAACACAATAAGGACTATGTCTGTCTCATTATATACAGCATTTACCACTCCTGTAATTCCTGATGCGAAAAATGTTGAATCGCCAATAAATGAAAAATGCACTTTCTCAGGTTCAATCCTATGAAGCCCCTGCGCTATTGTTACATCCGCTCCCATGCAAAGACATGTATCAGTCATATCCAATGGCTTTGCATTTCCAAGTGTGTAGCAACCTATGTCACCACAAAATACTGCTTCTTTTTCTTTCATTGCCTGTTTTACGGCATAAAATGAAGCTCTATGTGGGCATCCTGCACAGAGTACCGGTGGTCTTACAGGTAATTCTGGTTTTTCGCCTACTTCCTTAAGTGTTTCGTCATCTATATCTTTTGCAACTCCAAATTTAGTAAGCTGTTCTCTTACTGATTTTGCAGTATTTTCTCCTGCGCACTGTACATCTTTTGTAAGTTTTCCTAACACCTTACATTTAATATTATATTTTCCACATACGTATGTGATTTCTCTTTCTATAAACGGACTTAATTCTTCTATTACAAGAACTTCATCCACTCCCTCTAAAAATCTTGCAACAAGTTGTTCCGGAAAAGGATATGAAATTCCTATTTCCAAAAATCCTGCCTTGTCATAATCTAAGTATTCCTGAACGTATTTTCTTGAAACTCCGCCTGATACAACTGCCTTCCTACTATCTTCACAAAGATGAATTTTGTTCCATTTTGATAAATCCAATTCATCTGTACTATCTGCAGAAAGTACATGTGTAAGTTTTGCATTTCTTTCCTCTATCCTAATATGGTTGAGGTAAGATGTTCTTGGGAAAATAACCCATTTCTGAGTATCTTTTATAAATCCCTCCGGTGGCTCTCTTTTTATATTTTCTAAAATTTCAATATCCGCACATCCATGGCATACTCTTGTTGTAGGTCTGAAAATTACAGGTGTGTTATATTTTTCTGACATTTCAAAAGCATCTGCCATCATCAAATAAGCTTCCTGCGGTGTTGATGGATCGAATACCGGTATTTTTGAAAAAATGCCAAATTCTCTTGTATCCTGTTCTGTCTGAGAGGATATCGGTCCCGGATCATCTGCTACTAAAACTACCATTCCACCTTTAATTCCTACATAAGATAAACTCATGATAGGATCAGATGCAACATTTAGTCCTACCTGCTTCATTGTAACCAGTGTTCTTGCACCTGCATACGATGCGCCTGCTGCAACCTCAAGAGCTGCCTTTTCATTTACTGACCATTCAATATAATATGAACCGTCATTTTTCTTTGCTGCTGTTTCTAAAACCTCTGTAGAGGGTGTTCCCGGATATCCACAAACTAAATTAACTCCGGCTCTTATCGCACCCATAGCTATTGCTTCATTCCCCATTAATAATTGCTTCATTTATGTAACCTCTTAAACATATCTCTGTAACGTTTTTATCTATTTATTATAATATTAATTATGATATATAGCAACGTTTCATTTTAAATCAAAATATCATTTTGAAACATTTTTTACGCTTCTATATCTCAAATGTTTTTCTTTATTTTATCTATCAACGTTACATCTGCCGGTAGCCAATCTACATCATATAATTGTCCTTTTGTAAGCCATTTTGCAGCTTCATGTTCTTTGAGAATTGGCTTTCCTTGTTTAATATTACACCAAAAGCAATCCATTGAAAGGTGAAATGTTTCATAATCATATTCTACAGTATCAATCAATTCACCTACTTCAATTTCTGTTTCGATTTCCTCCATTATTTCTCTTTTCAAAGCTTCCTGCGGGGTTTCCCTCGGTTCTATTTTTCCGCCGGGGAATTCCCAACCATCTTTCATATCTCCATATCCACGCTGTGTTGCAAATATAATTGTTTGTCCTTTTTCATTTATAGATTTTATAACTGCTGCAACTACTCGTACTATTTTCATTTATAGCTTTCTCCTATTTCGTAAACAAATTTATTTTCTTATTACTTATAATGAGACGATTTTACTGCCCCCAATAAAATCGTCCCTCTTATTTTTATATTTTTCTTCAAAATGTTTTATCATAAATTTTCTTAGTTAGTCAGATACTCATAAATATCTTCTCTTACACTATGTTCTAACTCGAAAATAAAATTCATGATTGGAAGTTCTTTTCCTTTATTATTCTTTATAGTTTTCTGCATCCAGCTCTTAGGCACAACTTCACCCATATAATAAAAATCTGTACCCTCGCCATCACTCTTCTTTATAAAAAGAACTATTTTTAATCCACTATTTTTATAATTTATTATTTCCTGACTCTCTCTATTATCAATTGCCACATTACTTCTAGTCAGCCAGCTAAATGTCTTCTGATTAATAAACTGATCTTCATATTTTGTGCTTTCAGAAATATCATCCTTCTTTTCGTATGTAACAAATATTGGACACGTTCCGTGTTTGATACGATATCCATACATTGTTGAGCTTTCATCTTTATCCCAGTTCATAAGTCGACAAACATCTTTTCTTGAATATTTTCCATATAACACTAAATTATTTTCATCATGATTTGCGTACATATCCTTATATCGCATCATCCCATAATCTAAAAGATTTGATATCTCTTCCCTAAATTTCGTATTATTAAGTTTATCTAAAAACGCTAGTGAACGTTTTAATAGACCTGACTTTAAATCTAATTTAGATAGCAATTCTATCTGTGCGAATTTATTTGCATCTGCTCCGGCTACAAATTCTAAACTCATCATTCGAACCGCAGAATTATAATCAGCCTCTTTGAACTTTTCGCCTATGCTTACAAGTTCCTTAGCAAATGAATCTATCGCAACTGATTTTCCATCTAACATCATCTTTAACATCAAGAGTTCATGCGGTCTCTTACCATCAATTATCAATGATGAAATAAATGCAAGTATCTGCTCTTCTTTTTCTGTAAACACAACTGTATAATCTTTATCTACAGCCCGCTGGAAATTATCATACGTTTTTGCATAGTTAATAAATAGCATAGGATCAATTTCGCCAAGTTTGTAGAAATCTATAATAGTAGGTATTCTACCAATTTTAAATTTTACCTGCATATATTTTTCTGTAAGCATTTTCTTCGTCGTAGTCATTCTATCAATTGATGCAAAAATTTTCTTTTTCGTAATCTCATCAAAATGAATTGTTGAACACCCCGGAAGCAATCGTGATCCTTCACGCACGTATTTACGCACATTGTCCTTGTTGTATGTTCTATCTCCTGACAACGCAATTGGAATTAAAAAATTGTTGCTGTAATTACCAATAAAATCAAGAATAACTACATACTCTTTATTATCCGCTTTTCTAAGTCCTCTACCTAACTGCTGTACAAATATAATTGCTGACTGCGTAGGTCTTAGCATAATGACCTGATTTACCTGTGGTATATCTACACCTTCATTAAAAATATCTACAGTAAAAATGTAATCGAGTGGCTGATTATGTTTTACTACTTCCGATTTTATTATAGGTCTTCCACAATTATCGACCTCACACTCCATCTCTAATCGTTCAATAGCCTCCTCTCTTTTCTCCTGTGAATCATCACCTGAAAGTGCAACTGTATTATAGCCTCTATAATTAAACGCATCTGATAAAGCCTTAGCTTCCTCTTTTCTGCTGCAAAAAATAAGCCCTTTTACTCTATTTCCTGAATACCCAAAATATTCGGTTTGTTCAATTATGTGCTCTACTCTTTGCTCATTTGCCAAATATCTAAATTCTGTCTTTTCATCAATTTCTTTTCCATCTATAACTAAATCTGAAATTCCAAAATAGTGGAATGGGCATAACAAATCATCTTCAAGGGCATCCTGAAGCCTAATCTCACTTGCGATATTGTGTCCAAATAATTTGTAAATATCAAATCCATCTGTACGTTCAGGCGACGCCGTCATCCCTAAAAGCAATTTGGGCTTAAAATGATTAATTATTTTATGATAACTTTCAGCCCCTGCCTTATGAGTTTCATCAATAATAATGCAATCAAACATATCTTCTTCGAATTCGGTAAGAATATAGTCTCTACTCATTGTTTGAACTGTTGAGAAAAGATAATCAGCATCTTTTTCTTTATGATTTCCGGAAAGAATGCCTGTAGTAATTCTATTGCTAAAAACATTCTCATAAGATCTTTTTGCCTGCTTTAAAATTTGCTCACGATGAACTAAAAATAATACTTTCTTAAAACCAAGTTCTCTCATTGCAAATGCTGACGCATAAGTTTTACCGGTACCCGCTCGTGTCAAGGGTGTGACATTTTTTTCTAAGTAAATTAATGTTGTATTAGCTGTTTTTAATCTATAATAGTAATTCTACCATTCTTCAATTTCATATTTCTTTTGTAGCCTTTTACTCATATAAGACCACTCATATGGATTTGTTCCATGAACTTCAAATAGTTTTTGTGCTATATCATCATCATTTCGCAATTTAGCTGAGTAATATTCAACACTTGGCATATTTTTCTCCAAATCTAGCATAGCTAATTCTTTATTACCCCTCAAACGTTTGCTCATACTGCTAAATATAGAATTTAATGCATCCTTATCCATTAAGCTAATTTTTGCCAATTCAAAATCATCTCTGAATACTTTATCTACAAAATTAAAATTCCATCCATGAAAACTACACGCAAGATAAACTAATTCCCTGTCTTTTCTATATGGCTTCATACAATCCAAGCTCATAATCGTTCCATTTTCAGAATTCGCAATTGCAAACTTCACCCATTCTCTATCCTGCTGAAATCTTCGAGATGCATATTGAATTGCTGTTCCATCGTTTTTCAAGCTTGTTCTTACCATTATTTCATCATCCTGGTACATATCTAGATATTTAAGTGCCCAACCACGTTTTAATACCGACTTCGCTAAAACTCTATCTCTAAAGTATATTGGATTAAATTTTTCTATTAAACTTGGATTTCCCTTTAATTTGTCAATCAACATTCTTCTATATTGAATGTAGTAATCTTTACCAATTTCTCTCTTGTATGGAATAAAACAAACTTGTAACGGTATAAACACATTTTCTTCATAAAAGATATTTTTGAGTATTTCTATATCTTTTTCAATTTGACTAAATGGAATACCATATTTTTCTGCACTTTTCTTTATATTTTCTGTTTCCCATATTAACTCTGCCAATTCGCTTATTAATGCTTCTCTAACTTTAGAAATCTTATCTATATTTCGTTCCATAACTTCTATTTCGTGTTCAATATCTATATCGTCATTAGTTCTTATTTCAGAAATCGAATGTGTTTTCTCAAGTTTTATTTTACCTTCATATTTTTTAATTATAAAATCTGGATATTCTCCATATACTTTTTTATACTCTTTTCTAAGAACAATATAGTTCTTTGTATCATATATGCTTTCAACAAATTGATTTCCATATTCATACTCAGGAATCAATCTTGAGAAAATAGCTTGTATTATTTCTGAAGACAGATGATCAGGTTCTGCCCAGAATGGTACCTCAGAGAAATCTTTATTATGTATATAATTATTTCTAATATACAAACAGTATGAAAAATGATAATCAATTGCATATGGATTATCAATTAAATATTCCTTATTTTTTTCAGTTAACTTGCTTATACAATCATCAGCGACTTCATTTATAAATTCTAATTCTGTTGCACTTTTTACTTTTTCTCTTTGTTTTTTCATATATACTCCATTATTATTCGTCTAACATAATTTTACCCTTTTTCGCTTTTGCTTTAAGCCTTGCCATCTGTTCTTTTTCAATCTGTTGTATGCTCTTTTTGGGAGTAGGTAAATCCTCTGGCATTGTACCACCAATCTTTTCTATTGCTGTTCTAACTTCTTTTCCGACATTATAGTGAACACTTGTTGCTTTTTCTGCTCCTTGTATGTTATCTTTTCTAAGTTTTTCCTCTGTTTGCGATATTCTGAAAAGATTTGCAATTAATTCAGTGCTTCCCATGTAATCAAGTATTTTCTGCCCAACTTCAAGCTCTTTCCTTGTATGTATATCATCTACATCAAGTCCGCCATACAATCCCATATATCCAGCGTTCTGAAAAATAGCAAATTCTTCATTTGTAATTACACCTGCATCGTGTGCTGTCTCTGCAAGTAACTGGTTCCATTGCTTAATATCTCCACGAACAACTAATCTTCTTTTATCTTCATCTAGTTGATTAAAATGATCTGCTACTTCTTGTCTATATGTTTGTATAGCAAAATAAGTTTGTCCTAAAGCTATTACTTCTTTTCTAGGATCACCATTCTGAACAATCAAATAACAAGCATATCTTGAAAGTTCATAGTCCTTCTTTGGCTTACTTGCCACTCCAGCTTCTACGATTTTCCTGACCTCAGGAAAATCGTCAGAAACGCTATGTCCACTGTTCTCACAGGCTATCATAGCTCGTCCTATCACCTTAGAAAAATTTTCCCATTTTGTATAATCTAAAGCAATTGCTAATTCTCTAGCACTCCAATATTCGCTACCATCTTCTCTTATGTGTTTTATATCTTCAAATCGTTTGTATTCAATTGTTTTTAATTCGCTCAATCTTTTTCCTCCATTTTTATGTTTTAATCAATTTTACTGTTAATTAATTCTACTATTTCTCCAAATTCAAAATGTTCAATGTTATCCTCCGTATATTTACTTACGCTCTTCCAATCATCTAATGTCATTCTTTCGAATATATCCATATTATTTTTGAATTTCATTTGAATATTTTGCCCATTGAACATATTCTTAAATTTTTGATTCACATCTTCAAACGGGCTTATTTCAAAGTCACCTACCTCGAATCCTTTCTCCGACAAAATTTCCTTAACAATTCGTGGAGAATAATAGTTTTCAATTTCTCTTTTTCTTAAAACGAGAACTTCTCCGCCTTTCTGTTCAACTGTATTTTTCAATCTACTTTGCTTACGAAGTTTATCCTCATAATCTACTGCACCTGAGTCTTTATCAACAATAACTATAAAGTTTCTATTCAATTTACTCATTAAATTCATCTCTGTAATGTTGTGAAGTTCATTACCACCACCAGGAACAAAAAGAATTCCATCTTCTTCGTATGAATGTCCAGATACAGCGTTAAAAATAAAATCCCAAAATTTCACATCATTACTTCCTTCTACAAATACCAATAGCTTACTATTTACTATATTGTCACTCGCCCTAACGCCTAATTCATTTACTAATAAATCAGCTGAAATACTATCACCTTGCTCATACTTAGACTCTCCATTATGCTTTTTTGCTACTATAATGTTTTTATTATCAATTTCACTTGCAAATACTGGTGAGTGAGTAGTAATAATTACTTGATGTATGTCTGATATTCGTTTTAAAGAATCTAATAAAGTTCTCTGAGCTCCTGGATGCAAGAAAGTTTCAGGTTCTTCAATTACAAAAATATAACTATTTTCATTTTCAGATATTTGTTCAGCCAAATATTGGAAATAAGAAACCATAAAAAGTCTCTGAATCCCTGTTCCTTTATTTGCTAAATTAACTTCATATCCTTGCGAATCTTTCATTATAACTTCAAAATTTACCAACTTCTGCCAATCGTAAGATATCTCTGGTTTTAACTCAGTTAATCCTGAATAATGTGTTTCCATATAATTACCAATCTTATTAATTTCACCAATCAGTGTCTCTTGCACTTCATTTTGCAAATTTGAAAACTCACTTATATGTGCTTGTATTGCATTTGTAACTATCTTTTTAAACTGATTTTGAAATGAAGATGTGCTAGTGTCTAAATTAGTATCCGCTAAAAATAATGAAAATTGTGGATACAATGGTTTAATTATTTCTTTTAACATTGAACCTTTCAATTCATGTTCTTCAATAACATAGCTTTCTTCAGAACATATTATCTCTGAACATAGTTCCAACATTTTTTCTTTATTAATAATATCGGGAACTTCTTTTCCAAAAGTTTTGAAAATAGTTTTCATTTTTGCAGCTGTCTGTTGAAACATATTCTTGTAATCAGCTTTCCCAAAATCATTTGCTATAATATAAGTTTTATATGACTCTCCAACATTGCTACTTATTTTTTTTATATGCAAATATCCATTTTCATCTAAAATAACTTTTGGAACTGTAATTAATTCTTCGCCATAAAAACATATTTCTATCTCTGTCTCTTCATCACCTGCTCCAAAATATTTATTTCCTTCTGCCAATTTACTTTCATTATAGAAATCATTTATAGCATGTAGAATAGATGATTTACCCGCATCATTTTTTCCGACAATTGCATTTAGTCTATCAAATTCTATCCATCCAGAATTTTTAATTCCTCTATAATTTTTGATTCTTATTTTGCTAATTTTCATTTTTATCTTTCTCCAATTATTTATTATACTCTCTATTTTACCACTTCACCCTCTAAACTTCCCCTCAAAACTAAACACTTCCAGTCCTATAACTTCTTCTCTTCTGAGTTCCTTCAATTTCTCATTCGCATCATTAATATCCTGATCTACCTTTGCCTGTAGCAAGATGTAAGAATCTCTTCCATCAAGATATTCCTGCTGGCTCATTGTGCCTTCTCTGTAAGCTTCATAATATGCCATAACTTTGCTATCATATGAATTCTTGATAACATGCAATTCTCGAATTTTATCCTCATACTGATTGATGCGAAGCATTCTCTGAGCCTCCTGCTCCTGAAAAATCTTCTGTGCATCTATTCGATTTTCCTGGATGTGATTGAACTCATCAATCACTATCTGTTCTAATGTTTCATCCAACACGGATGTGACACATCCTGTGTTATCACTTTCATAATAGCGAGTCTTGCAATAATACTTTGGTCTGCCTCTGTATGAATGAGCCATACGCTGTTTGCAGCTTTCGCAAAATAATTTTCCCACAAGACAATGACTTGGATTCTTCTGCACAACTTTTGAATTTGCTTCGAGCAATTCCTGAACTGTATCAAACATATCTTTATCTGTAATTTTTCTTTTAACTTTGCATGGATTTCCCACAGCAATAACTCCTGCCGGTATATCCTTTGTCACAACTATTGTTATATTGCATAATTTTTATGCTACATACTTTCTATCAACTTAAATACAATTAAAAGCATTTATCCAAAATGTCTTCATCTAATCCTTTTCTTCCTGTCACTGTTCCAATTGCAAAGTACAAAATTCCACCAACCAAAAGTCCCCATACTACCGCATTAATTCCGGCAATATTTATAAAATTGGTTGCAAAAATGTAAGTTGCCACCGCACCTATACTGCTACATATTGCTGCCTGTTTAGTTCCTTTTTTCCAGAATAATCCTCCAACAAGCGGCCAGAAAAATGTACATTCAAGACCTCCAAATGCGAACAAATTAAGCATAAAAATAATATCCGGCGGATTAATTGTAAGAATCATTACAACTGCACCTAATACCATTGTGACTATAGTACTTACAGATTTAACATGCTTTTCGTATGACGCATTTTTTTCAGGGTCATCTTTTACAACATAGTTTTTCCATAAATCTTTTACAATTGCAGCCGTTGCAAGAATTAATAGCGAATCCGCAGTAGACATTACGGCAGCCATTGGAGCTGCAAGGAAAATAGCTGCGATTCCCGGTGGCATAATTTTCTGTACAATATATGGAATAAAATAATCAGATGTTGGAAGATTATCTGTATCCACCAAAGCACCTGCCCATGTTCCTGCCAAATGCATTCCAATAATAACAAAACTACATGTTAATACACCAATCCACATTGCTTTATGCATACTCTTTGTGTCTTTAAATCCCATTGCACGAACGGCTGTCTGCGGAAGTCCTAATGTTCCAAATCCTACCAAAACCCAGTAACTAAGCAATGCTCCCGGTGTGTATTTTGAAAATAATTCATCATATACATTTGCCATATTTGAAGCAAGCCCCGCATCAATCGAAGCAAGTCCGCCACCTGTTTTTAAAACAAAAAATATAAACAGAAATGTTCCGATACACATTACAATTCCCTGAATTGTGTCTGTGATTACAACTGCACTAAATCCACCAACTGCTGTATATAAAATAACTACTGTTCCAAAAATCAAAAGTGAAGTTACATGATTCATTCCTGTTATGGATGCGACAAGAGTTGCTCCACCTGTAAACTGGCTTATCATTTGCGCAATAAAAAATGTAATCATTCCAAGACTTGTAATAACGACAAGCACATCACTTTTGTATCTTGCTTTAAAATAACCAACTACAGTTACAGCTCCTGTTCTACGCGATACAAGTGCAAGCTTATTTCCCAACACTCCAAGCACTAAGAATGTAACCGGAATCTGAATTGCCGCAAACCAGACCTGCGCATATCCATATGTAAGTCCTGCTGCACCCGGTCCTGATATGAAAGAACTGACCGAAGTATAAGTTGCCATAATTGTCATTGCAAGCACAATACCATTCATATTTCTTCCGCCGATGAAATACTTCTCTTCGGATGAAGATTTTAATTCCTTTTCTTCTTTTTTACTGTATACAAAACTTACAATAATATTAAATAATAAATATCCAAGAAATACAGATAAAATTATAATTTGATTACTGTTCATCTTCGTCTCTCTCCTCGTCCTCATCATAAGAAAAATCTATAAATACAATTTTAAGCAATACAAATACTCCTATTATTGCAAGAATTACTGTTCCAAATACTGAAACTACAAACCATGCCGGCATATGGAATATTGTCCATCCGGTAGAATTTAATAAAAATGCTGTAATCACATGCCACAAAAAACAAATACACACCACCAAAAGTGTTGCCTTGATTTCTTTTAAGCATTGCTTATGCTTCTCTTCCTTTGTTAATTTTAACATAATCTCTCCTCTTCATTCATTTTTTCAAATTAGATTGTAGTACATAACGCTATATTAATCTACATTATATTCAATTATAACTATTATGTATAATTTTAGATTAATTTCATATGTGAACTGCCAATCATCCAAAGCCATCTTGCCTGTGGTATCCACTTTTTCAATTAATCACCTGTTTTTTCTTAATTATACAATTCTCTAATCATGTTTTCTCCACTGTAACTTTCAATCTGAGACGATAACCGTTCAAGGAATTCCTTTACTCATTCATCATCCTCATTTCAAATATCCAATAATCCTACTTTATATAATATGACTTATAGCCGATACTGTCCAATAAAATAACCGAGTGGTGCACTCGGTTATTTTATGTAAACTTTGTTTAACTCAACTTATTTTCTTGTGTAGGTTACATAGGTGTATGGAATTTCTCCGGTATGCTTTTCATTCACTTCTTTTACAAACTTCTCCTGCTCAAAGTATGGAAAAAATGTATCACCCTCGATATCGAGATTTATTTCAGTAATATACATCTTTTCAACGAAGGGCAGAACCTCTTCATATAACCGCACTCCTCCGGCAATATATATGTCTTTATCTCCGGCTAGTTCTATAGCCTCCTCTAAAGTTCTTGCAGTAAAGCAATAGTATGGTAATTGTTTATCCAATCTATACTATTCTGCTTACAATTAGATTGACAAAATAAGAATCCCTCTCATATAATTGGTTGCAATGGTATTGAGGAAATACAACCTTAAATGTATAATGGGAAAGTAGCATTGCAGGAATGAGGTAGGCTAATGAATAAAATATTGATTATTGAAGATGATTTAGAAATAAATGCGTTATTGGCTGATTTTCTAAAAGAAAAAGGATATGCTGTGCATTGCCAATATGATGGACTTCATGTTCTGGATTTTTTGAATAAAGAAAAAATTGATTTGATTATACTTGATATTATGCTTCCTTATCGGAGTGGTGATATTATTTTATCTGATGTACGCAAGAAATTTACGATACCTGTTATTATTATTTCAGCGAAAGAAACTACACAAAATAAAATCGACTTGCTTCGTCTGGGAGCAGACGATTATATCACAAAACCTTTTGATATGGAAGAAGTGCTTGCCAGAATTGAAAGTAATCTGCGAAGAGTACAATTTCAAAATAGCCAGACAGAATGTTTGCAATATAACAATCTGACTTTAGACCTAGAGAAAAATACAGCATTTTTGAATGGAATAGAATTATCCTTAACCGCTAAAGAATTTGGCATTTTAGAATTGTTGATGAAATATCCAGATAAAGTATTTTCAAAATCGAATCTTTTTCAAAGTGTTTGGGATACGGAATATATTGCTGAGGATAATACACTTAATGTTCATATCAGTAATTTACGCAATAAATTAAAAGCGATATGCTCTGATACAGAATTTATTGATACTGTTTGGGGCATTGGCTACCGCCTACATAAAGCTAAGGATTAAACGTTCCTTAGCTTTATTATTTTTTTAACTTTTCTCATTACGATTTAAGAAATTCTTTAAAATTGCCCGTTATACTGGTTTAAGTAAAGGAGGTTTGGGATATGAGTTCAATTATTTTAGAAGCAAAGTCTTTAACCAAAGAATATAAACAAACATTAGCATTAGACCACATAAATTTACAAATAAAAAAAGGAAAAATTTATGGATTTATTGGTCAAAACGGAGCAGGTAAGACTACTTTTTTAAGATTAGTCACAGGGCTTGCGTTTCCAACAAGTGGTACACTTTCTTTATGGGGAAATTCTGGAACAAAAGAATTGCAGAAACAGCGTAAACGAATTGGAAGTATGATTGAAACGCCTGCTCTATTCCCGTCAATGACTGCCTATCAAAATATGGAAGTACAGCGTATTCAACGAGGCATACCAGATAAATCAGTTATTAAAAGGACATTAGATATGGTTGGATTGCAAGATACAGGTAAAAAGAGTGTCCGCAATTTTTCATTAGGTATGCGTCAACGATTGGGGATAGCGATTGCACTTTTAAATACACCAGAACTATTGATTTTAGACGAGCCTATCAATGGTCTTGACCCTGCTGGAATTGTAGAAATCAGAAATTTATTAAAAATTTTGAATAAAGAATATGGTATGACCATTTTGGTTTCAAGCCATATCTTAGAAGAATTGTATCAAACAGCATCAGAATTTATTCTGATTGACCATGGAAAAATTATAGAAGAGATTTCCGATTATGAATTAAATGAACGGTGTAAACGACATATAGCAATTAAAACAACAGATGTTCAGAAAACGGTTCTGGTTTTGGAAGAGAATCTTCATACAGATAACTTTAAACTAATGCCAGATGGCATAATTCGTTTGTATGATTATTTGAATGATTTAGAGACAGTTGCGTCTGCTTTGGCAGAATCGCACATTCTTGTAACAGGACTTTCTGTATCTAGCGATACTTTGGAGGACTATTTTTTGAGCAAAATAGGAGGAACAAAAGATGTCAAATCTCCTAAAAACTGAGTTATATAAGTTGTTTCACAGTTGGTATTTTTGGGGAATTGGAATATTCAATCTCCTTTTGAGTAGCATATTGCTGTTAGATAGTAAAGAACGCTCTTCAAACTTAATTATGGCATCATTATACAATATTCCGTTACTCTATTTTTTGAGTATAGTGTTTATAGCATTGTTCATTGGAAGTGATTTTAGTGGAAGAACTTTAAATACTTATATTACTGCCGGACATAAAAGAAGTTCTATATTTAGAGTAAAGTTAATTGTATCTCAAATAGGTTGTATTATCATTCTGGTATTTCCATTATTTGTACATGGAATTATTAGTCAATTTTATATTGGAGAAAAACTTTTTTGGACTGATAGCACATATACTATGGTTTTACTAACTCTGTTTGCCATGATAACACTGTGTGCATTACCGATGTTTTTTGCTTTTATTTTTCGTGATATGGGGAAAACACTGACAGTTTCAATGGTTTTATTTTTTGTTATGATTTTTTTGCTGAACAGTGAATCTGCACAAATAATCAGCAGAATAATACCAATGGGACAACTTAGGTTAATTTCATTGCAAAAGGTCTATTCGACAAACTTTTGCTTGTTTGTAGATTTTTTATGGAATTTTATTTTATATTTCATTGCAGGTAGTGCTTTTTTACATACAGACTTGAAATAACCGGAGGTGTTTTTTATGGATAAATTATTAAAACTGGAAAAATATCAGTTGTTACATAATTCTATTTACTGGTGTGGTATGATTGGAATATTTATTTTAGGATTTTTTACAGCAGATACTTATGTTACAGAGGTCATGGGATCGACAGAAGAAATTGCTTCTTCTCTTGCTGATATTTTTAATGGAATGGTGTATGATTCTACGTTTCTTCTTATCATCATGTCAGCTATGCTTGCATTGATTTTAGGACAGGAATTTTCTAAGAGAACAATAAACTTAGAGGTCAGTGCTGGACATTCCAGAAAACAAATTTTTACAAGTAAAATAATATCGTATTTAATTGCTTTTAATCTTATGGCTCTTGTCTATCCAGTTTCAGGGTGCATAAGGGAATTTGGACGCTTTGGTGTTGCAGACGTGGGAATGTTTTTTTACAATATTATAAAAGCAATCATTTATTCTTGTCTGCTTAATAGTGCGATATTTCTAATTGCAATACTTATTTGTTGCTATTTACAGGATGCTGTAAAAGCAACCTCGGTTACAGCAATTATTATTTTTGGTCTTAGCTTATATCTTGGCTATGGAATGATGTTGAGATTACCAGTCGGTTTTTTACCTACTTATCAAATCAGAATCGTTGTCAGCATGAAAACCTTTTTTCAACCGATAGCTATTTTAGTAGGATGTATATGGTCTGGTATATTGGTATTGCTTTCGTGGATAAAATTTTGTAAATGTGATTTTAAATAGGTGGAGAAAATGTCTAACATAGAATGGATTTTAATTATCATAACAATATTTTTAGTAATACTGCTATTTCGATATATTCAATTAAAAAAACAAATCCGTAATCTTGCGGATCAAGTTAATGAATTGAATTCTGGAAATTCACAGCAGATGTTAGACATTTCGTTGATTGATAAAGATTTAGAAAGACTGGCTGGTATATTGAATCAATATAATATCAGACAACGACAAGCTGTTGCAGGCGTATTACGCAATGAAGAGTATTTAAAAGAATCTGTTGCTAATATATCACATGATTTACGTACACCTCTTACAGTCATTCTTGGTCATTTACAATTATTGCAAAAAGAAAATTTGGAATCTAGTCAAGCACAGCGTGTAAAAGTGATTTTTAGCAAAGCCGAAAAAATGAAAGAATTGGTAGAAACATTCTATGACCTTTCTATTTTGGAGGAACAGCAGACAGTTCCAGAAAAAGAAAAGTTTAATATATCTAATATGTTAATAAATTTAATTACGGAAAATGCCGTTGCATTAGAAAAGGAGAATATTTTACCCGAAATAAATCTCCCAGATTATTCAATATACGTATATTCTGATAAAAATATGGTAGAACGAATTTTACAAAATCTATTGACAAATGCAATTAAGTATTCTGTTGGAACGATAAAAATAACACTTATGGAGAAAGAAAATAATAATATTATATTTACCATTGAAAATCCAATGAGTGACAGTTCAGAAATTGATTGCAATCGACTTTTTGACCGTTTTTATACAGGCGATAAATCAAGACATAATGGAAGTACAGGATTGGGACTTGCGGTAGTAAAAACACTTGTTGTCATTCTTGGCGGAAATATTGTTGCAAAAGTACATGCCAATAGCCTTATTATTACTCTTGAATTATAAAGTATTGAAGATATATTCGTATGATAATTCATTGAAGAGTGGACATCAAAATGTAAAGTCAATAGTTTGTAAAGTTCAGTTACAAACTATTGGCTTTTTTCATTACTGTGTAACAAGTAAATTTACGATAAAGAAATAAGGATAGTCGGCTCTTATTTGTTGCCTGCGGAGCAGATCAGCAAATAAATGTTGAAGAATCTGTATAGGAAATCAGAGAAAACAAGAAGCAAATCACTTCTTATTCTCTCTGCTGTTCAAGATACCGTCAATCGTACCTTGAATGATTTTTAATTCATTATCACTCAATAAATCAAGTGACGAATCTATCTGACGGCGGTCTGTGTTTTTCTCAACATTCTTCGCTGGATAGAAATACTCGTCAACAGATATATTGAACATTGTAACTAAATCATGGAATAACTGAAAGCTAGGGTGTTTTCCGATATTTTCAATATCTGCGATATGACGTTCTCCGTAAAAGACTTTATCGCCTAAATCATTTCTAGAAAGCCCTGCTTTCTCTCTGGCTTCTCTGATTGCCAGTCCTAAAGGACGAAAATCAAAGCTGTGTGTATCTTTCTTTTTTCTCATTTTTAATCACCTAGCATGAGTTTATACTTCATGTTGTGCGATTAGAATGTATTAAAAACTCATATTATATGCATTATAAATTCAAATAAAGTATTATCTAGTTCGGTAAATAAAAAAAAACCGTTCTGTGGGTAATCTCTTTTATAATGTCCAAAAATATAGGGACGGTTTTGGTATAACCAGAGCTGTCCTTTTTCTATTTTCACAGGATTGCTCTGGTCAAGGAGCAATTTGTGATTCTAAGTAAAACAGGCAGTCTATACCAACAACCGAATTTATTCCGTTTTTTTCTTAGTACATCATCAGTCCTTGAACATGAATTAAAAACTCATATATCAGATGTTTTAAAAACAGTCTATTTGTTATTGATGCAAATAGGCTGTTTTCATATTTACAAAAAACTTTTTCAATCCTGCAACAAATCACACCCTGCCGTACAGATATGGTGCGGAAAGAGGGATACATACTTTTCACTTTATAGAGAAAGGGGGGTGTGATTTTGAAACCATCAGACTTCCAACAGACAATACAGTGTCAGTTTGGCTGTAAGCTCAAAAAGGTTGTGAAAGGCATTGTCCGTAACTACCGCAAGGAATTAGCCAGACGACAGGCTAAGGAAGTATCCTTTTGTGATCTTCCAGAGATTGTTGTTGAGAAATTGATTGTATGGGACGATTACGAAAGTGAATATACAACATTCGATGTGTGCGGTACAGAAATCCATGTACTTGACGAAGAACTTGCAGAAGCACTGAAACAGTTGCCGGAGCAGAGCCGGAACATTGTATTGATGTTTTTTTCTTGGATATGAGCGATTCGGAGATAGGCGAAAAGCTGAACATCAACCGAAGCACATCATACAGGCACAGAAGAAATTCACTTGAAGAAATCAGAAAGCAGTTAAAGGAGAAGAAAACAAATGAAGAATAAGCAACACACACTTCCATCATTTTTTCTCATATCATCAGCCGTGGACGGTAACGAAAACGCCATAGAAAAGCTGTTGCTGTTCTATGAAGCCTACATATCAAAATGCTGTTTACGCCCGTTTTACGATGAATACGGCAACGTATACATTGTGGTTGATATGGAATTAAAGGGACGCATCAGAGAAGCCCTTTTGAAAATGATATGTGAATTTGAAATAGACGAACATTAAGTAATAATTGAGCGGAGCATGATTTAACAAACTCCCCTCTTTCCTGTTCCGCTTTTTCTTATCATTCTGTATCAGTCCATTTGTAAAAATGAATTGATACAGGCTGACAAGAGCCTAACAGTTCTTTGACAAGTGAATAAAGCAGTCAGATACGTTTGTGCTTGCAGTGAGCCATCAGAGGTTGTACGCCGTGACTTTTCCAATCGGGAGATAGCGATTCATGCAATGATCTGGGAGCGACCGTTGGAAAAGTCGTTCTGCCATGACCTGCAACACAGGATAATGATACACCCGTATGACACGGTTCAGCCCACAGGAATGGGAATGGTTGAGATACCAGCGGAGCTTGCCGAAGCCGTCTGATTGCTTGTAAAACTATCTAACAACGATTTTGCAAGAAAAAATCATCTTAATAGAGCTTTTTTGCTCATCATTTGATATACTGATAGACAAGATATTGAGATTTCCTTATCTGGTCTATGGAAAGGAGGATTATGATTACCGTAACAAAAAAAGACCTCATAGCACTAGGTTATGGAAATTCTTTCTCGGCAGACATCATAAGAAAAGCAAAAAAACTTGTGATTGAAAAAGGGCATACTTATTACCAATCCCGTAAATTGGACTGAGTACCTAAAGAAGCCGTGGAAGAATTATTAGGGATTACATTATCAGACACAAACGATTGATTGTACTTCTTGCATATCATGTAAGGAGTGAAATCATGGCAAAAGACCCTATTAAGAAAGCAGATAACGGAACTTATTATTTCAGAGCTAATTTGGGCTACAATCCCATTACCGGAAAACAGATACAGAAATACCGAAGTGGCTTCAGAACGAAAAAAGAAGCAAAGGAAGAATATTCAAAACTGTTGTTAGCTTCTACCGAAGAATTGACAACAAAAAAAGATGGCGTTTCTTTTCAGCAATTTATAGAAGAAACCTACCTGCCGTGGTATAAAACACAGGTAAAAGAAAGCACTTATCTTAATCGTGCTACTACCATCAAGAAACATTTTTCCTATTTTTATAAAATGGAAACAGACGAAATCGAACCTATCCATGTTCAAAGCTGGCAGTTGAAACTTGCAAAAGATTTTAGCCCTAATTACATTCGTATCGTACAGGGAATGCTTTCTA